>Ga0247843_1006573_pt1 | contig 15044 bp, 11 predicted proteins | sample LaCruzMarch2017__FD_192420 | JGI IMG/M metagenome (GOLD analysis project Ga0247843, IMG submission 192420) | Freshwater microbial communities from meromictic Lake La Cruz, Castile-La Mancha, Spain - LaCruzMarch2017_8m | ecosystem: Environmental > Aquatic > Freshwater > Lake | place: Spain... | reverse complement strand
TCAAACTGCTGCGCGATCCGCACTCCAGCAGGCAAGAGCGCCCGCATCGGCTGCATGAAACGCGGTGAAAGCACGCCCCGCTCCGCCAAAGCCCGCCGAATCCGCCGCCCCGCCCCAGCCGTTGGAACCCACACTTCGACCCGGCTCAAGTCAAAGCCGCCGTCCCTGAGCAAAACCTCCGTCACTTGCGAGGCCAGCGGATCTGATTTTTTTAAAAAAATATTCATTGTTTTTTATTGTAACGCTTTGAACTCAAATTGAATTTGATTTTCATTCTGATGTAGAGCTTGTTCTTCGTCGTAATTATACCAGTCCCCTGTCGCAGGAACAGCAACAGTCGCAAAAAAACTTTTCAAGCACTCATAAATAGTCGCAAGACCTCCTCAGACGTCTTGTCTTTCGCAGACTCCATGCTTTGCCGGAGGATTCGCCGCGTGACTTTCTGGCAACGCAAAATCCTTTCCTTCCTCCACGACCCTCCTGAGAAGCCCTACGATTACAGTCCCGAGCACGAGAGGAAGGCGTCATCCTATCTCCAGACGCTCGGGCTTCTAGGCGAATGGAAACAAAAGCAGGCGGACTGGTGCGCAGCGGCGGCCGATCGTTTTATTGCGCCGAAGGGACGCTCAGGAACTTCGCTCGGCGGGGGCGTGCAATTTTTTCATCCTCTCGCAGGCAAAAAATGCGCCTTGAGCGCGACGGATTTTCCATCCCAAGCCGATGGGGAAAAAATCATCTCGGACTCAATTCCCGCATTTCAATACGTGTCGGATGACCAAGCAAGTTTTTGGAACTTGTGGCGGCTTTGGCTTCACTACTCCATCACTCACCACGGTGGTCAAAACCACAATGCGGGCAACCTGGCCTATTTGCCCGCCGACACACGCATCCCAGACACTTCGATTTGGAACCACTGCTCCATTGTCAGCGCGATCGAATCCACACGAAGTGTCTCAGGCGATCTCGCACCCTCGTTTCTTCTTTTTCAGATCGGGCCTGTCCAGGAATTCATTGCCCAAGCGCAGAGCACCCGCGACCTGTGGAGCGGAAGTTTTCTCCTCTCCTGGCTCATGGCCCATGCCATGAAAGCGTGTGCCGACGAACTCGGGCCGGACACCGTCATTTTTCCATCCCTGCGAGGTCAACCTCTCTACGACTGGCTGGAACGTGAGCGCCTCGAAGCCGCCAAATTCACGACAACTGATGGCACCGAGTCGGATCATTTTTGGAACAGCCTCAAACTGGCACAAAACCAATGCCTCCCGCTCACTCCGGGCTTTCCCAACCGCTTTTTGGCCGTTGTTCCATCGGATTTCGATGTGCAGGAAAAGATCTGCTCAGCGTTTGAAAAAGAATGGGCAAATATCGCCGAGAGTTGCCTTGCATGGCTGAAGGAAAAAGGTCACCCGATCGAGGGTAAAGGTCTCGAACTATGGAGAAGTCAGATTTTAAACCACTGGCGTCTCTACTGGCAGATCTTGCCATGGACCGATGCGGACGCCGCATTGGCCGCGCTCAAACAAATCCCAGGCGGTTCCGATGCCCCCATCCAGAAGGTAAAACCCGTTGCGATGGCACTTCAAAAGCGAGATCAGGATAGAGATGACCGCTGCTTCAAAGGCGGCAAACTCGACGCCGGTTGGGCCTGGAGCGCCCACTATCAACTCTGCCAATACCAACTCGACGCCCGCCGGCAGACGCGCGAGTTCGACGCTTGGAAGGGAGAGAACAAGTTTGTGAAGGACGCCTTCAGCGGCAAGGAGGAGGCCGTTGTTTTTGACAAGTGGTTGGATAGGGCGGGCTCGTCTCGGGAAATCGGCCACCTCTTCCGCCGCAAGCATCCGCTCGGCGCACCAAACCTCATCAAGCGCATCTGGCACCTCGCCCACCTAGTGGAAAAGCGGGGCTTCGATAAAATCGAGTTCGCATTCCCGTCGGTGCCTTCGATCGCTGCGGAGCCATGGCGGGATCGAGTGCTGCGGGCTATCGCAAGAGACACCGCCCCTTGGAACGACTTCTTGGCGTTCAAAAAATCGGTTGAACACGCCCAAACCCTTTTGGAATTCGATGCCGGCACGCTTCCAACAGACGAGTCGAAGTGGCTGAACAAAGTGGATGCCTCTATTTTCCAAACTTCGTTCTGGGAAAACTTGAAAGAGTTGCATCCCCAAGATTCAGAATTGCGTGATGCCTCCCTGGCAGCTCTGAAAACATTACATCGAAGCGTCAATTCCAGACCCGACAAATATTACGCCGTTCTGGCGCTGGACGGCGACGAGATTGGAAGATGGCTCTCCGGCGAAAAGACACCGCTGGTTCGCGAGGTCATCACGGACGAATCCGTAAAATGGTTCGAAGCCAAGATGCCGGACGAATCCCGTGCGTGGCTTGATGGCCACCGACCGCTCTCTCCCGGATACCATCTCCAATTCAGCGAGGCGCTGGCGAACTTCGGCCTGCATTGCGCCCGCCGGATTGTCGAGCGGCATGGCGGTCGGCTTGTTTACTCAGGTGGCGACGATGTGCTTGCCATCCTCCCCGCCGATGAAGCCATCACCTGCGCCATCGGTTTGCGCAAGGCATTCCAAGGCGACTCCTCGCTCGCCGGAGAATATCCCGAGGACTTTAAAAGCGCACCGAGAGGCTTTGTTCGTTTGGAAAACTGCAAACCCTCCGAGCCTTCCTGGAACCTTCTCGTTCCCGGTCCCCAAGCCACAGTGTCCGTCGGCATCGCCATCGGCCATATCAAGGAACCTCTCCAAGACATGATCCAAGAAGCTCAGAAGGCCGAGAAGCATGCCAAGAAAGGATTTGGCCGCGACGCCCTCTCCCTCCGCCTCTTCAAACGCAGCGGCGAGCAGGTGCACTGGGGCGCGAAATTCGAGTCCCCAGCCTTCGCTCTCTCACAATTCTTTGGGCAGCATTACCGGGCGCCGGTCGATCATCCCAAGAAAATCATGCCCATCAGCGGCAAGTTCCCCTACCGCGTTTGCTCGATGCTTTCGGTTTACGAAGCAGAAGAAAAGCTCACCTCGGAACTCCAGCAAATCGCCGAAAAGGAACTCGAGTGGATCGTCAAGCAAAACACCGAGAGAGACGCAACAGTTGCTGATTTTTGCAAAGAGACACTCCGCGACCACTTCAAGGCCTACCTCGCCGATCTTGTGAAAACCCAAGGCACGCTCCGCAATTTCTGCTCCCTCTTTGCCGTGGAAGCCTTCCTCGCCCGCCAAGGAGACGAACGATGAAAACCTACACCTTCGAACCCTCCGACCTCCTCTTCATCCGCGACGCACGACACATCGAAATCGGCGGACACGGCGCCCGCTGGCCCGATGCGCCGTTGATCTTCGATGCCATCCACGCCGCCTTGCACCGCGCGTTTCCCACCGCACAATCCTGGGAGCACGCCCACTGCGAGGGCGTCTCCAAGCGCCGCGATATTGCTCCCGAAAACCGCACCCAGCGCTTTGGCGGACTCGCCACCGCCGGCATTTTTCCCGTCGACAACAGCAAATGGCTATTCCCCCGCCCAGCCGATTGGCGAGAGGATGGCACCCAAGGCGCCGCGCTGAAACCAGAACTCTTGCAGGGCCGTTCAAACCTGCCCTCCCCACTCACGCACGCATTGGCCAATCCTTGCAAACCCAGCAAAGCAGAAGCCAAACCATGGTGGACGAAAGCGGCGTTTGAGTCCTATCTCGATGGAATGCAACCCACCGAGAGCGAGACAAAATTCCAGACCGATCTCTACGATGGCGAGTGGCAGACCGGTATCCGCATCGACCCCGAACGCCAGACCCAAGATGGCGAAGGCATCTACTCGGCCGAATACCTCCGCCTCCGCGAAGGCGTCTCCGCAGGCTTCTTCGCCGCTCTGCCTACCAAGCAAAAAGACATCTCCCGAGTGGACTGCATCGACCACCTCTTCGCAGGAGACTCCGCGATTCTCATTGGTGGCCAACTTCGCGCCTGCACCGTGCGAGCCACTGCTGCTCCAGCCACCGAACTTCTTCCCACCGGCGCAGACATCACAGGCAAACGCCTGAAGTGGATTCTTCTCACGCCTGCCATTTTTCCCGCCATCGAATCCCATCCCGGCGGCTGGCTTCCGAGTTGGATCGATGCCACAAACGGACGCATCCAACTCCTCGACGGCCCCGGGAAAAACAAGGCCGCCCGCATGAAACAGAGTCCTGGCAAGCCCATCGGAGCACGCTTGGTCGCCGCCTGCGTGCCTCGCGCCGTCGCGCTCTCCGGATGGTCGGAACGCATTGAAGCCGCCAAAGACGCCGGCCACATAGACAACCGCGGTCCGCGTGCCACGATGCTCGCAGTTCCAGCCGGATCGGTTTACTACTTTGAAGCCGACTCCCCTGAGGAGGCTCAAAAGCTCGCTTCCGCCCTGAACTGGCACGCCTCGCCCAACTTCCACCGCCGCAGCACCCTCCTCGGCGAAAAGGGCCTCGGCCTCGGCCTCTGCGCCCCTTGGTAAAACGCTTCCGCAGTCAACAAACATCCCAACCATGCAAACAAAAACCCTCTATCTCTTCACACGCACGCCACTCCATGTCGGGGCCGGATCCAGCGTGGGAGCCATCGACCAGCCCATCCAACGCGAACGCCACACCGGCTTCCCCGTCATCCCGGGCTCAAGCCTCAAGGGGGTGCTTCGGGACCTCCATCGTCGAAAACAGAACAACTCAGACACCGATGAAATCTTCGGGGAACAAGAGAAATCCGGTGCCATCTCGGTGGGTGAGGCAAAGATCGCCACATTCCCGGTCCGGTCGGCCAAAGGCGGCTTCGCGTTCATCACTTGCCCTGTTGCATTGGAACGCCTCAAAAGAGCGGTTTCTTCGCTTCCTGAAATCCCTGAAGAGCCCAACGTGATGGAATGCCTAGGCGGCTCGCAGGTCGTGATCACGAGAAATGCAAAGACCACAGTCGTCCTCGAGGAATTCGGTTTCAAAAATACCGCTTCCTTCCCAGCCGAGTGGGAAAAGGCTCTCCTCGAGCTTCTCGATGACCCAGTTTGGAAGTCAGCAAAAGGCCGCCTTGTCCTTCTCGGTAATGGCGACTTCGCTCACTTCGCCAAAAACGCCTGTGAGGTGAACCAACACGTCGCGATCGACCCAACCAAGGGAACCGCAAAACCCGGTGCACTCTTCAACCTCGAAGCCGTCCCCAGCGAAACGCTTTTTGTTTCCACGATCGCCGGCTTGGCCCGGGAGTCTGGGGAATTGGAAAAACTTCGACAACTAATTCAGGAAAACCCACTCCTGCAAATCGGCGGAGACGCCACCACTGGCCTCGGCTTCTGCAGCGCAAAACTCGCCTGACAAATCATGAAAAACCTCGAACAAATTCGTGCCGCGAACGCACTGGCTTTTGCAAATGCCGGCCTCGATGTCGGCGGCAAGGAAGGCGGTAATGTGCTAAAAAAAGTTCCCGCCTTGATCATGGGCAACGGTCTTTTGGCTGCCGGAGCCTTCGCTTGCGCCCAAAAGGAAAACGGGTGGAAAAACTGCTTCAACCACATCGCGATTCACCTCGCCCACGCGGACATTGCAATCCTTCCCAGCAACGTATCAAACCTCGACGGAATGATGCAGTATCTCACCGGAAGGGATGCCGATAGCCAAACACTCAAACTCGCCACCGACGAAGCCCTCGCCTGGCTCGGATACGCACGGCGTTTCGCTTAATCCCCGCTATGATCCCGATGTCTTCAGATGTGGCAGAGGCCGTTGGCCAGTGGGCCGAAGGTGTTGAAAACCGGTCGCTACTCCACGAAAAATTCGCCCTGCCAAAAGTCTGGGATGCTCCCCAAGGCCGTAAAATCGACGATGCCGGTCGCTGGAACATCCTGCGGATCGTTGAAAACGGGAAAGCACTGCTTAGTGAGGACTCGGCAAGACTTCTGAGGGAGTCGCAGGGACGGAACGCCAATCCCGAAATCGCCCTTCGCAAGGAACTCCTTTCCGAGATCGCGAGCAAAATGTCCACTTCGGGCAAGATTTCGAACTTTGCGGAACAAGCCAAAACAAAGTCCGAGACACTCAAAAGGGAACTGGAGGCAACCTACGGAGAGCTCGTCGCCACCTTCTCCGCCGCTCTCGCCGCACGGATGATGGTTAATATGGCCGGCGGGGTAATCGAAAACGCCGGAATTTCCTTGGACCGCCTGCGTGGATTGCCATTCATTCCGGGCAGCGCGATCAAAGGCATCTCGCGCCAGCAAGCCCTATGGGACATCCACGGTGCCGATGATGACCGCAAGGAAGAACTCCTGAAAATCGCCCTTCTTGCCTTCGGCTTCGGGTCTCATGATATCGACGGTGATTTTTCGTGGGCAGTAGGCGGGGTTATTGCAAAGCGAGTTTCCAATCAGATTTCTGGCGAAGAGTTCAAGGGATGCATCGCTTTTCTTCCAGCCTACCCCGTTCAAAATTGCAGGGTCGTCGTGGATATGGTGAATCCGCACTATCCGAAATACTACTCTGGCCATGCAAATCCAGCGGGGGATGATGAAAATCCGATTCCAAACTATTTCCCCGCAGTGGAATCCGGTGCTGTTTTTCAATTTTCCGTGGTAGCAATCCGGGAAACGCCCCACGTCGATGCAAAAACTCTCCTTGACCAAGTTCACAAATGGACAGCCTCGGCCGTTTCGAATAAAGGCATTGGTGCCAAAACAGCCGCAGGCTACGGATGGTTCCACATCGGGCAAACTGGTGGGCCGTCCAGAGCCCTGACTTCCCCAACCGCCCCCGCCCCTCTTACAAGCCCTGAGGAGGAAATTATAAATAATTGGCGCGGGAAACTTGATACAGCCGGGAATTTCCCGGTCGCACTCCCGCTCGTTGCCGGCCTGGCTGATGATGCTATTCTCAAAAAAGTATTCGAGGCCGTAATTCCCGAGGCGGAGCGCCGCAAACTTGTTTCCAATCCGAAATGGAAAAACCAGCCCTACTGGCAATCTTTCCTGAACGGAAGGCACACGGAATCCGCCAAAAAAATCCTTATCCGCCTCGGATACTTGAAATGAACTGGCAAAAAAACATCGAGGTTCTCACCCCTCTTTTCAATCGCGGAGCATTCCAAAACACTCCTGAAATTCGCGTGCCGTCCATCCGGGGCATGGCGCACTGGTGGTTCCGAAAACTGGGAGGCTCCCCGGCCGAGGAAAAGAGCATTTTTGGCGGGATGAATGGCTTTGCGGCACGCGAGGTCCAGGGAACAGTTGCTTCGCAGGTCGTTTTCCGCCTCATTCAAGTTGAGGCTAAAAAAGCCACCCAAGACCCAGCGACCCTTCCACACAAAACTAACCCCGGGCATCGCAGCCCGAAGGCCGCTTTCGCCGCCGGAGCGAAGTTCACCCTCCAAGTCACGAATCGCTTTGGAAAGCTGGATGCCGGTTTGGAAGAAAAACTGCGCCATGCCTTGGAGGCTTGGACGCTCCTCGGCTCCCTCGGCCTGCGTGCGAACCGCGCTGGAGGAAGCCTCTGGCCGTTGGAATCGGCTCCCAGCAATCCACAGGAACTCGCTCAACGGTTGCAAAGCCTCGGTTGCAAGTGGCCTGTTTACATTGCGGAAACTGGAGTTGGCACCACTTGGGAGCAACTTCAAAAAGCCGCGACGGATACCTGCTCGGCTCCGGAGAGTGTTTTCGGAAAAATAAAGAACGGTAGGCTTTCATCTCCGCTCAAAATTAAAGTGATCCGCTTGGAGGGAGCACTTCGCCTCCTTATCACGGCACCAAGCGAGCAAACGATCGCAGACGCTATCACCGCGTTAACAAATAAACCAACTCCCGCACTCTCACGCCCTGCGTCTTGGTGTAAGATTATAGCCTAAACAATGTGGAAGCATGCGTCCCGCATGGCTTCAAGGTGGCAGCAGCCCTCCGGGGTGCGGCTTAATGCTGCAGGCAGGATGCCTGCTGCCACTCTGGAGACACGCAAGATGCCTGCTCCTACTATTTTTATATGAATCTTCTTCTCATCACCCTCGGCACGTCCTGGGCCATTGTGCCAGAGGCTTTCCGGTTGCCAGGGGTTTCTTTTGACGCCGTTCATGTGCTCACGAGCGAGTCCGTGCCAGTCAATTTGGTTTCCGAGTGGTTTGAAAAAAACGCACCGGCTGTTCAGTTGCAGATAACGCGCGTAGCTCACTTTAACGACTTGCAGACGGAGGCGGACCACTTTCGCTTTGAGGAGGTGCTTTACCGCTGGTGGATCGAGAGTGTGGAAGCATGCGTCCCGCATGGCTTCAGGGTGGCCGCAGCCCTCCGGGGTGCGGCAGAAGACACGCAAGATGCCTGCTCCCGCAAGGTCTTCGCCTGCCTGTCGGGTGGCTTTAAGACGATGTCTGCCGCCGTGCAGAAATCCGCAGCCGTCCTCGGAGCGGAGGAAGTGTTCCATGTCCTGGCGGATTCTGTTTATTCCCAGCCCAGCGGCGGAGTTCGTCCCGCAAACACGGAACAAGAGATCGCCGATTCGTTGAAACGCGGGGAAATCCGCTGGGTGCGACTCGGGCCTGAGCGCGGTTGGCCCCAACTTCGCGCTGCAAGCGCGCGAGAATACCCGCTTACGCTTGATGAGCCGGATGCGGCAGGCATTCGAAGAGTCAGCACCGCCGACCAAAAGTTCCGCAATGACTTGGCGGAGGTTGTCGAGCGTTCCCACCGCATCGCATCGAGTTGGCGGAGGATTTCAGAATATCCCTTCACGGAACTCGCCACATGGCGAGCCGAGGATCTCGAGTGGCTTGCTGGTCGGCTCGATCCCTCCACGGATAAAGAATGGGTTCAGAGACTACCGAAAATCGAGCTGCATTCCCACTTGGGCGGATTTGCCACCTCGGGTGCCGACTTGGAAGCCATTCGAGAAGCAGCGGAAGAACCACGGCAACTGCCAGACATTCGCTCCCTCCCCTCACCCAATGGGTGGCCCATGCCTGAAATTGCGATCGGCCTCGAGCCCTACCGCCACCTTGGCGACAACAACGGCAGCGCCCTCCTCCGCGACAGGGGCTGCCTGCGCGAACAATGTCGCCGTTTATACAGCCACCTCATTTCCCAAAACATCGCCTACGCGGAAATCCGCTGTTCGCCGGCGAACTATGTCTCGTCGAACCGCTCGCCTTGGCAAGTCCTCTGCGACATCAAAGAATTCTTCGACGTGTGCATGCGCGAGAGCGTGGGAGCATGCGTCCCGCATGACTCCAGTGTGGCAGGACCCCTCCGGGGTGCTGCGGAGCCGACACACCACACACAATTTGTGCCATTCGACGAATCTATCGACTTCCACCAGACTTGGCGTGACCTCCCGCACCGCCATCAGGTGGACGCCACGGCATTCGTCACCTTCCGCCTCGCGGACTCGCTTCCGGCGCAGCGCTTGAAAAGCTGGATTCAAGAGCGCGATCAATTTCTTCGGAAAAATCCCAAGCCATGGTCGCAAGAACAATGGGAGCAATTTGACAGGGAATTCCCTCAAAAGTTGGAAGCTTGGCTCGACGAGGCCCACGGATTTTGCCCGCTTCGAGAACAAGTGGCCTCAAAAATCTTGGCCGATGCGCTGCATCACTTCGACGGTGAACGCTACATTCTGGATGCGTTCGTCATCATGCCGAACCATGTCCACGCGATTTTCAAACCGCTGAAGGATCATGATGTCACCTCCATCCTCCATTCCTGGAAATCCTACACGGCTAAAAAAATCAACGAGGCCACCGGTCGCTCAGGATCGCTTTGGCAACACGAGTCGTTCGACCACCTCATCCGAAGCGCCGAGCAGTTGGAAGCACTGCGGCGTTACATTCGAGACAACCCGGCGCGGGCGGGGTTGCAGGACGGCTTTCGCTTGGGATGCGGATTGGGGCTTGAGACCGCGCCCGGGACGGGCGGGCTCACCCCGGAGCCATGCGAGACGCATGCTCCCACACCTGCGTGCAAGGTGAACCTGATCGTGATCGGAACGCGACGAGCAGGCGGAGATTACCGTGCAGGCATTGCACGTCATTTGGCACTTGCCGTGACGGCGGCAGACCACTGGCGCTCAGACGCGGGTTGCCGCGTCGTTGGTGTCGATCTGGCTGGCTTCGAAGACAAATCCACCCGTGCCCACTATTTCCGAGAGGAATTCACAGCGATCCACCGCTGCGGGCTTGCGCTCACCGTGCATGCCGGGGAGAACGACGATGCCGAGGGCATCTGGAGCGCGGTGTTCAACTTGAACGCGCGCCGCCTTGGTCATGCACTCCACTTGGAAGACTGCCCTGAGCTGCTCCGCTCAGTTGCAGCCCGCGGCATCGGGGTGGAAATGTGCCCGTATGCCAATTTCCAAATCAAAGGCTTCGAACCCATCGAAGGGCGCCCCAGATATCCGCTCAAAAAATACCTTGAGGTGGGGGTCAAAGTCACAGTGAACACCGACAATATCGGAATTTCATCCGCCACCCTCGCGGACAATTTTCTGTTTCTCTCCACGCTGTGCTTGGACTTGACCCGCATGGATGTGTTAAAATTACTGCGAAATGCCGTCGACTCGGCATTTCTTTCTCCCTCTGAAAAAATCGTTCTTCTTGCAGGAATGACGGCTCGACTACCGAGGCCATAAACCCAATCCGTGTCGCGGGACATCTGCGTTCTCGCATGTTGGCGATGTTTTTTGTTAAGCCCTCCCCCCATGAACGAGTCAAAAATCATCTGCCCCCATTGCCACACAGAGATGCCGCTCAGCGAGGCGGTTTCGCACCAAATCCGTCAAGACTTTGAAGCCCGCTTCGAGATCGAACGCAACAAACTCAATGCGGTTATTGCGGATCGTGAAACCAAGCTTGCCGACGAGAAAGCCGCGTTGGAGAGACAAAAGCTCGATGTCGAAAAGCAGCTCGCGGACAAATTGGACGCCGAGCGTCAAAAAATTGCCGCTGAAGCCACCCGCCAGGCAGGAGAGTCCGTGGCTCGCGAAGTCACAGAACTCAAGGCGCAGCTCGAACAAAAAAGCCAGAGCTTGGAGTCCGCCAGAAAAGCCGAAGCCGCACTCGCCAAGGACAAGGCGGCTCTCCAGCAAGCCAAGGACGACTTCGATCTCGAAATGCAACGCACACTGCAGGCGGAGCGCTCAAAAATCGCGGAAGCTGCGACCGAGAAAGAAAAAGAAAAATCCAGTCTTGAATTGGCCGAACTTAATACCCGTCTTGCGGAACAGGCCGCAGACTTGAAGGCGGCCAAAAAGACCGAATTCGACCTGCTCCGCGAAAAAACCAAACTCGAGGAAGCCAAGGAAAACCTTGCGCTCGAAGTCCAGCGCACACTCTCCCAAGAACGCGCGAAAATCGCCGATGAGGCCCGCAAACAGGGAGCCGAGCAGGAACGTCTCGCCATCGCCGACAAGGACAACATCATTCGCCAACTTCAGGAAAAAATCTCCGAACTCAAGCAGAGCGCCGAGCAGGGCTCGATGCAGGCCCAAGGAGAAACTCTGGAACTCGAAATCGAAAACACGCTCGGCGAGGCCTTCCCGCACGACGAAATCGTTGAAGTTAAAAAAGGCCAACTCGGAGCGGATATCATCCACCGCGTGCGAACCCGCCAAGGCGGCGAGTGCGGCACAATCGTCTGGGAAGCTAAGCGGGCCAAGACATGGTCCTCGAAGTGGATTAAAAAACTCAAGGATGACCAACGCGAAGAGAAGGCGGATATCGCCGTGATCGTCACCACCTGCCCGCCGGATGGCATCTCGACCATCGCCCTCCACGAGGGCGTGTGGGTATGCGAACCTCCCTATGCCATCGCCCTCGCAACAGCGCTCCGCCAAGGTCTCATCCAAGCAGCCACCCAGCGCGTCCAACAAGAAAACCGCGCCGACAAGATGTCGCAAATCTACGACCACCTCTGCAGCACGGAATTCCGCCAGACCATCGAATCGATTGTCGATTCATTCCTCGGGCTGAAACGCCAACTCGACGCCGAGAAGGTAGCCATGACGAAACAATGGAAGGAACGCGAGGCCCAACTCACCAGAGCCGCCAGCGGCATGGCAGGGCTCTACGGCGGCATCCAAGGCATCGCGGGCCGCGAGGCTCTTCCCGAAATCAAGAACCTCTCACTGCCCATCGCTTAAAGCGGCCTCTTGAAAACCCACCTCATCATGACGGTCGGCACAGGCACCGCCGGTCCCCACTCGAATCTCGTCCTCGGTCTCCGAAACACCCTCGCCCTCGTCCAACCGGACCGCTACTGGCTCATTCCCAGCGCCTCGCCGGATTCCACCGCCGTGGCCGACTTGGTGCGGGAACTCCATACCCACGGCTTCGAGCCTTGGAGTCCCTCCACGCCCTACCACGCCATCGAGCAACACGACTCGATACGCCATTGCCGCGACACCGTGGCAGAGGTTCTGCGCCATGTGCGGCCCCTCTGCAAAACCGGCGACCGCATCCTGATGAACCCCACCTCCGGAACCAAGCAGATGTCCGCTGGAGCGACTCTCGCCGCACTCGATCTCGAAGCCGATGAAATCCAGTTCACCGTTGGCGACCGCGCCGATGGAGTCGTTATAACTGGCAGCGAGAGGCTCGAGCGCTTCGACCCATCGGAAGTCTTTGTTTCGCGAGACCTTCGGATCGCGGAGGAACTCTCCCGCGCAGGCTCCCACTTCGCCGCGCACCGCCTCCTTTCCCGCCACTCCCGCCACTCTCGCCTTTCCACACTCAATGCCCTCGACCACAGATTGGTTGCTGGTTCTCAAAACGAAAAACTCCAGAAGCTCGTGCTTGCCAGCAATCTTTCATCTCTCGCCCTCTGCCTCCACGAGTGGGAGCGCCAGAACTACGAAGCCGCCCGGCAACTCGCTGCTGCATGCCATCTCCCTCAGATGGCCACCGCCCGCGCACCACTGCAGTTGCTCTCCGAAGCGGCAAAAACCGCCAAGCCCAACGCCGCCATTGTAGCCGATCTACTCCACACCGGCTCCATCCTCCACCAGCGAGGTGACCACGAGGCTTCACTTTTTATCGTCTGCAGGGCTTTGGAGACCGGCCTGAGGCTGCGCCTCATGGAAAAGACAGGACTCTGCGATCCCTATAGCTTGGAAATTCTCCGCACACTTTCAATAAAGCGCTCCCTGATCGAGCGCTGTGAGAATAATTCCCACGACCACGTCACGGCCCGACTCGGATTGAAACAGGTTGTGGAAATCCTCTCCTCACTCGGCTGCCCGCTCGCCAACGACTACAACGAGGAAAGACGCCTCTCCCGTTTTGTGGGCCTCCGCAATGAATACACTCATGCAGTTCGGCATATCAAAGAGAGCGAGTCTCAAGAATTCCATGAACTCGTCAGTCGACTATTTAAAGAGCACCTTTTATTGCCATCAGCGCCCGCTCGCCCCAGCCTCTCCGCATGCCTCTCGGAATAAAAAAAGACAGCTCTCCTGACATAACGCTTCTTGCCGTCACTGGCATGTCGCCCGCCATCCTCACCGAGACAATCTGGGCGCTGGCCCATCTGGAAGGCATCGTCCCTGCACGCATCATTGCCGTGACCACCACCGCAGGCCGCGATAAGCTCAAAACCCTTTGGAAGGCAATTCCCGCGCTCGGGGGAATTTCCCCTTGGAACGCCCTCCGTGCAAATCTCGAGGGCGCCGGGCACTCACTCGCAGGACGACTCCGCTTTGGGGAAACCGCAGACGACATCCGCGTCATCACACGCCCCACCCCCTCCACCGGCCAGTCCCTGGAACTCGGGGACATACGCACCGTCGCCGACAACGATGCCACCGCCGAGTTCATTCTCGAGCAGGTGCGTGGCATTGTTTTCAATCCCGACACCAGCCTCATCGCATCCATTGCCGGCGGGCGCAAGACCATGGGAACCCTCCTCTACGCCTCCATTTCTCTTCTCGGCAGGGAGACAGACCGCATCACCCATGTCCTCGTGCAGGAACCCTACGAATCTCAACCCGGCTTCTGGTTCCCCGGGCAACCGGACGCGCTCCGCCGGAGTGCGCGGCGCGCAGAAAATCAGGTTACCCTGCCCACCATCGAACTGGCCGACATACCCTTCATTCCCCTTCGCAACAAGTTGGTCAAACACCTCGGCCGCGAGCCCGGCAGCTTCCACACCCTTTCTGCTATCTGCCGGGAAGATAGTGACTCCTCGCACCCTCCCGTGCTTGCCCTTTCCGAGTCCACCCCTGGGTGCTCAATCAACAGTCTTCCTGTCACATTGGGTCCTCGAGAGCATTCGCTCATGCTCTTCCTATGCGAGCGCGCACTCGCTGGGGAACCCCCTCTCGCTGATTATAAAAACGGGGCGGAATTTTGGAGCACCCATCGCGCCGCCATCTACTCGCGCCGCGCAAAATCCGGCGCCGATTGGCGTGCCGCCTGCAATGCAAAGGTGGATGACGACTCCCTCAAACACGACATCTCCAGCATCCGATGCAAAATCAAGAAACTCGGTCCAGCTGGTATAGCCCTCGGCAGGTTGATGCCAACCCGCGGCCGCTTCTCCCTCAACCTGCCACCGGCAAATATCCAAATCGCCGCAGTGTAGAAGCATGCGTCCCGCATGGCTTCAATGTCCCGCACTCCTCCAGAGTGCCTCCCAACCAAGGCACGCAGGATGCCTACCTCCACGCCTCGCCACCGTCACACATCCCAATCGCCGCAGTGTAGAAGCATGCGTCCCGCATGGCTTCAATGTCCCGCACTCCTCCGGAGTGCCTCCCAACCAAGGCACGCAGGATGGGTGCCTCCACGCCTCGCCACCGCCACACATTCCAATCGCCCCAGTGTAGAAGCATGCGTCCCGCATGGCTTCAATGTCCCGCACTCCTCCGGAGTGCCTCCCAACCAAGGCACGCAGGATGCCTGCCTCCACGCCTCGCCACCGTCACACATCCAAATCGCCCCAGTGTAGAAGCATGCGTCCCGCATGGCTTCAGTGTCCCGCACTCCTCCGGAGTGCCTCCCAACCAAGGCACGCAGGATGCCTGCCTCCACGCCTCGCCACCGTCACACATCCA
>Ga0247843_1006572_pt1 | contig 15047 bp, 10 predicted proteins | sample LaCruzMarch2017__FD_192420 | JGI IMG/M metagenome (GOLD analysis project Ga0247843, IMG submission 192420) | Freshwater microbial communities from meromictic Lake La Cruz, Castile-La Mancha, Spain - LaCruzMarch2017_8m | ecosystem: Environmental > Aquatic > Freshwater > Lake | place: Spain... | reverse complement strand
AAGTTCCAAATAGGCTATTTCTCCTTTCAACACCCCGATCAAAAATTTGCCGGAAGGCAAACAACTCTGCGCAGTGTAAGCGCCCAGCACCTGCTGATTAGCGCCGTAAGCGAAAACTTTTGCCCCGACAGGCAGTCTGAATTCCTCAAAAATCAGCGTTAGCCCCAACGCCCCTGTTGAACGTAAGGCGCAAAGCCAGACCCGGTCGCCGTTCGGCAAACTGTGCCAGATGCCCGCATTTTCCAATGAAATATTGGCAGAAACGGGTGCAGCGAAACGGTTTTGGCCCGGCGTACGACTGTCTTCAGCCAATGCGTTTGCCTTATCAAGCACCGAAAGTGGAAGGGGGACAGGCATTTTTCCCGCCAGAAAAGATTGGTAATCAGGCTGTAAAGTAGGAGGAAGTCCGCCTTCGCTGATTTGTGACTGGGCGGTGAATACAGCAAAAATAGCAAGCAGTGTAAGTCGGTTTCGCATAAGCCACGGGATGTTTTGTTGTGATTATTCGCCGGATGCGGCACTAGTGCCGCATCCGACGAATAGCATGTGAATTGACGGCCATATTTTCTGTTCATCTGCGTTCTTCGTCGGTTAAAATGTCCCGCATTGAGCCCTCCTCAAGCCTTGATGAATAAAAAATCTACCACGCCAATTCACAAACTATTCGCCGGATGCGGCACTAGGGATTAACTGCGAAAAGTAAGCCAAAAATAACAAGTACTCATAATTAATGAACACCGAAACGACCGAATACGCCGACACCACCGAATTACTGTACTAAACTCATTCGGTGGTATCGGCGTACTCGGTCGTTTTGGTGTTCAAATTAGGGATCGTTTCGGTGTTCAAAACAACATCAGAAGGGATTCTGAATGTCCGGGTTTTTTACAAAAGTGGTATCGGTGAGCGTGTTCAAAAATTTAACAATCGCTTTTTTCTGGTAGGGGGTAAGTCCTGTATAAGTACCATCGCCATTGGGGAAACCAATCTGGTTGAGAAAAGCGCCTTCATTCACCACACCATATCCGTTGTCACTATACTGATCCATCACTTGTTCAAGTGTTTGGAAACGCCCGTCGTGCATATAAGGCGCGGTAAGGGCGATGTTGCGCATCGTGGGCGCACGGAATTTTCCTTTGTCAGATTCTATACCCGTCACTTTAAAACGCCCTAAATCTTTAAATTCATCCAGCGAGCCTACGCTGTCCAGCCCATTGTTGAAAAATTTGCCACCCGTCAGCGTGATGCCGCCATGGCAATGGAAACACTGGGCATCCGGCAGGTTGTAGAATTGGCCTTCATCAAAAAACATCAGTTTCCCGTCTATTTCTTCGTCGTCGAAGGCATCAAAGTTGCCGCCTACAAATTCGTCAAATTTTGACTTGCCGCTACTGACCAAAATCCGTTCAAACTGAGCTAAAGCCTTTGCAGCCAGCTCCTTGGTGATTTCAGTACGGTCATTGATACCAAATGCTTTTCGGAAAAGGCTGGGGTAATTGGCGTGTTTTTTGAGTTTTTCAACCACATTAGGCCAGGTATTGTGCATTTCAATCGGGTCTTCCACCGGAAGCAAGGCTTGGTCTTCCAGCGTTTTGGCCCGGCCATCCCAGAAATAACCATCTTGAGGAAGAACATAAGCCAGATTGAGCAAGGCCATAGAACTTCGCCGCCCGGCAATGCCATCAATTCCGGTGGACACGGCCTTATTGTCGGTAAAATTCCCTTGAGGCAAGTGGCACGATGAACACGACATGGTACTGTCTGCCGAAAGAATAGGGTCGTAAAAAAGGCGGCGACCCAATTGCACCCCGTCCACGGTCATGGGGTTATTGGCCGGGATCGGTATCTCGGGGAAGTTGGCCGGTTTTATGATGGTGTAAGTTTGGGGGGAATATGGAATATCCATCAAATCACCCGAAACCACCATGGGCTGTGGATCGTCTTTATCACAGGCTGCAATGAAAGTGATCGCTACCAATGAAGCGAAAGCCAGCCAAGAGATGTTTTTATTGCCTAAGGTTTTCATAATCAACCATTTATTGTTCTACGGTGGTCGCCCGCCCAAAGTTGGCAGTCAGGGCTTGAGCTACGATCACGTTGCTTGCACTGTTGGAAGTGGCTGGGTTTGCCACGATGTCGTATAAAGATCCATCCGCCAGCGTGAGGAATTTTTTCATGTCGAAAGTCACCCGGGCCCCTGCCTGCCCCTCATGGACATGGATGGGCAGGTCAAACTCAAATGTTTTATACACGGCATCGGAGCCGCAGTGATACGCAAGGGAAAGGTTTTTCGTGCCGTCATTTTCAGGGTCGGCCTTGCCATCCAGGGTGGTGAAAATATAGCTGTCCCATCCTGACCAATAATCTACTTCAACGGAGAGAGGATGCCCTGCGGGAAAATCGGATGGGGCTTTAGCATTCAAGGTCGGTTTCACCCCATAACCGATGCGAATCCCTGTGTATTCACCTTCTGGCACGTTTTTGAACGTGATGGTGGGCGTAGCAAACGTTGCATTGCCGGGCGTAAAATCAAGGTATTCGATCTCTGAAAGCCGGGTTTCTTTGCTGCCATTTAGGAGCGTAATGTCGGAGAGGTACATTCGACAGGCCTCCACAAACAGCGGGATGGAGCCAAATTGAACGTCTTTGTTTTTTTCCAATTGAACGCCATCAAAAGTGGCTTTAAAGGTGATGTCGAAATTGACACCAACGGGTTCATGATCATGGTCGCCACAAGAAGATAAGAAGGCGAAGCATGAAAGGGCAAGTAGCAGTGTTATTTTTTTCATTATTGTGAAACGCTAAAAGTGCTTGGTAAGTTGGCGATAATCTTCATTTTCCATGCCTGAATGTCGTGTATTGACCAATTTACGCCTTCAAACATTTTTTTGTAATCCACCGTCAGTACCATTGGGAAGTTATAACCAGTAGGATGTACGAACAAACCCGTTGCCCCAATTCGTGGTTGACCTAAATCGGATTCTAAAAATCGGAGGGTATCCTGTTTCGGATTGTTCAATGAATCGCGTACAATCACGGCTTGAAGGAACACAAAACCAGCCGATTGTCCGCGCCAAAGATTGTCGGATTGAGTTGATAACGGGTGGTTGGCGGGTGCTTTAAATGGAATGACTTTTTGCGCGTCTTCTGACAGGCCCAGGCGGAAATTGACTTCTTCAAAATTGCCATCTTGCCGGAAGGTCCCCACCACATAATCTATCGGAGTGCGCCGGACGAGTTGAAAATCGTTCGTAAAAAGTTGGCTGGAGGTATCACTGCCCGCGAAAGTGTTGAGGGTAAGCGTGTCACTCATTTTAAAAAGTTCGCCATTCTGAAACAATTGAAATTCAGAAAGATAGAAGGCTACACTTTTGATTTGGAACAGCTGGCCGTTGGAATTTTGGTATAAAAAGTCATTTTTAAAAATCAGCGTGTCGTACACCTGATTTACCGTCAACACCAGCTTTGGATATTCACAACAACAGTCTTTGTCGGCGCCCGCATCGAAGTTGGTGGCGGCTATATCCAAGCAGCCCTCTTTCGGCTCGAAGCAGGCCGTAAAGCAAAAGGCAAAAAACAAAAGACCAATAGCAATGGGTAAGCGGTTCATGTGTGTTTGTTAGAATGGAGCCTCAAACCTACGCCAGCTTACCGGAACAAAGTTGAAATCCAGCACTGATTTGCGTCACCCATCGGCAAAATGTAAAGTAGAAAAGGCTGGCTTTTGGAAAAAAGAACATTCGTGAAAATTAGTGCAATTAGGGGCAGAAGAGAATAGGCCTAATCTCCGCCCAATCACACAACTTTGCACCCAATCACTCAAATCATCATAATCACTTTAATCACAGTATAACATTCCAATAAAATTATGGATCAAAAAGAATTGGTTTTTGAGCAAGCGGCAAAAATGCTCGCACAGCTTGATTTTAAGGTTGTAAAGATGGATGACACCCGGCCTTGGGGCGGCTTTTTTGTGCTGGATGAATCGCAGGCCGCCCAATTTGCGGCCCATTTTTTCCCCGATGAAAACATGGAGGCATTAAAGATCACCGCCAAGCTGAGTCCAAAAATTCTGTTGGTGGCTCCACATGCCCGTTTGAGCTGGCAGTATCATCACCGCCGCGCCGAAATCTGGAAGTGTATCAGCAGTTCCGTGGGCGTTGTTACGAGCGACACCGATGAAGAAAAACAGGAACATACCCTCCTGAATGGCGATATCATCAAATTAAAACAAGGGGAGCGTCACCGACTCATTGGATTGGAGGAATGGGGTATAGTCGCAGAGATCTGGCAGCACACCGATGCAGAACATCCCAGCGATGAGGATGATATCGTACGGGTCCAGGATGATTTTGGGAGGTAATTACTTTCCCTCCATCTCTTTCAAAACCTGCTTGATGTACTGTTTCACCTGCGAGGAAAACTCCTTATCAATGATCCAGCCAGCATAATGGCGTTCGCGGGCTAGCACGGTTTTTACGGGTTCGCCCACATATTTACCGAAATTAAACACCACGGTGCCGTCTAGCTGCACGCGGAGTTTTTGGGTCGCGTCTATAAAATTCAGGTCATTGGTGAATTCGTGGATGGCCTGCATGTCATTTTTGATGGGCGCTGGCACAATGTTTCCTTCCTCATCGAGCAAGTCTTTGCCCTCGTAGGCGCGGATTTGGCCCTGAAATACAGCCACAGTAGCCCGAACGTCGGCCAGCGCATCATGTGCGTCTTCGAGTTCTTTTTGGCAATAAAGTCGGTAGGCAGCCTTCAATGTACGCGGTTCCATTTTGTAGAAAATACGCTGCGCATCAATCAAACGGCGTTTCGAGATGTCGAATTCCAGGCCCACACGGGAGAATTCTTCCATGAGCATCGGCACGTCGAAACGGTTGGAGTTGTAGCCACCGAGGTCAGCATTGCCGATAAAATCCCAGATTTTTTGAGCCACCTGAGCGAACGTAGGTTTGTTGGCGAGGTCTTTGGGCGTGATGCCGTGAATCGCCATGGATTCCTCTGAAATCGGGATGCCAGGGTTGATGAGCATCGAAAGTTCTTCGGCAGGCTGGCCATTTTTGCGGAGTTTTACCAGTGCGATCTGAACAATGCGGTCGCGGATGACGTTCAGGCCGGTGGTTTCCACATCAAAGAAAACGAGGTCGCGGTCGAGGTTTATTTTAAAATCTTCCATATTGGGGGCGAAGGTAGGGAGTTGCTTGAGTCTGTTAAGTTATTTCGCGACACCTTGCATACTCCCACCGAAAGTCTCACTTTTGCACACCAATCACCACTCACTCAATCACTCATTCCACCTACTCGACGTTGATTCCTCTGCCCTATACCCACCGCGATGTCTCCTGGCTTTCCTTCAATTATCGTGTCTTGCAAGAGGCGAAAGACCCTGCCGTGCCGCTTTTGGAGCGTCTCAAGTTTTTGGCCATTTACTCGTCCAATCTTGACGAGTTTTTCAGGATCCGTGTTGCAGGTATCCGCAAACTGAAAAAAGTGGGCAAAAAAACCCGCGCCCAACTTCATTTTGATCCCAGCGAACTGCTCAAGGAAATCCACCAGATCGTTAACCGACAGCAGGAGGAATATTCACAAATATTTGAAAATCAAGTTGTTCCCGAGCTTCGGAAGCATCATGTCTTCATCCTGAGGCGGCTCGATCTGAATGATGAACAGCGTCAATATGTGGAAGATTATTTTCAAGGCAATCTGCTCCCCTTCGTAATGCCGGTACTGCTGGTCAAACGCCGTATCAATCCTTTTTTGGCCAATGCCCACCTTTATCTGGCGGTTCACCTGCGCCAAAAAAAGAGACCCTTGTCCGAAAGTGAATACGCGCTGGTGAAAATCCCTTCCGACCAGGTGCCCCGCTTTGTGTCACTTCCCACCAAAGGCGACCGCCACGACGTGATTTTACTCGACGACATTGTGCGCCATTCGGTTTCACGCTTGTTTCCAGGTTATGATATCCAGGATACCTACTCTATCAAACTCTCCCGGGATGCCGAACTTGACATTGACGATGAGTTCAGTGGCGACCTTGTGCAAAAAATAAAATCGAGCCTGCAAAAACGGCAGGTCGGCCCAGCCAGCCGTTTTGTATACGACCGCGAGATGCCGCAACATCTGCTCTCTTATTTGCAGGACACCTTCGATTTACGCAAAAACGACATGCTCCCGGAAGGGCGTTACCACAACAACTTCGACTTTTTCCGATTCCCCGATTTCGGACTTAAACACCTGAAAAACAAACCCTTGCCGGCGCTTCCACACCCTGTTTTGACCCATGCGCCCGACATGTTCAATGCCATTCTGGAGGCGGATCAACTGATTCACGTCCCTTACCAATCCTTCGAGCCTGTCATCCAGTTTTTTGAAAAAGCAGCACTCGACCCCAACGTCACCCACATCAAGGTGATCCAATACCGCGTGGCCAAAAACAGCCGCATACTAGAAGCCCTGATGGAAGCCGTGCAGCGCGGCAAGCAAGTGTCGGCCTTTGTAGAAATCAAAGCCCGCTTTGATGAGGCCACCAACCTTGAATGGGGCGAACGCCTGGAAAAGGCTGGCGTTCGGGTTCACTATTCATTGCCCGGTGTGAAAGTCCATTCCAAACTCGCCCTCGTCCGCCGTGTCGAAGACGGGCATCCACAACTTTACGCCTACCTGGGCACCGGAAACTTTCACGAAGAAACGGCCAAAATTTATTCTGACTTTGGCATTTTCACGGCAGATCCGCGCCTTACCAATGAGGTAAGCAATGTGCTGGCGCACTTGGAAAACATGCCGCCGCCTCACCCGTTTAAGCACCTTTTGGTGGGACAATTCAACCTGAGATTACGGCTTTATGAATTGATTGGGAATGAAGTAGCTGCCGCAAAACAGAGTCAAAAGGCTGAGATGATCCTGAAGATCAACAGCCTTGAAGACAAAGAAATCATCGCCAAACTTTATGAGGCTTCCATAGCGGGAGTAAAAATTCGCCTTATCATTCGCGGTATCTGTTGCCTGGTACCGGGCATAAAGGGGCTGAGCGAGAATATTGAAATCATCAGCATCGTGGATCGCTACTTGGAGCATGCACGGGTTTTTGTGTTCTACAACGGGGGCGAAGAACTTATCTTCCTAAGCAGTGCCGACTGGATGGAGCGCAACCTGTCCTACAGGATTGAAACCATCTTCCCCATCTATGACCCGACGATTCAACGAGACATCCGTGCATTCCTTGATATTCAGCTCAACGACAATGTAAAGGCCCGCATCATTGACCCACAAAACCTCAATGAATACCACCGGAATAGCAGCGACATCCCGGTGCGCACTCAATTAGAGACTTACTTTTACTTGAAAAGAAAACTCGAAGACTGGAAAGAGGAGGAAGACGCGGGCATTTAAGGAGTAGGTTGTTTTCCTTCAATGCTCAACAGGTTAAGTTCGCAACTTTCAGGCTTTTTTCAAAAACAAGAATTTTTTTTCAAAAAATATTTGTCTATCCAAAAAGACTGGGCTTATCTTTGCCGCCGCAAAACGCAAGACACCAGTCTTGAACAGTAAACACAATCTGCGGAAATAGCTCAGCTGGTAGAGCGCGACCTTGCCAAGGTCGAGGTCGCGAGTTCGAATCTCGTTTTCCGCTCAAAGCCTTTCCGATTCTTCGGAGAGGCTTTTTTGTTGCGAATTTTCTGAAAACATTTTGTTTTTGGAATGTTTGTAACTATTTTTTTCGGTCAACAGCCCGGGTGGTGAAATGGTAGACACGAGGGACTTAAAATCCCTTGACCTTTATCGGTCGTGCAGGTTCGAGTCCCGTCCCGGGCACAGAAAAAGCCCTCAGATGTCATGTCTGGGGGCTTTTGTTTTTGGGGTGGCGAACTATTGACTCCCGTAAACCCCAATTTACAGCAATCCCCTATCCGTGAAGGATTGCCGAACATCCCGCTTATGCATAGCGATTTTCGGCAATCCTTCTGTAGGCGAAGTACGGCGTTTTTCCTGAAAATCCTCCTGAATTTAACAACACCTCCCCTTGACAAAACCCGACAATCCGTATCTTTGCACTACCACAGACGCCGTTCTCTCTGCACCGGCTCGAACACTTAAGTTTTACTCATGGGGTACTCCCCGGTTCAAGGAAAGTTGTTGCCGTTGACTTGTCCGGCTACTAGCAACTACACCCGACCTCCGTTCTGTCTATCCCGCTTTTACCAGTCTGCGAAGCTCTGGTTTGCACAATGCGGTGTCTGTGGTGTTTTTATTTCAGACCCTGTCAACTTAATTTCCCTTACCTTTACTGCACTACAGATGCCGTTCTCTCTGCACCGGCTCGAACACTATTTTCAAAGGAGTACTCCCCGGAATTTAGGCAGGTTGTTGCCGTTGACTTGTCCGGCTCCAAGCAATCTGCCGCCTCCGTTCTGTCTGCTCCACTTACCAGTTTTGCGAAGCTCTGGTTTGCACAATGCGGTGTCTGTGGTGTTTTAAAAGCGTGGTATGCCTTGGGGGTGTGTCGCGCTTTTTTGTTTAGGCCAAGTGAAATATTTGACAATAAATTTGTTGCTATAAAATTTTGACCATAGTTTTGCAGTCAAAATATTTTGACCATAAAATTGTTGCCAAAATGAATACGGACTGGAAAGACCCCAAAATCATCGTCGGCCCTACTGCCATCGGTGATTATTACTACCCGCGCCCTCAGATTGAAGCCAATATTTGGGACGAAATTCAGAAAGGAGGCCATGTATTGCTCGCGGCCCCACGCCGGGTTGGCAAATCCTCCGTGATGCAGGCCATGCTAAAAAACTGCCCGGAAAACACCCAATGCGTTTTTAAAAATATTCAAGGGGTACAATCCGAGGCGGAGTTTTACCAACAGCTTTTTGAACTGGTTCTCCATTGCCTGAAACAATTTGAAAGAGGAAAGAATTGGTTGGGCAATTTATTTCAACACCTGAATATTGAGGAAATCACACTGGATGGGGTGAAATTTGGTGAAAGAAAGCCGACCAATTACGCCGAAGAGATCAACCTGATTCTTCAGAAAATCGGCCAACAGCAAGTGAAAATCGTATTGCTTCTGGACGAACTCCCCGAGGTGCTCAACAATCTCTATAAAAAAGGTCGCCGGGAAGAAGCGAGCAGTATTCTAGACCATTTGCGCCAGTGGAGGCAAAGTCCCGAAACACGAAATCATTTTAGTCTCGTGCTGGCCGGCTCTGTCGGCATCCATCACATTGTAAAAGCCCTTGAAGGCCGCACTGCCGATATCAACGACTTCGCCATCGTGCCTTTTGAAGCGCTTACCAGAGAGGAGGCGAGCGACTACATCGCATGGGCCACCAAAGATGCTACGGTACAATATGACCTACCCATGCTTACCCACTTGCTGACGAAAATCAACTACTTCATCCCTTACTTCATCAATCTGATGCTGGATGAAATCAATAAAGCAGCCCGAAAAAAAAACCATTCTACCCTTGATATTCAGGCTATTGACACGGCTATTGGAATGATTGTCAAAAACAACGACCATTTCAAAGAGTGGAAAAACCGACTGTTTGAATACTTCACGGTCGAAGAATCTGGTTTCCTGAACGAAACCCTGATTTTTATCGCTCACCGTCATGCCATCAATCAGCGTCAGTTGTACAACCTGGCGTTAAAGCACGGCAAAAAAGATACCTACATGGAGTTGATACGCGGCTTGGAACACGATGGCTATATCATCGAATTGGAAGGAGACCTCATGTTTGTCTCTCCCTTTTTACAGGCTTTCTGGAAAGCCGATAACCCCATTTACGATCATGTCTAATATGCAACAAGATCCGACCTGGTTTATTGACCAACTGACACTTTATCAGGCAGCCAACAGCAGCCCGGAGGCGGTCAAGCGCAATTTTTTGATTCGCATCGCTGAGTTTGAACTCATCGTGTCTGACCTGCGTCGTAAAAAACCAAGCGATCCGTTGCAACACGAACTGATCCTCGGGCGGCGTGGTAGTGGAAAATCCACGCTGCTTCGGCGCATACAAATCGAAATAGACGAAGATACCGAGCTGGCCAAACAATTCATCGCCATCAATCTGGCCGAAGAACAGGCTTCCATTTATCGTTTGTCCGATTTGTGGTTTGAGGTATTGCAGGAGTTGATGACCCGATTGAATAGTCCACTGCGATTGCGCGACTTTGACGAATTTGATAACAATCAAGCTTATTCACGTTACCTCTACGCCGAAATCCACCAATTGCTGCAATCAAGTGGAAAGAGAATCGTGTTGTTGTTGGACAACCTGGACCGCATCCTGCAAAATTTTGACGACGACGGCCATCTGTTGCGCGAGACCCTGCTCAACTACAACGACCTGCAAATCATCGGCGGCAGCACGCGCATGGACGAACATTTCTGGCGCTACGACAAGCCATTTTACGAGTTTTTCCGTCGCCATCGGCTTGAAGGATTGCGCTTTGAGGAAATCCATCAATTGCTCAACCATTGGAGCGCGGAGATGAATTTACCTTTGTTGCATGATTATGCCCTGCGCTACCGGGGTCGCATTGAAGCCATTCGAATCCTCACCGACGGCCTGCCGCGTGCTTTGCAGTTTTTTATCCAGGTATTGCTGCACGATTCCAATTCCTACGGCTTTGATTATCTGCGGAAAGTGATGGATCGCGCCACCCCGCTTTATCAGGAACGTTTGAACAACCTGACGCCGCCACAGCGCAAAATTGTCCAGGAAATGGCCTTTTGGTGGGAAGCTGCCCCGACCAAGGTTTTGGTAGAAAAATGCCGCATGGAAAGCAAACTCATTGCTTCCTACCTCAAACAGTTGGAACAATACGGCATTGTAGAAACGATTGCAACGGGCAAAAAAAACCACCTCTATCGTATTTCAGAGCGGTTTTTTAATATGTGGTTGATCGTTACGCAAGGCAATCCCGAACAAAAACGCAGGGCCAAATACCTGACCTTGTTTTTGGAATCCTGGTATGATGGAGAGGAGTTGAAAGCATTAGCCAAAAAGCACTTAGTAGATTTGCGGGATGGCTTGGTTTCTTATGACAAGGGGTTGGTTTTGAGTAAGGGGCTGGCGCATTCAAAGTTTATTGGGGTGGAGGAGCGGGATGAATTGATAGAGTATACGCGGAAGGGCAATTTTTTAATAATTGAAGTGTGGAATGGTATTTTCGAAAACCTGACTGAAAAAATTGAACAGATTTTTCAAATTAATCAGGATGAAGACATGACCTGGTTTCTGTCCAACCTCCTCTACCTCGAACAAAACCAACTCGTCCTCTCCCTCTTTGAATCCGAGCAGCATGGCAAAATGCTCCGTGAACGCTACGAACTGCTCTATTACGCCACGCTCATCCTCACCCATAAAACGGAAGACAACCTGCTTTTGAAAATCCCGCCCGAGGTACTCCCCACAGTGCAAGAAATTGTAGAAAAAGTGAAGGAGAAACAATCGTTTTATTCGAAAAAGCAATAACTTTGAAGTAGCCATTAATTTTGCAGGAATTAGTGAAAATTCGTGCAATTAGTGGCTACTTCAAATTTTCACTTGCCAAACCAAATGATCATGCCAAAAGAAGACATCACTCCGTATCAGCGAAACCTCGCCCTCAAACAAGAATTCAAATTCCTGGGACTAGACCTGAATGAGGTCATGGAATTCAGTCCATTCAAACTGGATTTGGAAAACCTACGTCTGGAAAACCTCCTCGACTTTGTGCATCGTTTTCAAAAGTATGGCAGCCAGCAAACCATGGAACTGATGGATGGCCCTTACCAGTTCCCGCCCATTTTTCCCGGTATTTCGCCAGAAAATGACTGGTATCGTTTTGAGCTCTGGTTACAAGGCTTGCCAACACGAACGAGCATGGTGGAGCAATTACCCAAGGATTTTGTACTGAAACGTCCCGAAGAACTTTCTGAGGAGGAAATTGGTCCAGCGTTAGACCGCCTGACGTGACCGTTACTGTATAAGTGCCAGGTTGCGTAACGGTGATCTGTTGATTGTTAGATCCGTTGCTCCAGTTATATGCCTGACCATCGGGCAGCGCAGTCAGGATAGCCGGTTGGTTAGAACAAGTGTAAGAAGGGCCACTAATGGTTGCCGGTTCGTCAGGAATTACAGTAACTGTAGTAGATAGCCATGACGGATCTAGAAAAGCCTCACATCCAACTGAATTAATGAAAGACAATAGTGTATAGGTAGTAGTCTCTGAAGGACATACTTCCATGAGTACAATATCATTTGCCTGATCGATAACTGTACCTGAATAGGTTCCTCCAGTACTTAACTCCCATGTAAAAGTAAAAGGGTCGTTATCACTGTTAAATGTTTTTAGAAGAAGGACATTACATTCTCCCTCACAGATAGGCGCACCTAAGTTAATTTGGCCGAACACTCCGGTGCTAAAAGCCGAGATAGTCACGTCGCTTACATTGGTTTGTCCATTAATGCAAGTCACCGTCAATTGATAAGTACCCGGAGCAAATATATCTGTGGCAGCCCCATTGGTGCCATTCGACCACATATAGCTTTCAAAACCCGGCTCTGCGGTTATGGTCAGGGTATCCCCGACACAAAGGGTCTGTATACCACTAATGGTTGGCGTAAAGCAAGGCTGCGCCAAGGCACTGCCATAATTAATGGACAGCAAAAAACTAAATAAGAGGCGATAGGAGGAGACCGGCATAAGCAAACGCTTTAATTGACAGAAACCATTGAATAAAATCAATCAATCCACCACCCTCACATCCCCACTCCACACCATGCGCATTAAGTTAAGGCTCATGGTTGCAAAGTACGGCTTTTTCCTTGAAAACCAGATAGCGTTTTGGGCAAATAATTTCTCTTTGTTGAATTAATAGCTTAGCATTCAAAAGTCGAATTTCAATGTAGTTTTGCGCCTTCATCAGCCTAAATTATCTACCATTTTTCGCAACCATGTCCGATCAAATTCGCCAACTCGAGCCCACCGCCCCCTGGAATCTCTTCGCTGACCTCAACGCAATTCCCCGCGCTTCAAAAAAGGAAGAACGCATCGCACAATGGGTGCGGGATTTTGGCAAAAAACACGGCTTGGAAACGCTCAGCGATGATTTTGGGAATATCATCATCAAAAAGCCCGCTTCGCCCGGTCGCGAGAAAAGACCCGTAACCATTCTTCAGGGTCACCTCGATATGGTGCATTCCAAAAACGCCGATGTCACGTTCGACTTTGACAAACAAGGCATTGACATGTATGTGGACGGTGATTGGGTGCGTGCCCGCGGCACTACACTGGGGGCTGACAATGGTTTGGGCGTCGCTTCTATTTTGGCAGTTTTGGCTTCAAAAGACATCCCCCACCCTGCCTTAGAAGCCCTTTTTACCCTCGACGAAGAACAGGGTCTGAGTGGGGCCAAACTCCTCGGTCGCGGCTTGCTCAAAGGAAAGGTGTTGCTCAACCTTGACACCGAGGAAGACCATGTGCTGACCATCGGTTGCGCGGGCGGTATTGATACGCTGATTGATTGGACTTATAAAGAGGAGCTTGCACCAGAGAATCACGTTCCTTTTCAGTTGAAAGTCAGCAGCTTGCGCGGCGGACACAGTGGCATGGACATTAACCAGGGCCGGGGCAACGCCAATAAAATCCTTGCCCGGGTACTGATGGCCCTGGCGCCTGCGGGACTGCGTTTGTCCAGCTTCGATGGGGGCAATTTGCGCAACGAAATCCCCCGGGAGGCCAAAGCTGTGGTGTTGGTTAAAAACGAAAAACGTTTTGCCAAACTGCTTCAAACCGTCAGCAATGAAATTGCGATTGAATATCAGACGGCCGAGCCAAACATAAAAATCGAAGCAACCGAGGCATCCAAACCTGCTAAAGTGATGCGAAAAAGCGATCAGGTCAAATTCCTCCATGCCATTCGTGCCGTGCAGAACGGAGTGTACCGCATGAGCCCGGAAATCCCTGGACTCGTGGAAGCATCCACCAATCTGGCAAAAATCACCCTCGGTGATGGCAAACTAAGCATCGGTTCTCTCCAGCGCAGTTCCGTAGAATCCAGCAAAGCCGACGTGGCAGCAGCCTTCCGTGCCCCTTTCGATCTGATCGGCGCCAAGGTGCAAACTGGCAGCGAATACCCCGGTTGGAAACCCAATCCGAGTTCCAAAATCGTACAAAAGATGGCAGAACTGTATGAGAAAAAATTCGGCCATGCACCCGTAATAGAAGCCTGCCACGCGGGCCTGGAATGCGGCATCATCGGAGAAGCCTACAAAGGTCTGGACATGGTATCCTTCGGGCCACTGATCCAGGGCGCACACAGCCCGGATGAGCGGGCTTCGGTGTCTAGTTTCAAAAAGTTTTGGGGGTATTATTTGGAGGTTTTGGGAGCGATTTGAGCTTTTTGATTTAAGATATAAGATTACATGATTTTTGATTTTAGATGGCAGGACACCCCGGGTTGAGTATTCCCTCAGCAATCTATAATCATGTAATCTTATATCTTAAATCAAAAAAGTTTCATCGCCCGTGCCCAAACCACCCAAACCTCAGGTTCAGCCCAAACACAGGAGCGTTCAGGTCTTTTTTCCCTAATTCTGTAATGCCTTCAAAACCATCCACAAAGCGATAACCTGCTGTGGCGGACAAACGCATCCAGTGGGTAAGGTTCAATTCCACACCAACTTCCGGGAGTACTACCAAAATGGCATCGTTGATATCATCTTCTTCCAATTCCCAATCCCAGTCATTGTACTTACGCGCCAAACCAACGGCACCACCGCCGACTTTCAAGGAGCCCGTCAGGTGCAATGCTTTTTTGGTTGGATAGGAATAGCCCAAAACCAAGCCGCCATGGCCCAGGGTAAATACGTAATCCCGGTTATCGCGCAGAAAACCGTCATACGCTTCCCCGTGTCCATAGAGTCCAACAGATAAGCTGTTGAACACCAGTCCCAGGCTGCCGCCCGCCCCATAACCGGTGCGGCTGCCTATTTTAGACGTGCTAAAGTCCACGCCTCCCCATCCGCCACGGAGTTTGGCCTTAT
>Ga0247843_1006570_pt1 | contig 15049 bp, 17 predicted proteins | sample LaCruzMarch2017__FD_192420 | JGI IMG/M metagenome (GOLD analysis project Ga0247843, IMG submission 192420) | Freshwater microbial communities from meromictic Lake La Cruz, Castile-La Mancha, Spain - LaCruzMarch2017_8m | ecosystem: Environmental > Aquatic > Freshwater > Lake | place: Spain... | reverse complement strand
TGAACTGCTCAGGATTCTAAATAACGTGGCACAACATCGAGGAAATCGACTGGCACACAATCATGGAAATCGAGTGGCACAGTATTCAGGAAATTGGGTGGCACAATATGCGGGAAATTCGACAGTCTAGGCAAAGTTTATGGTTATTGTCGCCATCATTGAGATCAGCGATGGCAAAAGGGATGGCTTCAATCATCTCGTCATCGAGCTGTTTGACAGAAATCTTGTACTGTTGCCGCTCTTTATCGGTGACCTCACCACCGCCAGGTTTAGTCACTCCACCGACCCAAGTTACACCAACGATGTTTTTCGTGCCAACCGGGCAACCCGTTCCTCCACCCCAGTTAGGTAAAAGACCCGAAAAGCCCCCGAGCGATCTTATCCTAAGTTCTTCAACACCAGATCCCACTGGATGCATGGCCTTTGACAAGGGCATCGAAAGCTTTGTGCCTTTCTGAAGGTCGAAAATCGCCTTCCCCAATTCTGGCCGGGGTACAGGAAAAAATCAGAAATGTCGCCAAATCGAATTTAAGCACAGAGCTCCAAGATGGCGGTTCGATAATCGTCAAGCAAGGGGCACCACTCTTCAGTTTGGTTCTTGTTCGGAGGCATCCAAGCTGGGCCTTTCCTGTCTTCACCATGGGCAGTTTCGGTTTGTGTAAAAATGATTCGATAAAGCGTACACCCTAAAATCTTTTTCAAAGCAGACTCGATTATAATCAATCTCTACGAATTTTTAGTTTCATAATGAGACCAGGGTATTCAGTCGGCATCTCGGGCTGCCGATAGGCTGGAAGGAAGGAGATTCGAACATGAACAAGAGACTTCACAATCTAAACTTTGCCACTTTTGCTTTTGCGATTCTATTTATCGCGGGCGGGCTCAGTACTGGCTGCACAAAAAAAGTAGCAACGACACAGGCTGCGGAGGATCTTGATCCAACCCCCACGCCGGAGCCAACGCCAGAGCCCACACCGACACCGACACCGACTCCAAGCCAAGTCTATCTGAAGGGCACTCTGTTTCCCGCCTCGGGAGATGAAACCTTTCTCGCAGGGGCAACTTTAGAATTGAGCCAGACAGTGGCGACGTCAGGGGTTTATGTAAATAAAAATAAATTAGTATCGCTGAGCACAGAAGACAGCGCCACAACTGGAAACTTTGGTGAGTATGAATTGGAGGTACCTTATGGTGCTGGCACCTACAGTGTGGCAGTTTCTTCATCGACAGGTTCAAGCCTTGGATCTTTCAACATTAAGGTGCTAGAGAACGGACAGCTGGATCCGACCCATGCGATCTCTTACTCAACAGGAAGTACCTTCAGTTCGACGATTCCAGCCACAAAGGTTGAATCTGAGCCGCTGCCTGTTTACTCCGGACCATACTCAGACTTGACAGGCGTGACTGATGCTGGACAAAAAGCGATCCTGGAAGTGATTCACCAGAAAAGTTTTGAGCCTCTCTGGAAGAACGCCAGCGGGAAAAGCACACGCCTCGGAGTGACAACAACCAATCATCGGTTGGATACGCTCACTGGCTCCGGAGGAGGTAGCGTCAGTCATAGGATCATTTACTCCAACGCTTTTGGAGGTTCAGGTTCCCCATGGGTAGCCGTTGGTTCTACCGCTATTGCCAATGAAAAAATGCACCTTTTTACATTTAATAATTTCACAGAAAACGGCATTACAGTGAATGGAACCTATGGCTTCATTTATGGTTACAAACAACACACTTTGTCTCCTGCAGGGTATCCGCCCGAAACTGACGATAATTGGATCAATGATCCAGAAGATGTCACGACTCAGTTTGAGAATATTTTAGGGGATCCGGTCAACAGTTACGCCGATGGAACAATCTTTGGATATTTTAATTTTGCATCTCTGGCCACCCACAAGGCAAATTTACTGCCTCTGTCTGAGAATGCACTAAAACCAAATAATAAACTCACTATCAGTGGCTCGGTCTCAACAACAGTGAAAGTCAACTTTTCGATTAACAATATGTTTGATAAGTCCACGACAGAAGACAGGACGGCCATCTACAGCCGAGATGAATTGCAACTTCAATATGTTTTTGCGGCAGGCACTGGAGTCTCATCAGGCACTCAGAGTCTTATCGAGTACACTCCTCAGGGTAAATTTAAAAGAACATTCAATCACGCCTTTGCTACTATGATTGGAGTCGACGGAGTTGCAACTGACAATCAGCTCTACCAAATCACGGGATCAGGTGGTGGCTCGGTGACCCGCTCGAAGGTCTATGCGGCTCAAAGCGATGGCAACTACTCGGTTATCGAAAAATGGATATTTGATAATTACCAGACGGACGAAGGCGTAGCCCTCCATGGTGAGCTGAACTACAAATATCAAACCGCTGGTCGATATGGCGTAATTAATGGTGGAGGGCAATTCACGTCTTCGATCCATATGACTGGCTATTATCATGGTGCAGCTCGATTCTCAATAGACATCTATCATGATCCAGGATCAGGAGTTCAGTTCTCAGGCGATGGAGACTACAATATTTCCATGATTGGCTATCTGGAGGACAGCTCCGAGGTTGTTACTCAAAGAGCTATTATTATCATACCTGTATCGATATCACTTTAGGCGAGGGCTCTGGGGTGCACACGAAAATCAAAACTACAGGTCACCCAATCAGGAGAGGCCCGGCACAAAAGGCAAAAAAGGAGGAGCCACTAATTTTCAATAATTTGTATTTTTGTATCAGGGTTCAAATCACCTCTAGGATCCGCTAAAAAACCTGCCGGAAAAAAAACTGAATTTGGAATACCTTCGACGTCTAAGCAGAGTTTATGGTTATTGTCGCCATCATTGAGATCAGCGATGGCAAAAGGGATGACTTCAATCATCTTGTCATCGAGCTGTTTGACAGAAATCTTGTACTGTTGCCGCTCTTTATCGGTGACCTCACCACCGCCAGGCTTAGTCACTCCTCCGACCCAAGTTACACCAACGATGTTTTTCGTGCCAACAGGGCAACCCGTTCCTCCACCCCACCTCAAGCTTGTTCCTTTTTTACCGAGCTCCCACTGATCCTGTGGAATGCTTTCGGCAAAAATGATTGTCGGACCTGATTCAAGTGTGGTGGCCGCGATGCTTTCACCTTTAAAGTTAAGCGACCCGTCAATGGAAAGAATATTTCCCACAATTTCTACTTTTACGGGCTGATCTTTTGAATCACCAAATTCGCCGGCTAATAAGGCGGTACGAAGTTCACCCTTGTCATCGGCTGGAGCCAGTGTCGCACACGTCACTTCACCAATTTTTCCAGAACTTAAGGTGACCTTAAAATCGCCAGCCTGCATTGTTGATACATCGATCTCATGGGAAAAAATGACAGGCATGCCATCCTTACCTCCGGCCCCTGGGCAAACGCCCTTATTAGCAATCTTGGGTAAACCATTGTCGAGACCGAAGAAGGCCACGAGCAGGCTGGCTTTTCTTCCTTGATTATCAACTTTAGATTCAATGCTTGTGGTTGTAGTGTCATTTTGTTCAGAGCTTGCCAGGGTTATTTTATAATTCAAAATATCCTGAGCATTTTGAATGGTGGAACATGAAGCAAAAAATGCAATCAAACAAAGTTTTAATATGAGTCTATAAATTTTAATCAACATTTTTTGCTCCCTCAAGTGATCACCGCCTCATTTATTTTTTCGCAGCAAGAATTTCTAAAATTCTGTGAGACGCTTCGCCACTGCTGTTTTGGTTTTGACCCGTCACCAGATTTCCATCCACCGCCACATGAGTTGCAAAGAAATCCCACCAAGCCGATTTGGATTCAAATTTCCCATTGGCTTTTCTTAATTCAGTTTCAGGATGTCTTGGTGTAAAAAAGATACCAAAATCTTTCAGTTGTTTGTCGGTCACACCTGTTACGGCTCGACCCTCAACTAAGAGAGATCCATCCGTTTTCTTAGCTTTAACCAATCCTAAAGCTCCGTGACAGACTGAACCTATAACCATTCCTGCGGCGTTGGCTTTGGTGACCAAATCGGCGAGTACAGGTGATTGCTCAAAATCATAGGCAGCTCCCCATCCACCCGACAGAAAAACAACATCGTAGTCTTCAATATTGATCTGACTAATCGGAATGGAATTATTGAGCTTACTCATAGCAACAGAATCACTCAGAAAGCGATTGTCTTCAGGGGCAGCGACAGGCCACTGGATAGTGATCGGATCGATCGGAATTTTACCACCCTTGATTGATGCCAAGTCGACCTCAAGACCTGCATTTACAAACGAGTAATACGGAATTGTCATTTCAGATCCAGCGACTCCAGTCGGTTTACTTGGCGTTGCTGCATTGTCAGGGTCGTACAAACGGTCGTGGCTGGTGGTAATTACCAAAGCTTTTTTACCTTTAAGGTCGAATGGGGGAATTTCATAGTGTCGGTGAAATCCCATAAGATGAAGTATCGAAGGTAGCGATAAAGTCACAATTCCAAGCAAAATTAATATGCCGCCACCAACATAAAAGTATTTATTCACTTTAAGTCTCCTTTTTTACTGTTTGAATTTTGAATTGTTTTTATTTTTGATCTTTTTTTCGATACGAACACCAGAGGACCAATGATGATACTCAGAAAAAGCAAAGCTCCCACCATCGTGACTGGCCAAAACCTCTTGGCTGATTTCAGAATTTGGTTTTTACCGAGTTGTTTTGCGGCGGACTCACTCATCGGCGTATCAAAGATTCCGACTTGCTTTGCATAGCGCTGATATTCATTGAGCAATTCTTGAAACAACATTGGATTTTTTTGAGATAGGTCATTTGTTTCCCCTGGATCCTGCGCGACATTGTACAAATGCCACTGTCCATCACCCAGCGGCGGAGGAACTCTAGTGATTTTCCAATCCCCTCTGTAAATGGCCCCGGTGCCCTGAACTTCAAAACCAACAGCCTCATTGTCTTTATAAACTGTTTCTTTTTGTCCTCGTAGAATCGGCATAATACTTCGACCGGCAAACTCTCCTTCGTCATAAGAAACACCCGTGGCATCAAGAATTGTCGGCGTCAAATCAGTGACATGGACCCGTCCATTTTGAACCCCAGCTTGCTTTATATTCGGCCCCGCGACCACCAATGGGACTCGCAATCCTCCTTCAGTACCATTAAACTTATAATGTTTAAATGGCGCCGATGATACCGATGCCCATTCTGGGCCTATAGAAATCAAGCTCGAGGCCTCGCCAAGATGTTCGATCTTGGCATTGTAACCTTCGTAGGCCATCCAGGTGCGAACAAATGCGCCTTGAAACCCCGGAGCTTCAGACATCACTGCTGATTCAGCACCATTATCCGAAGTTACAAAAATCAGAGTGTTATCCAATAGTCCTTTTGCACGAAGATTTTCGATCAACCTGCCAGTATGAAAATCAGCAGCTTCCATCATTCCTGCATTTGTTTGCATCACTTTCGCGGCAAACGCTTTTTCTCTTTCTGAAAGGCTGTCCCATTTTCGATGATGCGCAGGACTTGGCGCAAGCTTGGTCCCCTTAGGAACAAGCCCACGTGCAATGGCTTTTTCTAGTCGTTCTTCGCGCATCACATCCCAGCCGCGATCAAACACCCCATCGTATTTGTCGATCCATTTTTTGGGCACTTGAACTGGAATATGCAGAGCCTGCATGGAAACATAAGCTAAAAAGGGTCTGGTAGAATCAGCTTGGTCAATGTAGCCGATCATCTTATCGACGAGACTTTCTGAAGAATAAAAATCTTTGGGGAGTTTTATGGGCTTGCCATCCTCAAACCAATCAGCATGAGCCTTACTGGGTAGATAAGTTCTTTCGTCGTAATTGTTGCCTCCAGTAGCATCCATAACAAAGGATCGATCAAAGCCAAATCGGTGAGGAAGATTTTTTCCCGAGGCACCGATACCCCATTTACCAGTAATAAATGTTTGATAACCGGCTGCCTTGAGTCTTGAAGCTAAGGTTTTTTGATCTGCTTTCCAGATCATCGAGTAAGCGGGTGTTTGAGCCATTTCCGGTGTAATGGTTTCGACCAAAGCACCCATGCCAACGGCATGGTTAGACTGGCCCGTCAGCAGCATTGCTCTGCTAGGTCCACAAGAGGGTGATGTGTAGTATCGACTGAAGATGGCCCCACGCTCACCGATGTTATTTATTGACGGAGTCAGGCTATCGGATCCATAGATCCCAAAATCCATAAACCCCGCATCATCAAGAAGAACGACAAGGATATTTGGCTTTTGATTGGCAATTGCTAATTGTCCAAAACTTAGAAAAAACAAAATGATCAAGCTCTTCATTGCCTACTCCCATAAAAACTTTTGTTCGATTCTTTCGGCAGGTCCCGAACAATGCGAAAACCAATGTGGTCAGTGCTCATATCGGCCTCTATCCCTTGGCGAGCTTCGGGTCGAAATCGATGGCAGTGAGAGGGAGAACACAAATGAGAGCCTCCCTTAATTGTATACTGATTCTTGCCAAAAGGAGTGCTCGTCCATTCCCAGACGTTGCCAATGATGTCGTAAACTCCTATTTTTGAGGGCGGAAAACAGCCGACGGGTGCTCTCGCAGTAAAGCCGTCTTTGGCTGTATTTTCTGTTGGAAAGTTTCCATCCCAAATATTTGCTAAGGGCTCATTGTTTGGCCCGAAAGCTCCAGAGTCAGGACGCTCGGGATAGTTTAATCCAAGAGAGGCGGCATACTCCCACTCTTCTTCTGTTGGCAAACGACCACCAGCCCATTTTGCATAGGCTGTAGCGTCTTTCCACGACACATGAACCACAGGATACTTTTCTTGATCTGCTAAGTTTGAATCTGGTCCATTCGGCGCCCACCACGATGTCTTGGCACTGAGGGCCCACCAATCACTGGGGTCCTCGATGTTTTTTATTTTTTTCGGAGAAAATAAAGCTGAATTTCCGCTTCTTTCAGCAGTGGTTTGGTAACCTGTCGCTGCTACGAACTGAGCAAATTCTTTATTAGTCACTTCATGGATCTGCAGTAAAAACCCCTGGACTCTAACTTGCTGAGGTCCTGTCTCTTCAGGATACATGGGTTTTGAACTGATGACGAAGGATCCGGGAGGTATCTCAATAAATTGGCCAATTTGTTTTTCAGTAAGACCGCATGAGGCAGCTCTATTGTCTAAAGAATAGAGCTGAACTCCAAAGACCAAAATCAATGCTAAAATTATTGAGCTCATTAAAATTAAACGGAAGTTTTTTTGGGTCTTCAAGTTTTCTCCTCATCCTTCCGAGGAAGAATTCCATACAGAATTATTTCGGCAATCCCTTTGGCCAAGCGAACTCGATCGTTCTTACTTTCGAGCTCGAGCTTTAAAAACTTTTTCACTGCCTTTGATGATGAGGACAGAATAGGCAATGCGATACCAATGAGAGCCATCAGTGCTTCTGGATAAATATTTCTCAACTCACCGTCTTTTTTCCCTTTGATAATCCGTGTGCGATCGCCTTTGATAATGTCTTCAATTTGGGCCGCTAAATAGTCCAATAAAATTTCTTCTTCTCCCTCGTTACCCGAAATAATTTTTCCAGTCAGCCCAGGAGTCTCAATGTCTCGGTTCAAGCGACCCAAGATGACACTTGAATAATAATCTTGAAGAGTTTTGCCCACAGAAGAGCGGCTTTGCTCAAATGGAATAACGAGGTCATCAATAATTGCAAGTAGCAGGGATTTTTTTGTCGGAAAGTGGTATTGGACTGCTGACAAGCTGACTTTAGCTTCATCTGCGATAGCACGTAAAGAGGTGTTAATTACACCTCTTTTTCCAATTAAGGATGTCGCAATCATCAACAATTGGATTTTCGTCGTCTTTGGGCCTTCGGAAAGGGCCGGCCTGCCTTTTTTTGCCATGCTCGAAGTCTGCCCTCTTTTTATAGGTCACGCAACCTATTTATTTTGTGCCATTTTCAAGGTCTCATGTTGGAACATCGACAAAGCTTCGTGGTTTAAGAGTCTTTGAATATCGGCGAAAGCCAGAAACGCCTCGACCACGATGGACTGATGAGCGAAGGGCCCCGGCTCTGGGACTTCAGCGCGTGAGGCGCTGAGGTGGGAAGACCAAGTCCGGCCCGGGGCACCAAGCGTCTCATTTTGAGATTTTTAAGAATACTCCACAATTTCAAATAGATGGGGTTACAAATTCCAGACCTAGTAATCTTTCTTTACGAGTACGTACTTTGTATGTACAATTAGATATGGACTTTAAGTGGGATTCCAAAAAAGCCAAAGCAAATCTTGATAAGCATGGAGTGTCATTCGAAGAGGCTTCAACAGTATTTTATGATCCACTTGCTAAGTTGGGGCATGACCCAGATCACTCCGAACAAGAAGATCGTTTTATTTTAATCGGTCACAGTCAGAAAAATAATCTACTATTTGTAATCCATGTTTACAGAGAAACTAAAAATACAATTCGAATTGTCAGCGCGCGCAAAGCCACGAAAAAAGAAAAATATGACTTTGAAAACCTTTGAGGGAGAAATTTATGCGTAAAGAGTATGATTTAAAAAAAATCAATCTGATCGATAATCCTTATGTCGAAAAGCTTAAAAAAAGTGTCACTATCCGTCTGGATGCAGATGTGATCGAGTATTTTAAAAAATTGAGTGAACAAACTCATGTTCCATATCAAACGTTAGTTAATGATTTTTTGAAGTGTTGCAAAGAGCAAAAAATGACTCCGAAAACGATTTGGAAGAAATCGGTTTAAATTCCGATGATGATGCTAAGGTCTACCGTTATTTTTGCTCCGAACAAACGGCCGAGTCGTTTCTAGATGGAAACATTGTTTTAAGATCCTCATTTTTTTATGAGTACCTAGAGTATGCTGGAGACAGCGAAACTGGCGATGCCCTCGAGAGAACGATATCTGGTTATGACCCAACCCTTGGGGCTTCAACTATAAGGTCGTTTGCTCCCAAGTACATGACCTGCTTTTTAAATTTAAAGTACGAGGTCAGTTTCTCAAAGAGCTCAGCCAAATCGTCTTTAGTCATGCTTCGATAGCTGATCGCGATCATCGCATCGTAAAGTTCCATACTTTCTTCGCTGATCTCAAATCCGTTGATTGCTAAAAAAGTGAGTGCCACATCCAGTGCGGCTCGCTTGTTCCCATCGACAAATGCCCGAGCCTCGGCCAAATGAAAGGCATAGGCAGCAGCTTTTGCAAAAACTGTAGGGTAAAGATCTTTCCCATCAAAGGTCGCCTTCGGCGTTGCGACTGCGGCCTCCTGCCCCTCAAGACTACGAATGCCATCTGCCCCGCCAAATTCTTTGAGCTGGCGCCTATGAATTTCGAGGACCACCTCTAACGAAATATAAAACGGCTCATTTGGCAAGTTTTTTGAAGACATTCTTTTGAGTCCTACGGATGCGGTCACTAGCTTCGAGAGCCATTCGCTCGACTTCCTTTGCGCTCATTGCCTCAAGCACAATCTTTTTTCCCTCAACCGAAATCTTAAATGTACTTTCGGTATCTGCATCAACAAGACTGAGTAGCGTTTTATCTAACACTACAGCTTGCGTATTGCCCACTTTTGTTAGTTTTTTGGCGATCACCTTAGCCTCCAAGGTAGATCATAAGTATACCAATGGTATACCATGAAAGCAAACCCAAACTCATGTTGGTTCGAGTTTGTCTGGCCGGGGGTAGTGACTTCCGCCCAAAAATCTGCTCCAATCGATTTTAAGCACAGAACTCCAAGATGGCGGTTCGACAATCGTCAAGCAAGGGGCACCAACTACTTCTTCAATTCAAGAATTTGAGATTTCTATGAAAATGAACCGAATAGTGAATCCGAATGATATTGAGTAAAACACAAGCCAAAGTTTTCTGGCTTTCAGCCCAAGGACTTCACAAAAAGGCTTATTTCGGTAAGGGTTGCCTCGCCACTGCCAAGGTCATTGAACACTTGGGCTATGTTCAAATCGACACCATCAGCGTCATTGAGCGAAGTCACCATCACAGTCTTTACTCTCGCATTCCTGGTTACCATCAAGAGCATCTGCACAAAGCTCAAAGTCAGGATAAGACTGTTTTTGAATATTGGACCCATGCCTTGTCCTATGTTCCAACAAAAGATTTTCGTTTTTTTCAAGCTCGCATGAAGAAAAATCTCAAGTCACCACATTCTTGGTTTCAAAGCGTAAAAAAAGAAGACCTTAAAAAAATATTTAGTTTGATCAAAAAAAATGGACCCATCAGCATAAGAGACATTCAGGATGATGTATTAGTAGAAAAAGACCACGATTGGGGCAGCCGCAAGCCTTCAAAAAAAGCCCTTCAATTGGCGTTCAATCAAGGGAAACTAGCTATTTGTGAACGTGCTGGTATGCTAAAAAAATATGAGCTCATGGATCGGCATTTTGATTGGAGTAAGAAATCAAAGCCTGCAGATGAGACTGAGCTGAATGAATATTTACTCGAAAGAGCTTTAAGGTCTCAAGGGCTAGTGAGCCTAGATTCTATTTGCCATCTTGAACCCTCTCGAAAAAAAAAGATGAACGCCTTAATTCAAAAGCGAGTTGATAACCGTGATCTTTTGCCGATTTCTATTGAAGGATCAGAAAAAATTCAGCATTGGATGAAACCAGATATTTTTGAGGAAAAAATCGAACTAGAGAGTGGACTGGTTCATATTCTATCTCCCTTTGACCCATTGATTATTCAAAGAAAAAGGCTGAATCTATTTTTTGATTATCAGCATTTGTTTGAAGCTTATATCCCAAAAGAAAAGCGAATTTATGGCTACTTTTCTTTACCAGTACTTATTGACGACAAAATTGTAGCTGTTTTGGATCTTAAAACAGATCGTCAGTTAAGAAAGCTGTTGATTCAAAACTGGACGTGGCTTCCTAAACAAAAAACAAGGTTTTTTAAACAGATGATTGAATCCGAACTTCATCAATTTGAAAAATTTCAGTTACAAAACGGATAATAGCTTTCCAAAATCCTCAGCAGAAAATGTGGATCAAACTCTCGATCTGCGAAGGAACCTAGATTTTTCGCACAAGGGGTTTGGTTCACCTCGGCGCGGCGGAGGAGGAATCTTTGGAGCGATTGCCTCCGGCCCCGCGCAGGGTTCCAAGTGATCAATCCACGGTGAAGCCTTTACCCTCGTACGCGCCCTGCATGCGGAAATTCTTAGTCCCTAAGAGCTTCAACATTGCAGCGTCGTTCTCAGCGCTGGCCTCATGGGAAAGGAAAATGTACGCGCCGCTACCCACTAGCTCCCGACGATCCGCCGCGGGAATCGCGCCGCTCAACGATTTGCACATTTCGTGACCGGCCCAGTGATAAATCATTCCTTGCGGATCTTTCCTGCTCACGAAGGCAGCCTGTGGACCTGCGGAGGAAAGAGTCCGCGCGTAAGAATAGTAAGTCCGATGTTCGACTTTGATGTTTTTTGGCAGGCCCAAAACTTTGTGCGGGTTGTACCCGGTCAAGATCACGCGCTTCAGGGAAGCTTCCTTTGCGACACTGAGTTTCCAGTCGACGGGCTCGTAGGAGTTGAGGACCAGCACTTCAGCACGGAGGTCGACGACCTTGACCGCTACCGTTCCGCGACTACTATGGCAGAAGGAGTGGGAGTCCGAGCTCTCGTAAGTTCCCTGGTAAACGGAGACCACTTCGACCGAATGACTATCAGGACTGGGAACGGGAATCGTTTCCTCTGGCTGCAGCGGGGGCTCCGGTTGGGGTTGCTTCGGGGGCAGCGACAAGTCCGGCGGCTCGGACTCGGAAATCTCCAGCAGCTCGCGGATGTCGACTTTCTCGTTGTCGATGCTTAAGATCAAACGCTCGCAGATCAGTAGTAGCGAACTGAGCTGCTTGATTTTTCTGCGAATCGAAGCTTTGTCGTTCGCGATCACGCGGTTGTCGCAAGCGAGCGAGAGCCGACGTTCGGGCGGCATCATAGCAAGGTCGGCATCAAGCTTACTGAGGACTTGAGCGACGGCGCTCTCTTCAGGAGTTTCCTTTACGGCCAAAGCTTCCGGCTCGCTCGGCTGGCTGATCATTTGTGGATTACAGTTTTGGAAGAGCAAGATCGAAAGTCCACTCACCGCGGCAAGACCGAGCATACGAATTATAGACGATACCCCTGCGTTCGACAAATTTCACCCCCGTCGTGGATGACTAGAATAACTTCACCGAGTTGAAAAACGAACGACGAAGTTCATATCGTTTCTTTTCGAATCGTGGCCACGTAAACTTGATCTCATTTTGAGTCATAGAAGGTCCTGGATGAACTATCTTCGATTCAATGAGATGAGCTTTTCAAAAAGTCCCGCACCGAGGTTGGCACTTCCTGCTCCTATTCAACAAGGTCCAAATTTTGCCTTCAGTCGGAGGCTCTAGACTCTCCAACATTCTTTATAATTCTCTGCATATTTATCTTTATCGAAACGAATTGGTTTTCGTCCTAAAATCATTTCCACAGAATCGGTTGTTCTCTCAGCATAGCCTTGGCGAAAGAAATCCAGAGTCATCACGAGGAACTCCGAGTATGGACGATTCAGTCCTGCACCGATGAGTCCCTCGAACATTGCTGATCCAGTGATATTTTCGAAGGTAATTTTTCGGCCTATTACAGCCGACAGAACGGATGCAACTTGGTCATGATCGATAGCCTCTGAGCCAGTCAAATCAAAATCTTTGTTATTCCACCGGTCGCTGATCAATAACTCCTCCGCGACAGCAGCAATGTCACGGGCGTCAATAAAGCTTCCCTTCGCCTTTTCGACCGGCAAAAATATTTTACCTGCCGAGTTGATACCTTGAATCCAAAAAGTATTGAAGTTTTGCATAAACCAGTTTGGACGAATGATGTTGAAGCCCAAACCCGACTTCTCAAGCTTGATTTCAACTTGTCGAAATGGCGCCGTTTCAACAGCATTGGCCTTCAAGTTTGAAATCAGTTTGCCGCTCGTCTCGATGTACAAATGACCTGATAGGGAACAATGCCAAGGTGGACAAGTCCCCGTGCTTTTTGGAAACTTGTTTTTCCATTAAGCGCTTCGCCATTGGGGATTTTCAACCACATCTTGAAGAGCGAAGTCGGGTCACCCTGCTTGGTAATTTCGAAAATTAGCTCGCTGCCAAGGATCGAAAGACCGATGGTCGCAGCCACGCCATCTGGTGAAGACATGCGGTCCGAATTAAAAAAGTCAAAGGCGTAATATGATGTCGTTTGCTCTTTCGATCTTTTCAGAGTGGCGGTTGAATAAAGAAGTTTTCCTTCTTGCTCTTTGTCCCGCACGTGACGGTAATGAATCTCGAAATCGAAATCCCCCGAATCCTTGCAGGAGAATTCTGAAACTTCAGACGCGAAAAGCGGAAGCGGATCTTCGGTAAACTCTGATTCAGAATGGACTCCGGCAAATGTCTGGATTGAAATCGCCGTTAAAAACAAAATGAGTCCATGTTTCATAATTTCTCCTAAAGATGACGGTTTGGATACGCGCGGGCTCATAATATATGTTTCCAACCAAATTAGCCATTTGAGGCTTGGGAAAGGCTGCCAACGATGGATCAGGCGAGACTTAGGAATGGCCCAAAAAAGCAGACGATTATATATGTGTAGAGAAAAATAGATGCTTTTGGTGATTTTCAGGAACAGTGCCTAAAATCGTCAACTGGCATTAGATGAAGAAAATACAATTGGTTTCAAAGGCTTCAGCGGCGACTAGAACCTGAAGACCAGAATTCCGGTCGATTCTAAAATTGAATGCGAAATCCGACATGGCTTTTCTGAAAGCCAATTTTTTCGTAGAACGCAATGGCATCCTCGCGCCACACATTGGTCGTTAGCTGAATCACCCAACAGCCTTTTTCCTTGGCTCGCTCAGCGCAATGCTCCATCAGCCTGCGCCCGATATCGAAGCCGCGAAAACTGCGGCTGACTCGCACATCCTCGATGATGGCGCGTTTTTGCCCTCGCCGGGTCAGCCCCGGAACATATGTTATTTGGGCATAGGCGACGACCTCTTCGCCAATTATTCCAAGGATAGCCTCATTCGGTGGCGAAAGAATCTCGCTCAACGCCTCTTCATAGCAACTCAAGGGAGGATCCGTTACGACTTCGTCTGCATACTGCAAAGGGTCCTTTGATACGACAATATCGGCTAAGAGCCTTAAGATTTGTACTAGATCTTCTCTTCGCGCTGCCCGAAAAATAACTTCTTGGGGCGTAGCTTTCAAAGAAATCAGAGAACACCAACACTTTCGAGAATCAATCTGAGTAATTCTTCGTGTCTTGCCATGGAGCAACTATCAATGAGATCGTTAATCATGCCATCCCTCCCCGATGCTGCCTACTTCTTGTAAGCTCAACCCATCAAAAGCTCGAGTTTCAATTTGAGCTTTTTCCAAAGTTTCTTGTCCTAAAAATGTCCAGTCTAAGGCATAGCTGGATTTGGATGGGATGAATTGATTGTCTCCAACTTGATAGTCTATCAAGGCCATATCTTGCCCTTCAAAAAAGATTCGATTTTTAAAGCACTGCACGCGACCAGAAATAGTTGCGGAAGTTGATTGAAAGTCTTCAATTCCACTGATGGGTTCAAAAACTGCGAACACTGCTGAGCTACTTTTGATTTGATACAATCGAAGCAAAAAAGACTTTGTTGCCTCCTGCGTTCTAAGAAAAACTCTCGAGGGTTCAGCCTTTTTATAAATCAGCGTTCTTGATTTGAAGACAAGAGGTACAGAAACTTCGCCGCCGGTCACCCGAACTTTTCCAGCATGAGTCAATCTCTCGGAATCAAAAACTTCTTTGCCAAAATTTCTAGTTCTATTTTTCAGACTCGTTGAGATCTTGCGATCTTGAAGCACAGCAAGCATTGTATTTTTACATTCAATCAGAGACTGAGATATTGAGTTTGCCGCCAGCAAGGATTCCGGAAAATTTCAGGATTGTTGTCGGGTCGATCAACTTGCGAGTTGATGTTTTGTATTCGTAGTTTGCTTTTCTTTTTCTTTCAAGGGATTTAATTTGACAACTGCAACAGCGCTCCAATTTCTG
>Ga0247843_1006569_pt1 | contig 15052 bp, 13 predicted proteins | sample LaCruzMarch2017__FD_192420 | JGI IMG/M metagenome (GOLD analysis project Ga0247843, IMG submission 192420) | Freshwater microbial communities from meromictic Lake La Cruz, Castile-La Mancha, Spain - LaCruzMarch2017_8m | ecosystem: Environmental > Aquatic > Freshwater > Lake | place: Spain... | reverse complement strand
CACGGGACCGTACTAAGCCTGCAGAGTTTTTGGCACCACTCACAGCTTTCTTCATTAGTAGTCTTTGTATCCTTCCAGTCCATCGTGCCTCAAGTCGCAACAAACCGAGGTCCAGTCACAGACTTGAGTAACATAGTAACCACAGCAAGTCAAAGTACCTAATATGTAGAAGTTCAAGTTACATTGCTAATCGGCTTCCTTTTTTCCTTCGCTTGACGTGTTCATAATACCAGATGTTTTTCCTGTTCTTTGCCCACGTCATGAAGGATTTCTGATCAAACTCGTGTCTTCGATAACAACGCAACACTACCTACTATTGAATGTCCACAATGTCGAATACCCGAAGTCTCGATGCCCTCGCCGAGCTCTGCGGCTATACAGTGGCCGCCACAGCAGCTGCGTCTGAGAAGGACGTTGCAAGTGGCGCAGAAGCCGGTGTAACGTCGGTTGCTTCTACGCTGTCCAATCAGCAACAAGTTCACAACGTGAATACCGCGGTATCATCACCTCCTATCTACCAGCACGATTTGCAAATGCAGCAGCAAGTTCTAGCGATGCGTCAAGCTGCGGTGTCCGCTGCTCAGCAACATCATCAAATTGGTGTGGCCTCGGCAATGCCCGCTCATCAATTCGCAGAGCACGCACAGAATCAGTTACAGACTTATCTCGCCGCTCAACGTCAACATCAAGGAATTCAGGCGCTCGCAGCGCAGTTGTTGGCGACTCAGCAGCAGCACGTTACTAGTGGGTTTGCCACGGTACCAGTATATCATCCAGGTCTTGTGGCAACGCTGTCGCCCGCCGCATTGGCAGGCCTCGTTGCAAGTGCCGGCGTCGGTGCTTCGCAAGTAGTGACGTCATCGTCGAACCTGGAGATGCCTCCACCCCCGAATAAATCGATCCCATTGTTGCCTCTCAACAGCACTATTGCCTCGGGATGGACCGCAGCTCCCGAGCGCTGTGAGAGTAGTGGCGTTTCTTCTCGAGAAAAGCAATCAACATCATCGATGTCGAAGCTCGCACGAGCCAAGTCAGTAGCGGCTGCTCCTATTGTTAGCGACATTATCAATGAATGGGAAGACAAGAAGCAAGCGAAACGTGCGGCCAATCGTCTCTCGGCTCATCTGTCACGCAAGCGCAAGAAGATGTTAATTGATGACCTCAAGGATGAGAATGTCGAGCTACGACGAAAGGAACAAATACTTCGTTCGATACCTGACTTAATTGTCGTCTTCGATTCCAGTGGGTGTATTTCGTTCATCTCGCACTCGGTCGAACGATTCATGGGATATTCCGTCGACGAGCTTGAGCATACAAGCGTTTGGAATCACTTGACTGAGGACTCAGTCCGACAGATTAAGAGTGCCTTCATGGACGCCTTGGCTATAAAGAGACATCCGGAGGAAGATTCGACTCCACTCGCATGTGGTGAGTCAATTTCTGTGACATTGATACCGAAAAACAGGGTTGAAGGAAAGACGGGAGGAGAAGATGATCATGGTTTGTTGGTATCATTGAAGGGCGTGGTACACTTTGGAGATGAGTACCCGGAATGCGTGTGCAGTATTCGTCCAGAAGTTTCGGCTATTAGCAAACAGCCAGTCAACGAGTCGCTGTTTGCAACCACCAACAGCAATGATTCTTTGAGTAAGCGACAGGAAAGCGGACAAGATCATGCAATGCCGGTGGAACATCAAATTAGTGATATTGATAGTGACAAAAGCTGAGGGAATACTTTCTGTGACAGGAAGACTACTTTGCCATATGACAAGGAGTGATTTTTTTCTTCGTATAATAATTAATTTTGTTACCATAGGTAATCAGTAGTTACCCTCCTCTTCATTTTTGTTCACTTTGACTCACTTCACCGGATAAGACTGCTGGTGCGCGCTGGAACGACTTGATTTTCATTGGTAGCCAGTATGTTACCCTCCTCTTCATTCTGCCTTTTTCATTTCACATTTCACTTTGATTTTCACCGTTCGCTCAAGAATAGTTCGCTTTAATAATAGGTGGGTGAACTTGAGAACGTAGTCAAATGATCATATGTGTCTAATGATCCAGAAGATCCTGTAAAATTTAGTCTCATAACAGTTAACATACTCAACATTGAATCTAGCTATTTACGTACTGTCTTACATTCACCTCATCTTCTTCAACATCTTCACCAACTTTCTCCACACCTCATCTCCTCTTCGATGACGTCTGCAGGAGCAGCTACTCCATCACCTCCCAACGTCAATCGACGACCTCGCATCCTACTCGGTATCACAGGGTCGGTCGCCGCTGTCAAGGGTCCGAGACTAGTCCTTCGTTTGGCCAGGGAAGTCAAGGCCGATGTCAAAGTCATCCTAACAAGGACGGTGGAAAAGTACTTTTGGAAAGAGGATAAAGCAGTAGCATCGTATGACATTGATAGCTGGAGGGAATTTATAACAGCAACAACCTCATCCATCTCTTCAGCTGTCGTAAATAATGTTACGGATAGCAATGATGAACAACATGATGATTGGCGAGAATCTGAGGGTCGTATCTCTCTTCACTATTCAGACGAGGAATGGATCAACTATACCAGTCTTCAAGACACAGTACTGCACATTGACATGCGTAATTGGGCAGATATTTGTCTCATTGCGCCTCTATCAGCACATACTCTAGCCAAAATTGCAAATGGATTGTGTGATGATTTGTTATCTTGCTGTATACGAGCTTGGGACTTCGGACAGATTTCAGCTGGCAAGCCAGTGATTTTGGCACCAGCAATGAATACTGGCATGTGGTATCATCCACTAACAAAAAATCATATAGATACAATAAGAAGTTTCAGTAAAGATGACACTGGCGTTGTCATCGTGGAACCTGGAGTTAAGATTTTAGCTTGTGGAGAGGTTGGTGTGGGAGCATTGGCAGAGTTAGATTTGATCATTCATGCAGTGACCGATTGCTTGATGAATAATCGACAAATTGCACAAAGCGAACAAGATGTAAGTAATACCATGAACTGCGGGAAATTTGTGTTAGCACCGTCCTCAATTACATCTTCTACTGCCTCCTCGAGGAAAGAGTAGATGATAAATGCTCTTCTTCTGTTTGTCAAGCAGAGATTTAATGAACAAACTAGTAGCACGTGCCGAGACACTCCTTCACAACCACTTCTAAGTGCACCCGTCAGTCCAACTCCATACCAAGTCATTGAGGCATTTCTCCCGCGTCTCATTAAACTCTAATTCGTTCCTCATTGATTTGGGATGTGGTGATGGGCGGTGGCTGATTGCAGCACAATGCCGATGTTTGGGTATTGACGTAGATGAAAATCGTCTGATACTGGCACGGGAATCAATAGCTAGGAATAATCTTCAGGTCTCGATTCAGGTATGGAATAAAGATGTGATTGAGTTTATAGAGGATGCAGATGAAATAAGCAATGCCGACGTGATAGTAATGTATCTATTTCGCGAGGCTAATCTGGAAATGGCCACGCAATTGCAACAATTCAAAGAGAAAAGGAGGTATCGAACACAAAAGGTAGTTCAGATACTTAGTGTCGGATTTGCTATGCCTGGGTGGACGCCAATATACGAAGAAAAGGTTGCTGGTTTTCACGTTTATTTATACACGACATGAGATATTGATACTAGGTAATAGCGAGTCAATCATACGTATCCTCTCTCTGTTCACTAAAAGCGTTTCACTAAATGCGTTATCTTTCCCCCGGAGTGACTCGTGCTCTATTATTTGGCTCGTTCAATTTGCAACAGGAGTCAGTTTTCTTACTCTCTTACATATCAGCATCCCAGAATGTCGGGCCTGCAGCGGGAATGACACGGATAATATTCGCAGCCCCAGGAGTTCCAAATGGGAAACCAGCAGTCACGATCATTAGATCCTTATCATCCGATACCAACCCCTTCTTCACACCAATTTTACATGCCGTCCAAAGCATATCGCGAAAATTATCAGTATTTAAGTCTTCTTCGGGACAGTACTCGGGATAAATACCCCAGCTCATGGAAAGAGCACGACACGTTTGCATCAGTGGAGAGATGGCAAGGATTGGCTGCTCCGGGCGCTTCTTTGATGCCAAACGGGCCGTGTTGCCCCCCACAGTAAAGGTCGTGATACACTTTGCACCGACGTTCTTTGCAATTTGCCTCGCCGCCAAAATGATTGCGGATGCAGAGCTTCCGTCCGTAATCTTGGGTCGATTATTTTGGAGGTATTGGGAGTAATGATCGTCTCCCTCAACTCTGTTAATGATACGTTGCTGCATGAGTACAGACTCCTCGGGGTACTTCCCCGCGGCGGATTCGGCACTGAGCATGATGGCATCAGCACCATCGTAAATGGCCGTGGCGGCATCGGATGCCTCAGCACGTGTTGGCGTTGGACTGTCAATCATACTCTCCATCATTTGTGTAGCAACGACGACGGGCTTGCCCTGCTGACGACATTCGTCAATAATCAACTTTTGTAAGATGGGTACGTCCTCAGGTGCACACTCCACGCCTAAATCACCTCGAGCAACCACTGCAGAAGAAGAAGAAGAATAAGTCGTTATTGGTAAGAGACGGGTGATGAATATTATTGCCTGTCGACTAATTACACATAAACGTCACTCACTGATCCCATCGGATAGTTGCACAATGTCATGGAGTGAGTCACCCCAGAAGCAACTCGGTTTTTCAATCTTGGCCATGACCTTCGGAGGGAAGGCATTGGCTGGGTTGTATTCCATAATCAAACGTTTAATCTCAACAATATCCTCGGCACGCTGGACGAAGCTAAGAGCAACCCAATCTACACCAATCCCGAGCATGTAGGTAAGATCCTCCCTATCCTTCTTCGTCAAGCAACTGATTTGAAGAATGGAGTCGGGTGTGTTGACTCCCTATTAATAATAATTGTGGAGAACATGATAATGTGTAAGAGGATTTTGGACATGAGCGCATTGAAAATAGTAAAAAAATCACTCATATAATCCTCTATCAAAGTAAATGTAAACAACACACCTTCTTGTCCTTGATTTTGCCAGGTACAACGACCTTGCAATCCAAATATCCTGGCCCAGTACCCACAACTTCCAACTTCACCTTGCCATCATCAATCAATAGGATATGTCCAACCTCACTCGCCTCAATAATTTCTGGATGTGGTAACTTTACACGTGTATCAGTACCCTTATCATCCAGTAAGTCAAATCGGAACATTTGTCCAGCCTGAAGTACCTCCCCGTCTGGATTCGCAAAAACCCCACATCGTATCTTTGGTCCCTGTAAATCACCAAGGATAGCAATGGGATGATCATACTTCTTCTCGACCGCGCGTATAATATCTAACAATTCCTTCTTCTGGGCATGCTCACCGTGACTAAAGTTAAGTCGGAATACATCTGCCCCTGCCAAGAAGAGCTTTTCGATCATGTCAAATGTACTTGAGGCCGGTCCGAGTGTGGCAAGTTGCTTAGTCTTCTTACGCCACCGGGGCGAATTCTTAAAGTTGGCAATGGGATGTCCATCGGGAGTGGTCGTGGCCTTGGGATAGATGGATTTGATCTGAGCATCGTAATCGTCCATCCCGCCCTTGCCACTCAAATGGAGGGAGGAGATCTTCTTCGTGCTGGCACCGAAGGAGGGGCTGACGAAAGCATTTCCGGCCGCTGGGAATGCCAACAGAGTGATTGTTGTCAAGGCGAGCTTCATTATCATATATCTCAAATGCTTATGATGTACGATATCAGAGAATGAAAGTGTTGAAGATGATGACGTCGTCGCCTCTTCACGTCTTTGGTGGAGAGTCAACACAAACAAACTAAAGAATGACGTGTGGGGAGAAGAGAAATTGGGCGGGAGAACAATGCGAAGCCTCTATCGGCTGTCATTGCAAGACCCACGCACACGGCACCTCGACGGACCGCAACCGTACCAAAGATTTGTCGTAGCATGAGTGGTTACGGTGGTAGTGGTGGTTTTGACAACGACACCCCCTCCCGAGGCGGTGGGTCCGCGGACGGGTCCAAACCTCGACGCAATTACGACGAACAGACCCTTATCCCCGTAACTGCCAAGATGATAAAAGAGGCATTGGGTGATCCTTCGGGTGGGACCGACATGAACCTAAAGGATGGCCGGGCATTACATATGATTAAACTTGTAGGTGCCGTACGTAACCACGAAGAACGCTCGACCAATGTGTTCATTGATGTTGAGGATGGGACAGGCCTAGTACAAGTAAAGGTATGGGTCAATGAGGGAGATGAATGCAGTGCCGCCGCATCGCTCCGGCAACAGGCAAGTATGGATCATGTATATATACGCATTATTGGCCAGATACGTGAATTTGAAGGACAACGTCAAATCATTGCCAATGATGTCCGACCAATCTCATCGGGGAATGAGTTAACATATCATTTACTTGAGGTGGCACATTCGTACGAAAAGTATCGTAAGGCACAAAGTGATAATAGTATGGCAGGGATGAATGGTATGGGGATGGGTATTGGGATTGGTAAAATGGCAACTATATCGCCATCTCCCCGTGGTGTGGGGATGCAGCAGTATGGCAATAATGTGGTTGGAGGGAATGGGATAGACGATGCTGTTGTTCAGGTTATTCGGTCGCTTGGTTGTGAGTACATATTCTTTGAATCACTTTTTCTCTTCCATCATGTTTGGTTGTCTCCATGTTATATTTCACTCATGGAACAACTCTTTACACCCGACAACCCACCCCCATACACACAACTCTCCAGCGAATGCCGGTTCTGGCATTCACGTTGATCAGATCATCCAGCAGGTAGCATCACAGGGATTCTCCGCAGGTGAAATTAAGAATGTCATAAATAATCTATCAAATGAGGGGCATATCTACTCGACAATCGATGAGAATCACTTTCAATATGCCGAGTAAAAAGGGATTGGATTGTGAGAGATGGAGATCGGAGGACAGTAATTATTTGGGGAGTGTTGAGCAATATTTACATATATTATTATTATCATTGGAACGTGGCCTGCACTTTGCGGTCTGTTACTTAGTTAAATTAATGGCTTATTGAGAAATTATGAGTGAAAAATCTGTGTCATGATGTTGGTAATCATGTTATATAGATGTTATATTATATAAAACAATCGCTATGTACTCTCCTCGAACTTTTTTCTTTGTCAAATATCTAATCAAAGATGTATGCATCTTGACATTTCAACCAGTGGTCATTCGCAAAATCATTCCGGCTTCCAATACGAGCCTCGCTTCACAAGCTGACGAACGCAATAGTGTGGAAAGTAGACCCAGTAGTAGTTTTTGTTAGTCTTGATAATGCCCGTGACAACGCCCGAGCTAGCGAATGAGATTACGTACACACTTTTCCAATTGCAAGGATACGAAGGTGAGAACAACATAACATCAATTGCTAGTTGCAAATAAGGGGGCAGAATAATGCGAGCAACTCACTTGATCAACACGCCCGATTCAATTGAAAGCTTTTCCGATAGCTTAAATTCCTTGTTGGTAATAATTGTTATGACATCATTGGCTCGGAATTTTGGAGCCATAGATAATGTATAAGGAGGTTCCAAATTCGCGTGAAATGGATACATCGTGATGCCATCGGAAGCACTATCACCAGTCGTCATGTCGCGAAAGTCAATGAGGGATGGGCCGATGTTACGGGTGCTGTAATCCTGATGAAAGGAACCTTCGTAATCATCACAATGACTCCATTCGGAGCTGAAATAAGAAAAAAAATTCATATGAGCTGTGGCGACAGACATGACACAGTGCAATAAAAATAAGATTTACTTACAGTACCTCAATTGCAGTCATTGTATGACCAGGGTAAGATTCACTTTCTTCGAGGTAGTCTCGAGGGTCGTCCATTTTCATAAACGTCCCATTAGGCATTTTGAGAAAGCCAAGGAAAGACAATTGTCCTCCCATTTGTCGAAATGCTGATGACGGCTTACCCAAATGCTCACACTCGACAATGACGCTACCATCGTTGTCATTGCTGGCGCAACAAGCACAAGGGCCGGGTGGAAACAAGAAAGGTTGACCCATCTCTCCCAAATCTTCGAGAACGGTATAATCGGTGGAGGGATCGAGGAACTCCTCCCCCTGACAAATCATATTATCAGGCTTGACGGCAACAGCTTTGTTTGTTTCAAAGAGGTTCACCATGAACCGATTAAAATGAGGGCCAGGAGTTTTGATTGGACCAGACTTGATAATGCCCTCTTTGTCATTGAGATGCGCCGCCGAAACAAGATCACGAAGAACAACAATGCTGCCGACAGCAAAGTTTGTATCATCTTTCACTACTCCTAGATTTGTTGCCGTAGTTGGTGCTGCACGTATGATGTTATCACCGTCACTTGGAGAGTAAATGAATTCTCCGTTGTCCAATTTGATCTGATACGCGGCAACTCTGTTGGCAGGCCACTTAGGCTCCCGATAACGGAGCATAATCACCTTCCCCGGCAACCATTCACCAGTGTCAGTATATTTACACAGAACGCAATCCCCAACTTTGAATCGCAGTTGACGCTGCTCGGTTGTTGACTCCCTAATGTGTATAAGTGCATACAAATACGGATCATGAGGGGCTTCAGCAAGCACTTGCACTTTTACAGAAAACGGTGCGCATTTCACATTGGCTGGTAGGACAGATACAGTTGTCGTCGTTTTTGGAATGTAAACTACGATTTGGGTCTCATTCTTCATTTCGACGACTCCAGCATTGCCATTGAGATGTGCCTCCGGGCACGAATGGAGGACGACCGTTTCACCAACTTGAATGAAGCCTTCATCATCTTCATCATCTTCACCATCTGGGACCATCCGATCCAATGCTGCAAGTAGGGCATCCATTCTGAAAAGTTTTGGTCTGTCCTCCCCCACCACTGTGGTATGTAATATACGTAATTATAATATTACTGGCGTCACTGATTTTGTCGATTTATTCTGCATAAAATAGCCACTCAAATGCCAACGTCAACATCAATGGATATGAGTCTACAAATCCATATCCAATGCTCGAATGCCCTCTCCTCGCCCATCCATCCGCGCAACAGTAATTGTTGCCGTTAGGAGGAGTGAGTGGTTCCTAAATTTACACGGAGATACCGCGACACCGTTAGGGCTGCACCAGCGAGAAGATTCATCCAACGGCAGCCCCGGGTCGTGAATAAATAATATGAGTGGTAACACCCTAGAGGCACTGTCATCGCTCCTGCCGGGAAGATGTGAGGGAGGAGGTGGGGCAATTATTACCTCCCTCACATCTTGCGCTACGACGAAGCACAATTCACAATCGCTGTCAGATGCATTGGCAACATCCGTGGCAGATTATGTGTGTGACAAACAACGACGGATAAAAAGTAATAATGACGGCTCTGATGCGTCATCCTCGTTTATAAAAAATGAAAATGCGACAATAACAGATGTGGCAATGGAGATAGCAGAATTAACCCCACGATTAGTCAGTGGCGGAGAAGACGAAAAGAATTTAATGATCCTTCCTGCCTCGGATGGTGGGGAGAGGATTATTTCAGACTCAACAGTATCCAATCGTGACTCTCCCGACTCCATGGATGCATCCACATCGCCCACAACAACAAGAACAACTAATAATCGATCCTCCATGAGCGATGACATTGCAGATTTGGCAAATGGAATGTGTAATTTCTTTGGCAGTGGCAAAAGTGGCAATAATTGTGGAGATTCAGCACCAATTATTAGCGGGACCGCAGCAGAAGTCCTCGCACTCCAACATAGTGCATCGTCTATTATATTTTGTAATTCTGTGGTGCAGTGTTCTACCAGCTGTTCAACGTCATCAAGTAGTAGGAGACAGCAATACACAGCCGAACAACGAAAAATGATGATTGCGGCTGCAGCATCTGTCATTACTGCAAACAACAACGCTGCTTCAAATGTCTCACCTCTCAAGCACACGACGACCACCGCTGCGGATGGTTCGCCTATTATTGACGGGACAGATTCTGCAAAGGCGATTAGTATAGGAGGTGGAAATTGTGACGGGCATCATGGTCCGGACGAATCCAATTTTTTAACTGTCACACCTGAAGATCATCAATGTCTTTCTACTACTCACGAATTTTATTCGTTGGGTTGCTCATCTGGCTATCAAGTGAAATCATCAACAACATCAGCAACAGGTAGTAGCAGTTTGGGGGGCATGGATATACTTGCTGAGATTACAGGTCACGCTCCACCCTTGCCACTTCCCCCGAATACAGTATCACACACTACTACTACTACAACAACAACAAATATTCATTCATATTCTCAACAACAACAACAACAACAACAACAACAACAACAACACGCAATACCATCGTACCAAGAAATATTATCTGAAGAGCAACAACAAAATTCACATCACGTCCGTCAAGCGTTACAACATGACCTATTTAAAGATGAAAAACGAGTATTAGCCATTCCATCATATCAAGAAATATATCGTGAAATGGGAATATCACCGGGCGAACGACATACACATGACTTAAATTGTGATTCATATTCTACTATTGAGGAAATGCAGCAGGTTGATCCGAACAACCATTCGTACTTCTACGATTCCTCTTACAACAACAATCCATATAACCAATCTCATAACCAATATTATATTAATAGCGATGATCCCACGAGGATGATTTGTCGTACACCCACTGCACACTTTGGACATGTAAATCGAGATGATATTGATGAGGGAAAGGAGCTTTACTCACGTAAGGATGTGGCACTTTTGGGGGGACATGTTAGTGAGGTAAAGGATGTTATTGGCAGCATGAAGGATGGGTGCTCAAGTTTAGTCCTTGGGAATATGGTAAGATCTTTATTCTAGCTTGATAATATCGTTGCTCGATTTTGTGTGGCCAACGATTGCTCCTGTTTCTTACAAAAACACTCAAACACAGGAAAAAGATCTTAGAGAATGTGATGGTCTTTTATGGTTCCTTTATTCCACCGATCGTGCCAATGGTGGAGGGGCTTTGTTTCGATCTTATCATAACAAACTTCCTATACGTATCTTTCGCTCATCCCTCCTTGGTGGAAAGTACGCCCCTCCCTTCCTTGATGTGGAAGATGATTTAGAGGAAGATTCAGATGTTGCGTACAGATATGATGGGCTGTACATGGTCCGTGCTGTGTGGGATATTCATGGTCATGAAACAGAAACTTATCCCGTCACCGGAGAGAATGGATGGCAAACCTACTTTTGTACACGATTGCCACGAAGACCACTAGAAGAAGAAAAGCGCGAAGAGGGTATGGAATATAATGCCATGGGATGTCAGGAACTGTGGAGCACGATACAAAAGATGCGTGGAGTGCGTAAACCAAAGAAGTTTGACATCCCTCCCCCACCAGTCAAATTAGGACCACTGAGGAAGTGTGCTATTAGTGGAGCGTATAAGGATCGAAAGGCTGTGGGGTTTGTAAAACCTACTGGAGAAACACAATTATTTGTTGCACCCCCTCGACAACGAAGGCCAAAGTCGAAGAGTCCAAGAGCAATTCCCATGGAGGAGAAAGATGAGGATGACGATGATAATGAGTCGAAATCTAATATTGTTTGTCTGCAGCAACAACAGCATCAAACGAATCAACTATGTTCATCGTCGTCACTTAAAGTGATGACACAGCGTCCTCGATTGAATTCTACAATGAGTTTCGAATCCAATAATGCATCACCGTCTCCTCGTCACGTTGATGCCGAGTCGGATGATAGTGAATCATCCTCGTCTGCCTCACAAGTTAATGCCAATCAGAACAAACGAAGAAAGACCACGCCGAATCCGAAATATTCGAAAGATAATGCTGTCTACATTTCAAAGCGTACTACGGCGGCAAAGGCGGAAGCTGCCAATAAGGTCATGTTTGGTGGTTCGAAGTGTCTTAAACGAAAATCATCCGATTCCGTGAATTATACAGTTTCGGCGACAAAGGGACGGTGTGCTGTCGAAGAGTCGATAATAACCGATGGATCGCGTATCCTTGTGGCACATAAAGGCGCTCTCTACAAGGCCACAATACGTAGGCGTCGTGAGAAGGATGGTCGCCATGACTTCCTGATCCATTATGACGGCAACAAAAAGTCAAATACTCATTGGATTGGTGTGGATGATATCCACAAAATCTTAGAGATAAACGTCGACACTCCACCTAAGAAACTCAATTTTACTGCTAGCGGTGGTGTCGGGATAAAATTTGCAGTGAATGGGACGGATAAACGATGCGTGGGGAAGCGAAAGTCTCCAGTGCCTACGGAAGAATTTGACAGCGATAACAATATGAAGAATCCGCAATGTGTTCTGCCTGACAATAAATCAATTCCCGCTGTGGACGACTCAGAGTTAGATTGCCAAGTCGTCACTATTTCTCCTTTAAATGCTGTTGCAGCACGAAAGCCTCGTGAGACTGTTGTCAGTCATGTCTGCAAAGTCGAATCGCCGCGCAAGAAGTCTTCGGTTAAATCCATTGCTGATGTGAGGGGCACGACCGATAGCGATAATGATGATGGAAGCGAATCAGATGATGATGGTAACGCAAAGGCTAAAAGCAAGCCAACCATTCCATCGAAGTATCCCGTGGGGGACCATGTCTACGTGGAATACCGTCAAATATTTTATTCTTCTACAATCCTCAACATCAGACGGAAACGAGGTGGTGCTGGCGGTTTCAACATAGAATATCTTGTTCACTACGAAGGATACAAGAAGTCATCGAATACGTGGGTTAAAGAAGCTACTCTACACGAGGTTAACGCCAAGACGACCAAACGTTTTGAGGCGCAACGCATCACGCCAGCCGACAAGCTCCCTGAATCTGAACAGCAGTCGTCAGAAAGTTGTAAGGCGCCACGGAAAAGGAAGGGTTTGTTTGTTGACACAGAATCGACGAGTCTTGATAACCAACCAGCGTTGCAGAAAAAGCCACCTACTCCTAAACTGAGGTCCGATGAATCCGACTCCGTACTGAAATCAATTAAATCCGGTGTAGACTTTCTAGTCGGTTCAATGGTATTTGTAGAATGGACGGGTGCCTTATTTCTCGCCAAAATGCTCAAGAAGCGATATTCAGGTGATCATGCAGAGTATCTCATTTCATATGATGGGTACAATAGCAATCACGATGCATGGGTGTCAATTCATAAGATTTATGAAGTCAATCCACAAACGAAGCGTGTTTACAAGAAGCTCAATATTGACATGAGTGTCGATGGTGGTAAGCAGAAGAAACCAGGCCCACTTCCAGAGCGACGAGAGACGAGAAAGAAGGCGCAAGATGACGACGGTGCAACAAGAGAAGACGAGGGAAACAGTCAATCACCGCCCCATATTTCGTCTCGTGCAACTGCTAAGGTAGCGCGTGCTGTGTCTTCTCTAAGCAGTGACATGAAGGGCATAGATTCGGGAGTGGAGTTTCTCCCCGGATCGACCATATTTGCTGAATACAAGGGTGGGTTGTGCCTTGCGAAGATGATGAAGAAGCGTGGCAAAGGTGATTACACTGAATACCTCGTTGAGTACAATGGCTTGCAGAAGTCACTCGAAGCGTGGGTGTCCACGGCATTGATTTATGAAATCAACCCACAGACAAAGCGGATGTTTCGTGAGCTCTCGGTCACTAAATAGCGCTTTTAAGTATTGTTACAATACATTATACATAGTAAAACTGCTGCATGAATTAGCTGTTATTTTATCTTCCCACTCTAGATGAGATCTCGTTGAGAAAATTGAAGTAAGACCAGTTCGGACCATCGAACTTCATATCATACCAATAGTTTACACCCACAGTTTCACATGTTTGATTGACACGATGGTACCAAAGTGATGGAATGTAAAGCATTTCGCCCACAGACACGGAGACTTTTATTGGATGTGTCTTGGCCAGGAGTGGAAATTCGGTTTCAGTGTGGTTCAGTATATCTGGTTCTATCCAAAATTGTTTTCTCCTGCCATCATCGTGTTTGTCATCGGCAACAACCACCCAAGATGAGCCATCATTTATTGGACATAATGTCCCACTCTGAAATTCATCCTCGTGTAAGAAGAGAATGTCGGCGGGTGGACAAAGCACAAATTCTTTCTGACCGGAGCAAACATAGAACAGATTTTCATAATGATCCTTATGCATAGAGGACACCGACCGTTCATTGCCAATCCAAAGATTAATTGCATCTGGAGGTCCAGTCCCAAAAGCTTCCTCGGCGAATGTGAAAGTGGAAGGAAATAACTGTGTATCAAAAAGTTTCTTCATTTCAGTTCGTAGACAGTCATTCTGTCTTGAGTAGTAGACGACTGGTGGGTGGTCCTGCCCCTCGATTATATTAAGGTCGCAATCTTCTATATCAGCATGCTCAGAATATTGACGAAGGAGTAATTCATCGAGGTCAGTATTATTCGCACCATCGCACAATGAACTACTTTTTCTTAGTAAATCTCGAAATGTTTTGATATCCATCGACTGTTCATGAGGCTTGACAAACATTCTGCGTGATTGTGTAATATTACTCTCATCACTCTCATGATGCATCGTTTCCAATACAGTTCGAACACAATCACCATGTCCATCGGGGGTCACATCAACAGTGAGCATTGTGTCTTCGCCAACATTCTCTACGACATCATCAAGCGTTAGAGTCAAGGCATCTCTCGCATCACCACAATTACCAACATCGGACATGATGGCATTCCGTATTATACAGGGCACGTTCGGATGAACAAAGTCGCGAAGGAAAGTAAATGCGTCTGGAGGAGAGTCCAGTGTTGCTATGGGGCGACACCATAGCGAACCGACATCGTCCGAAAGCGTTTGGATGGCGCTCTCGTCAACGGTAAATGTTCCTCTTTCTGTCCTGCTCGTTGGGCATTCGCCACTACTATTCACGGCGGACGTCATCTCAAATTAGAATTATCAGCATCTCAGGAGGAGATGATGTTGTTGTTGTCATGTTTAGTATAATTTGGCGGGAGTCTGATTCATTTCTCTTCTCCCCACAAAACCAAACTTTTTTTTGTGTGGCCACTCG
>Ga0247843_1006567_pt1 | contig 15055 bp, 13 predicted proteins | sample LaCruzMarch2017__FD_192420 | JGI IMG/M metagenome (GOLD analysis project Ga0247843, IMG submission 192420) | Freshwater microbial communities from meromictic Lake La Cruz, Castile-La Mancha, Spain - LaCruzMarch2017_8m | ecosystem: Environmental > Aquatic > Freshwater > Lake | place: Spain... | reverse complement strand
GGGTGGCGGCACAGATACCGCTGGCATACAACGGATGACCGCTGGAGGAGCTATTGCTGGAGCTATTTCTATTCCAACACGCCACATTCATCAAGTAATTGAAATGGCTGATAAAGGCGATATTCAATTGAGCATAGATTTGCTACAACGCTGCTTGGAGGAACTTGACACATTTAATTGGGCACACCGTTAATTTTGATGTGATGATGTGGAATTTGTTGTTCAAACGCATCTCCTAAATAGATTTCGAAAAACAACTGCGTTAATTCAGAATTCCCAACTACTTTTACCCGCCTTAAATCCGAACCAAGATGGAAATTAAGAAAAACCCAATAGCCGACATCGAGAAGAAAAGCTCGCTGTTTATGATGGCAGGCTACGTTGTAGCACTGTCAGTTACTCTGCTAGCATTCGAATGGAAAACATTTGAGGAAACTGCTGGCGACTTAGGCACTTTGATGGTGGATAACCTCGAGGAGGAAATTATCCCTATCACTGAGCAAGAAATTAAACCACCACCACCGCCACCACCGCCACCACCACCTGCTCCAGAAATCGAAATCGTGGATGATGATGTGGAAATTGAGGACGAAGTAGACATCAAGGATGTGGAAGCCGACCAAAAGACCGAAGTTCAGGAAATGGTTAAACCAGTGGTAGAGGAAGAATCTAATGAACCAGATTTCTTTACCATCGTTGAGGACATGCCATCGTTCCCTGGGGGTGATGCTGCACTTTTGAAGTATATTGCTGAAAACGTTACCTACCCACCAATTGCTAAAGAAAATGGCATTACTGGTGTAGTGTACGTAAGCTATGTGGTAGATAAAGATGGTTCTATCAAGGATGTGAAGGTGGTGCGCGGTGCAGATCCATTTTTGGATAAAGAAGCAATGCGTGTAGTTAAAACCTTGAAAGGCTACAAGCCAGGAAAACAACGTGGTAAGCCAGTTCCAGTGCAGTTTACGATTCCAATTCGTTTCGTATTGAACTAAAAAATCTATCCAGTTAAATAAAGCTCGTTCCATTCATTTGGAGCGAGCTTTTTTTTTGCGACAAAAAATATTTTCAACTTTTCACAATAAAGTTCAACTAATTCCGTTAGAGTACAAATTGCAACTGCATGGCGAAACGCTACTTCACCTTAAAATTCCAAAACCATGAGAACGCTAAGACCATCGCTCGAAAATCGCAGACCAGTATTATTAAGTGCTGGGTTGCTTGTTGCAGTATCGTTTACGCTCATTTCATTCGAATGGAGAACGCCTTATGTTGCTCCTTCTTTTGAACGCTACATTTCCATTGATGAAGGTACTTTGGAGTTGCCTCCTGTTCTCTTCGACCCGCTTCAAGCCAAGGTAGAACGACCTGCACCACCAAAACCAATTTCGACAACCTTCGAAATTGTGGAAAACGCACCCGACCCAGATTCTATAAGCAAAGAGCCCGTTTTTCCTGAAGAGACTGAACTTCTGGCTTCAATTGGTAAAGGCCCAGATGAACCTGAAGTGGCAGACCCTGAATATGTGCCTGCGTTTGTGAAAAACCCAGAAGTATTGCCCTCCTATTGCGGTGGGGAGCAGGCATTGCTCTGGAAAATTCATGAAAATGTGCGCTACCCACAGATTTGTTTGGACAATGGTATTTCGGGAGTGGTTTATGTGGGTTTTGTTGTGAAAAGCGATGGATCCATTGGTGATGTAAAAATTGCTCGCGGTGTAGACCGAAATCTAGACGCAGAAGCACTTCGGGTTGTGAAATTGCTAAACTGTTTTGTGCCTGGTTACCAAGCAGGAAGACCTGTGAATGTTCCCTTTGTGATTCCAATTCGATTCAAAATTCAGTAAGAATTTAGTGCTTTGGGTTCATTAGGTTTGTGTCCAGATTACACTGAGACAAACCCTATCATTCATGCCTACATCATTTAGAATTCTTCTGGTAGAGGACGATGAGAACCTCGGATTTGTAGTTAGCGATTTGCTCGAAATGGCGGGTTATTCCATTCTTTGGAGCAAAGATGGGGAAGTGGCGCTAAAGGATTTTAACAGTTTTGTGCCGCATTTATGCGTGGTGGACGTGATGCTGCCAAAAAAAGATGGTTATGCTTTGGTGGCCGATATGAAGCAATTGCAGCCCGCTGTTCCAGTTGTTTTTCTGACCGCCCGCGGAATGGAAGATGACCGAATTCGCGGATTTCAAAGTGGTGCAGATGATTATATCACAAAACCCTTTAGTAATCAGGAATTTCTTCTGCGTATAAGTGCCATACTTCAGCGCTGCTACACCGCTGCGCCCGAAGAGGTGATTACAACTTATACCATTGGTGAATACACGTTCAATTACACCAACTTACTGCTCTCCGGTCCCACCAAAAAGAACCTTACACAAAAGGAATCGGATATTCTATTGCTCCTCTGCCGCCACATGGGCGAAACCGTAACACGAGAATTGATATTGGAAAGTGTGTGGGGCCAAAACGACTATTTCATGGGCCGAAGCCTAGATGTTTTTATTTCACGGCTGCGTAAATACCTCAAAGAGGATGCTAGAATAGTGATTGAAAACATACATGGTGTAGGATTTCGCCTACGAATCGCCTAAGGATTTACCTTAATGCAATTGGCCACGTCTAGTGCCGTTTTGCGCACTCTACTTGTATCTGTTCCCACGGCATCATAGGCCAATCCAACCGCCATTCTGCGGTGCTTGCGTGTAGTAGGTTTACCAAAAATGCGAAAATCCGTTTTTGGAATTGCCGCAGCATCCTCCAAACCACTATATGTAGGCCGTGCAGCATTTTCGTCAGTAGCAAGAACCACCGCGCTAGCGGCAACACGCTCTAAGGTAATTTCAGGAATGGATAGACCAAGAATTGCCCGAGCATGCAACTCAAACTCTGAGAAATTTTGTGAACCGGCCAATGTTACCATACCTGTATCGTGCGGACGAGGCGAAAGTTCGGAGAAATACACACCATCAGAAGTCAAGAAAAATTCCACTCCCCACAACCCAGCACCTCCGAGTGCAGCAGTCACCTTAGCAGCCATATTTTGAGCTTCTTCCAATTGCTTTGGGGCAATGGATGCTGGCTGCCAACTTTCCATGTAATCGCCTCGCTCTTGGCGGTGGCCAATGGGCGGGCAAAATAGCGTAGGGCCATTTTTTTGGGTTATGGTAAGCAACGTGATTTCAGAATCGAACTTCACAAATTCCTCCACAATAACCTCCACAATGTCACCGCGCGAACCAGCATTGGCATATTCCCAAGCTGTTTGGACATCATTTTGTTCACGAATAACCGATTGTCCCTTGCCCGATGATGACATCAATGGTTTCACCACGCAAGGCAATCCCACCGCGGATACAGCTTCCTGCAATTCTAAAGCAGAAGATGCGTAGCGATAATTGGCCGTCCGTAATCCGAGTTCCTTAGCTGCCAAATCGCGGATTGCCTTGCGATTCATGGTGAAATTTGCCGCCTTGGCACTAGGAATAACCTGGATTCCCAGCAATTCGTAGGCATAAAAACGCTCTGTGCGAATGGCCTCTATTTCTGGCACGATTAAATCTGGAGCGTGCTTAGCTACTATTTTATCCAACAAATCACCATCAAGCATATTTATCACCTCACGCTCATGTGCCACTTGCATGGCTGGCGCATCACTATAACTGTCTACTGCAATTACATACTGCCCCAATCGTTGAAGTGCGATTACAAGCTCTTTGCCCAATTCGCCACTTCCCAAAAGCATTATTTTTCTCCGCATGTCATGCTGTATTTTTTTACAAATGTGGGATTACTGTTGTCTCAAAACAATAAGACGCTTTCCAAATTGAAGGACAGACACCCTTCCATTTATTCCTTTATCCAACCTAAAATACTTACAGATTTTTGCTCTGTTCCAACCCAATTTCGAGTTGGATTCTTAATTTTTGGAACGGTGTCCATCTTTTCGGCTATTATAGCTTGTTGCATTCTCGGCAATTCAAGAACAACAGGGCCGCTTTCTTTCTTCACTGATTTCGATTCGTTTCCTGAAAAACGATTGTTGGCTGCAATGGCCTTTGAAAAATCTTGAACAGCGTAAAATAGAATAGCCTTACCCGAATCTAAAACGCGTTTTTCTATTAGAATATCACCTTTTACAAACGATGTATCGGACTGCATAGCATAACCGGATTTTTGGAGCTGACCGAAAAAATTGGGTAACTGATTCTTGTCTACCGCCCAAAAGAAGGTAAAACATGTATCGTTTTCGTAAATAACCGTTTGACGTACTCCTTTATCAAACGAATACACAACTCTATCTAGCTGGTAGTCTAATATATGGTAAGGACGTAGCAACTGCTGCACTTTCGTGCGTTTAACGCCAATAATGCCATCAACCAATTGCGCACTGCACAGGGTTGCTGTGCAAACACCAATAAAGCAAAAGATTAAAATGCGTGTTTTCATTTTTTGAACCCTCCAAATGTAGGACTCATAAAGGAAGCGTTATTCAACAATTTTTTCTTTGCCCGCTTAGGAACTTTATACTTAGCTGTTCGTACGAAGCCGCTGTATCCATTACATATGTCTATATCTACTTCACGTTTATATGCTTTTCTACTTCTTTTTACTGGATTGCTTTGGGGTGAAAGTGCCTTTTCTCAAGTAACTGCAGATTTTACTGCGCCTGTAAGTTCTGGTTGTAGTCCATTAATTGTCAATTTTCAGAATACTAGCGTTGGGGTTGGTCTCTCCTACCAATGGAATTTGGGAAATGGCAACAATTCGACTACCCAAAACCCATCGGCCAGTTATATAAACCCAGGCACCTACACGGTTACGCTCACTGTAACTGGACCAGGAGGAACGGATACGGAAGTAAAAACCGCGTTTATCACCGTATTCACTCCACCCAACCCAGACATTTCTGCTGCGCAAACAACAGGGTGTTTTCCATTTCCAGTCAATTTTACGGACAACTCTACTTTGGGCGATTCTCCAATTGCCACGTGGTCGTGGGATTTTGGAGATGGCGGCACTTCTACAGCTCAAAACCCGACTTACACCTATACAACTTCTGGCACATTTGGAGTGACTTTGTTGCTCATTGATGCCAACGGGTGCGCAAGCAATCAAACTTTTCCAAGTTTCATTAACTCAAACAATAACCGCCCAATTGTTGCTTTTGATGGAAACCCTCAGGTTGCTTGTCTGCCTCCTGTTAACGTAAGCTTCACCAACACTTCTTCTGGTGGCACAGGAGCATTGACGTATTCATGGAATTTTGGAGATGGTGGCACTTCAACCAACGCCACCCCATCACATAACTATACTGTTGATGGTGAATTTGACGTTAGTCTAACTGCTACGGACCAACTTGGATGCGCAACTACCGTACTTACTCCAGATTTTATAACGGTAGTAGAGGATGTCAATATCGATTTCACTACCACGAACACAAACGGTTGTCTAGGAACCCCTGTTGATTTTACAGATTTAAGCTCACCGCAACCCACCACTTGGCTATGGGACTTTGGGGACGGAACGACTTCTACAGAACAAAATCCATCACATTTATACACGACACCTAGCAATTATACCGTTTCTCTTTTTGCCTTTTATGCTGGTTCGTGCCAAGGCACAGAATTGAAACCCAATTATATAACCATTGGCGGAGTTCCTTTTGTTGATTTCGTTCCCGACCAAACTGCGGGTTGTGTAACACCATTTCCCGTTAATTTCGACAATAACTCAGTGGGTGCGGGTCTCACATATTTCTGGGATTTTGGCGATGGCAGTACCTCGACCCAAACAAACCCATTGCACACGTATACTGGTAATGGAGTTTTCACTGCAAGCCTTACGGCAACCAATCCTCAGGGATGTAGCATAACCGATAGCACCGATATTAATATTACAGCAACAACAGCCGATTTTTTACCTGATGTTTTCGGATTTTGTGTTCCATTGGTGGTGAATTTTTCGGATTTAAGCCTTTCTGCCACGCCAATAGTTTCGTATGCCTGGGATTTTGGCGATGGCAGCACTTCAACGCTTGCAAACCCAACTCACACGTATGTAAATACAGGAATCTACGATGTTTCATTGACCATTACCAACGATTTAGGATGCTCGAATACGGTTTTGCGTACGGGATATATTATCGTTTCCACACCACCCGTTGCCAATTTTGTGCAAACACCAGTTGTAATATGCCCTGACGAATTTGATTTCGTCAATCTATCGACTGGTGCAACTGATTGGTATTGGGACTTTGGCGATACGACCTCCGCTGTGGAACAAAATCCTAGTCATTTTTACCAAGATACTGGCTTTTTTAACGTTACGCTTATTGCCTTAAACAATGGATGTGCAGACACTGTAGTGGCCAATAACATGATTTATGTGAATCCGCCAATTGCAACAAACCTCATTGAATTTAACTGCAGCACCCCGAATTCATTTACTTTTATCAATAGATCGCTTGGAGACGACACATTTGAATGGGATTTTGGCGATGGTACGCTGAACAGTACGGATACACTTGTTACCTATAGTTATCCTGGCCCAGGCACTTATTATGTATATCTTACAGTTACCAATAATACATTCGGTTGTACAGATCGTGACCGAGATACCGTTTATGTAACCGACCCTATTGCTGATTTCACCCCATCAGTGACTACTGGTTGTGCCCCACTAACCGTTAGTTTTATCAATAATTCTACGGATGCTGTTAGTTGGCAATGGAATTTTTTTGGCGGAACAACTAATTCACTATCTCAAAATCCTACTCGAACTTTTAACAATGTAGGAACATACACTGTTAGATTGGTAGTTACAGACATCAACGGATGTCTCGACACGATAATTATGCCCAATCTAATTACCACTACTGGTGTTAATCCCAGTTTTGAAATAGACACAGCTTATGGTTGTGACGCACTCACGGTAGAATTTAGCGACTTGTCGACTCCAAGTGGAACAATAGTTTCATGGCTGTGGGATTTTGGTGATGGGAGCACTTCAGCTAACCCAAATCCAAATCACATCTATACCATTCAAGGAAACTATGATGTGACATTAACAGCTACTAGCAATCAAGGCTGTGTTCGAAGTGTCACTTTGGATTCTATTGTGCAGTTTAATGAAAAACCAAGTCCTGATTTTTCTGTAGATGAAACTTTGGGATGTACTGGTGAAGTTTTCCAATTCACTAATCTTTCTTCCTCAGATGCCGTCAGCTATTTGTGGGATTTTGGAGATGGAACCACCTCCACAAACGCTAATCCATCACATAGCTATAGCGCACTTGGAACATATACTGTTTCTCTTACAGCCACAAATAGTAGCGGATGCGATAGCACACTTACCCAACTTGGGTTGATTGACATTGCAAATCCAACTGCGAATTTTACTGCATTCCCAACATTTGCCTTCTGCCCCCCATTGCTCGTAGCATTTACAGATGCTAGTACTGACGCTGTTTCTTGGCTTTGGGATTTTGGAAATGGGAGCACCTCTGCTATTCAAAATCCATCGCATATCTACACACAGTCTGGAATTTATACAGTGCGTCTCATTGTGACTAATCTCAATGGCTGCACCGACACCATAGTGATGCCTGACTTAATTCAACTGTCAGGTCCTTCTGGTGATTTCACCTTTTTCCCTGATACTATTGGGTGCCCACCGTATGAGATAACCTACGTTTCTAATACCACCAATGCAACTATTTACACTTGGGATTTTGGAGATGGCTCTTTGGGTAATGGCGCTTCTGCCACGCACAGTTACACCCAACTTGGAGCCTACATTCCAACCCTCATTATTGAAGATAACAATGGGTGTTCATTCACATATCAATCTGTTGATACACTTCAAATTGCTCCATTAAACGTTGATGCTGGGCAAGATTTCACCATTTGTGAAAACGAATCGGTGCAATTGGAGGCAAGTGGTGGCGATACCTACAGTTGGTTCCCACCCGTTGGATTATCAGACCCCAATGTGGCAAATCCTTTTGTTAGCCCAACCGTAACCACAACCTATATCGTTACTGTGCAATTGCTGGCCTGCCAAAACACAGATACTGTAATAGTGGTTGTGAACCCTGCGCCACAAGCAAACTTTATCACTGCAGATGTCTGTTTTGGAGATACCACAGCATTTTTGAGTAACTCAACAATGCTCGCGCCAGACAGCATTGTGAGTTGGAACTGGAACTTAGATGAGGTGTTAAGTACAGACACCAATCCATCATTTTTATATACCAACTCGGGGACATACGATATTTCTCTTGTGGTGGAAAGTGGCTCTGGTTGCACCGATACCGCATTGGCTGTAGTAGTGGTTAACCCTGTGCCCACAGCAAACTTTACAGCCAATGATACTTGCTTATTTCAACCTACGTCATTTACCGACCTGTCCACCGTGAATGGAACCATAACCACATGGCAATGGACCTTGGGTAATGGCGCTACTTCTGTACAGCAAAATCCAAGCTTGGTTTACTCTTTAGATTCTGTTTATACCGTAGGATTGGTAGTAACAGCCGCTGGTGGTTGCACTGATACTATAACCAGCACAGTTACAGTATTTCCTTTGCCCGATGCTGCCTACAGTGTAACCGATGTTTGCCTTGGCGAAGAAGTGGTATTTGCAGATTCTTCCAGTATTAGTTCGGGAAATATAGTGGCTTGGGAATGGGCCTTTGGCGATGGTGCGACCAACAACAACCAAAACACTACTTACCTCTATTCTACCGCCCAAACCTATGTATTCTCACTTACCGTGACAAGTTCTAATGGTTGCAGCACCTCGGCAGCGGGGCCAGTAAACGTGCAACCCATTCCAATAAGCAATTACACCATGTCGGCCACGCAATCGTGTTTTGTGCCCGCTGCGGTTTCGTTTACCGATCAATCTATTGGTGCGGTTGCTTGGCAATGGAGCTTCGGAAATGGAGATAGCGCCACAACTGCAAATACGACTACGGCATACGATACCATTGGTCAATTCACAAGTCAACTCATTGTAACAAGCTTGTACGGTTGTATTGATACTTCCACACAACTGTTTGAAGTTTTCCCAACGGTAGACGCAAATTTTACGTGGTCGAATCCTACTGGATGTCAGCCTTGGACTGTAAATTTCACGAATAACTCCGCTAATTCTTCCAACTATACTTGGGATTTTCAAGATGCAGATGGATCTTCAAATCGAGACCCTATTCACATTTTTGAAGATGGTGGAATCTACTCGGTAACACTAATTGCTGAAGGATTGGGCGGCTGTGCAGATACGCTTCTTGCTTCGAACATTATTACCGTATGGAACAATCCTGTGGCCGACTTTGAATATGAACCAGTAACCGAGCCCATTTCGGACGGAACGGTGGCTTTCTTCAACACATCAACTCCTTCTTATGTTGGAAACTGGTGGGATTTTGGCGATGGCGCTACCTCTGTTAACTCACCTGCTACGCATCAATATGACTTTTATGGCAACAAGTTCGTAACTCTAGCCATTGTTGATGTAAACGGCTGTGTTGATACTATAAGCCGCTACATTCCTGTTGAATTTGTAGGAACGCTATTTGTTCCCAACGCTCTTATTGTAGGCGACCCAGACCAACAAGTAAGTGTGTTTCTACCCAAAGGCCGTGGGTTAAGCACTTACCGCTGTATGATTTTTGATGAATGGGGCAACAAGATTTGGGAATCGAGCCTATTGGTTAACGGACAGCCTGGCGAAGGTTGGGACGGTCGCTATGCAGGTGAGCCTGTGCCGCAGGGTTCCTACGTGTGGAAAATTGATGGCGTGTTTGGAGACGGGGAAGTGTGGGCTGGCCAAGAGAACGATGGAGGCGTACACCAAACGGGAACAGTTACTGTAATTCGGTAGGATTCTCGAAGGGGTTTTTGGTTCATCCTTCGGAAATGACAAAGGCTATTCTTTGCCCTCTGCGGGGTTTTTCAACACCTTCGGCACTTTGAAGTAATCGCTATCGCGCTTCGGTGCATTTTTGAGTGCTTGTTTCTGAGTAATCGTTTGACGCGACTCATCATAGCGCATCACGTTTATTTCTTCCGACAAATAGATGAGTGGTTCCACGCCCTCGGTGTCCAATTCGTTGAGTTTTTCCATGAAACCAAGAATGCGATTCAAATCTTTTTTGATGCGTTCCTTTTCGGCACCTTCAAACTGCAAGCGGGCCAAGTGGGCAAGTTCATCAACGGTTTTATCTGTAATCTCCATGTGCTTTCTATGAGCAACAAAAATAGATGATGCGAGCTAAAGCTCGAAATAGTGCAAAGTGAATTAAAACACCACTACAACAGCAGTAAGCAGTGCCACTCCTGAAAGAAAGCCAGCATACACTTGGGCTGGAGTATGAGCATTTAGGCGAAGGCGAGCATAACCTACCAAACCACTTAACAGCACCAAGGCCGAAACCAACTGCAAGGCATCTACCTGGTAGCGCAATGCTAGCCCAAGAAAAGTGCCCACAAGCCCGCCCATGCCTAGCATGTGAATGCTAATTTTCCATTTGAAATTGATGAAAAGCGCCAAGCCGATGCTCGCCACTCCGCCCAAAACAAGATTTGGAATAATGGCAGGAACTGGGACTTTATGAAACAAATAGAACGTGGAAATTTGAAATGCCATAACTGATAAGAACGGCAATGAACGCTCTTGGGAAGTATGCATGTGCAAACTTTGAATGACCCCACGTTTCAACAGAAACATAAACACCGCCATGGGCAGCACGATAGAATTGATGGCTACAACAGCATAAATAAAGTGTTGCACCTCTTCTGAAACAGCATATGTGATGAACGTATTGGAGTTGAACAGCAGAAAAATGGAATACAATGGAATGAACAACGGCTGAAATACAACCGAGAGCATTTGGGCGAAACGTTTTCCCATCAATTGTTCAATGTAAATCTATCGGCATCTTCCAGTACCCGAAACTTCTGGCGATAATCCAATAGGTCGTTGCCATCCAAGATAACGGTTTCGATGCCAGCTTGGTGCGCGGGAATGGCTGCTAGGATGGCGCCTCGAGGGTCAATCACTTTGCTATCGCCACTGTAGGGAATTCCTGTTCCATCTAGCCCAATGCGGTTTACACCTGCCACATAGCATTGATTTTCATGCGCGCGGGCGGACAGCAATGTGTTCCAAGCTGCTGCTCGCGCTTCAGGCCAGTTGGCCACATAAAGCAACAAGTCGTAGGGAGAATTCGCATTGTTTCTGCTCCACACCGGAAAACGGAGGTCGTAGCAGATTAGCGGGCAAATTCGCCAGCCTTTCAACTCTACAACGAGACGCGCATCGCCAGCTGAAAAATGAAAGTGCTCGCCTGCAAAACTGAATAGGTGACGTTTGTCGTAATGGTGATGACTGCCATCTGGATTCATCCAAACCAACCGGTTGAAATAGTTGCTAGACTCTATGGCTGGTACTTCGCAAATAAAACTACCAATTATGGTGGCTTGAAGTTCTCGCGCCATTTCGCTCATCCACGCGATTGTTGGGCCATGCATGGACTCGGCAAAGGCAGACACATTCATTGTAAATCCGGTGGTAAACACCTCGGGCAAAATAATGAGGTCCGTTTTTCCTTTAAGCGCAGAAAGCACGCTTGTCCAATGGTCTAAATTCGCTTGTGGCTGTTCCCAGTGCAGCGTTTGTTGGCAAATGGTGATGCGCAGCGGGTTCATAGGCGAGATAATATCTGAGCAGCGCGTTCGAGGGTTTCGTCTTCTTTGGCAAAACAGAACCTCAAATAATGGCCTTCGGTTGGCTTATGGTAAAACACCGACAATGGAATGCTTGCCACGCCCGCTTCTTTGGTAAGTCGCACTGCAAAATCGGTATCCTTTTCGTTGGAGATATTGGAATAATCGAGCAATTGGAAGTAGGTGCCTTCGCTGGGTTTTATCTTGAACCGCGAGCCTTGCAACATGCCCAAGAAATAATCGCGCTTTTGTTTGTAGAACGCCCCCAATTGCAAATAATGTGCCTTGTCGCTAAGGTATTCGGCCAAAGCGTGCTGCACGGGAGTGTTGACACAAAAGACATTGAACTGGTGGGTTCTGCGAAACTCCTTCATCAGTTCCTTAGGAGCAAGCACATAGCCTACCTTCCACCCTGTGCAATGGTAGGTTTTGCCAAATGAACTAACCACTACCGACCGCTCGGCTAGCTTAGGGAAACGCGCCACGCTTTGATGCTCGTACCCATCAAACAGCATGTGTTCGTACACCTCATCGCTAAGGATGATAATCTCTGTTCCTTCTGTAAGCTTTTGCAATTTGACCATATCCTGCGCGGTCAGTATTCTACCGGTTGGATTGTTGGGCGTGTTGATAATAATCATGCGGGTGCGCTGATTGATGAGGCGTTTTACCCTCTCCCAATCTACCAACGGACCTGAAAGTTCCATATGCACATAAACAGCTTTGCCACCAGCGAGTTCAATGGCTGGCACATAGCAATCGTAGGCGGGCTCTAGCACTATTACTTCATCGCCCTCTCGCACTAGGGCCATAATGGCGGTGAAAATGGCTTGGGTTGCCCCGGCAGTAATGGTTATTTCCTCTTGCGGGTCGTAGGTGGCAGAGTAGAGTTCTTCCACCTTTTGGGCAATGGCTTCGCGCAAAGCCAATAGTCCTTGCATTGGGGCGTATTGGTTGTGGCCAAGAAGCATGTGCTCTGATACCAAATTGCGCAAGCGCTCTGGAATGCTAAAATCGGGAAAGCCTTGCGAGAGATTTATTGCGCCATGCTCGCGGGCTAGGCCGCTCATTACGGTAAAAATAGTGGTGCCTACGTTAGGCAGTTTGGAACGAATAACTCCCGGAAATCGCATGGGGGCAAAGGTAGAACTATGAATTACGAATTACGAGCTATGAATGAGGAATTACGAATTAGGAATTACGAATTATGAGTGTCGAGGATTTTGATTGCCTGAGTTCGGGTTAAGCTGCTAAGAGTGGTTGCGCTTCCTTCACTGCCATACGCTTTGGAGTGGATTTCTCATCCCAATTGATTTGGCATAAAAAACCAAAGCCCCGCCTTGGTTTGGGCGGGGCTTTGGAGAAGTGAACCGTTATTATGCCCAGTCAAAGACTGTGCGTGTTATGTTCCGCACGAGTGATCCTTCGGAACACTCGCGCGAGCTGGGGGAGAATTCAAGCCATCGCTGCAAGAATTTAGGGCAGGCGGATTGTACGTTCTCAATAAAGCGTAAGTTTGTAAACATTAAAAAATAAAACATGATAAAGAACCGAGTAATTTTGAATGCCATTGCTGTAGTATTAGTCAGTGTCACATCGTGTAGCGATAAGGTAATAGCCCCACGCTTCACCTACGTGGAGAAAATCGTTCAGATAAAGCCTGGCTATGGTTTGACTCAGGTGAAGAGTATTCTTGGTACTGAACCCTACGATTTGTACGTGGATCAGAATAGTGGTAAGGCAATCTACACTTGGCTCTACAAACACAATGAACGTTTGGTGAGCTCCAAATTGTTGGATAAGAAGGAGGGTGCCATCGCAGGCGATGACAGGGTGAAGAATCAATCTACCCTTTACTGCATTTTCGATAAGGACTACGTACTTGAGAGCTTTTCCACCGAGGCAGGTCGTGCAGATGCAGTGAGGCTCATTCTTTTCGACAACACATTCAGAACGGTGACAAGTGATGTTGAGAAGTACAATGCTTTTAGCCTCCCGAGTGATCGTACCGATATTGATTTGAACGAAAAGAAATCAGGTACAGGAGGTCTTTTCGGAAAGAAGAAGTGATTCTGCAAACGCAAATTCGTTTCTCGCTTTTTCTCATTGCCTTCTCGGCAATATCTTGCGCATCGCATCGGGTGTATCCTCGTTTCACTTCATCGCTGGAGCTGGTGGGGCTGAGTGGTACAGATGATTTTGAGTCAGCTCAAAAACGTCTCGGTTGCGCGCCATACGACCTTTATCTCGCCCAGAAGGATGGTTACAGCATTTATCATTGGTACTATAAGCGGGAAGCGCGAGAGGTCGCGGAGTACAGAATGAGGTTCAAGGATGCCCAGAATGAGGGCGAGCTGCGTCTTGAAAAAGAGCTCAATAGTGCTTACCTGATATTTGATAGAACTGGCAGCCTCTCGAGTGTTGTTACGCGCTCGGGTAGAGGAGATGCTATTGGATTGACCCTTTTTAGTAACGATGTGGCCGAGGCTCACCGAAAACGCATCCATGTGTGGTTTGACCAATCTACGCGAAAGGCCGTGACCAATGATGGATTGGCTGTAAGCTACGACCAAATAATGCTGCTGATTGAGCGGCTTTTCGATGGAGACACGGATGTCAACATCGAAAATATCTATGAGTATATTGATAATTTCCTCGAACAGTGAAGATGAGGTGTGCGCCAATTGTGAGCGGGCCCCTCGCAGATTAAATACCACAAGCTTAGGATGTGACACGGCTAAATCTATTCTTTATACAGCAGATTGCTGAGACTTAGCTCCAGGCAAAATTCCTCAGTACCACAAGTATTTCTCGCAGCTAGACAGACCAAAACACTCCCTCATCCTCATAAGTGTTAGCAAACATAAGCCATTTGCAAAAAACCAAAACCCCGCCTTGGTGTGGGCGGGGCTTTGATTATGGGCGGTTACAAACCGCCCGTGTAATATTCCATTGAAGAGACCCTGCGGAACTCTTCAACGAGCGCATCAGTAACACTTAAACCAGCTTGGGTTTATGCGCGACCAATATGTCAGTGCAAAACGCTATCGTGGCAACAATGTGGCTGGTGCTCAGGTGGTATATGACGGACTGAAAGGCTGCTTTGAAAGTCATGGCCGGCAAAATCCTAGCGCTCCTCCGCAACCCTGATGCGGCCAATGCTGCAAGGGCATAGAGTCATCCTAAAGGATGGCTCTTTTTTTTGCCCAACAGTTTCAAATATGCGCATACAAGCTCTCATTAACCTCCGATGTGTTTCTAACTTACTCCGATGTGTTAGCTCAAAGCTCGGATGGGTTAGTTAAAGGCTCCGATG
>Ga0247843_1006566_pt1 | contig 15060 bp, 12 predicted proteins | sample LaCruzMarch2017__FD_192420 | JGI IMG/M metagenome (GOLD analysis project Ga0247843, IMG submission 192420) | Freshwater microbial communities from meromictic Lake La Cruz, Castile-La Mancha, Spain - LaCruzMarch2017_8m | ecosystem: Environmental > Aquatic > Freshwater > Lake | place: Spain... | reverse complement strand
TGGCCAAAACCGCTCTCACCAGTTTTGATGAAATTATTACCGATACCTTGTTTAATACCGATGCCACAAAACCTAATATTCAAAAGCTCCGACAAACTTTATCTACGCTTTCTTCAAATGATGCCGTCGTACTTTATTTTTCCGGTCACGGCTTTTTAGATAAAGAAGGTGACTTTTTTTATGGCACTTTCAATGTAAATGCAGATAAGCCGGGTATCAATGGAATGGCTTTTAAAGAAATTGAATCCCTCTTCGATTCCTGTAAGGCATTGAAACGGCTTATATTGCTAGATGCTTGCCATAGTGGAGAGGTGGACAAAGAAGAGATAGAAACGCTTCAAACCAGCAACGATCTTACAACAGCTCAACCCAATCTCTCTACTTATGCGCCTAAAGGAACGAAACTACTAAATCAAAATACGGGCACTGCTTCTCTCTCAAGCTTTGATGTCCTTCAGGAAATGTTTGCAAGTGTGAGCACAAGCAATGGCATTGAAATTATTGCGGCTTCGGCAGGAAATAATTATGCTTTCGAATCCGACCTATGGCAAAATGGGGTTTTTACATATTGTATCCTAAAGGCACTTACCGATTCGACTGCGGATAAAAACAACGACCACCATATAAGCATCAGTGAAATAAAGAAATACGTGGCCGAGAATGTTTTGATATTGACAAACGGAAGGCAGAAGCCTGCGATGAGACAGGAAATTAATGCCCAGGAATGGTTTTTAAGATAAATACTGCTTGATTAATGCCCTTTTTAATGAATAACTGCATTTTATAACGGAACAACATCCAAGAAATATCCATTCTATTGTTCTCTTCACTTCCATTCTTGCGCAACGTGCTAAAACCTTAGGTTGCCGTCATAAACAGCGTGTATTTAACTCAACTAAGGGTTGCGGAAAGTTTACTAGAGCATAAATAAGGTCAATACGAAGCTATTTAGAGCTAACCAAAGGGTTCAAAACTATATTCAAAAGGTAAGGAAAGGTAAAAAGACGGTTCGCAAGCTTAAAAAGACGATGTTTTGAGTCTACGGAGCGCTGTTTTACTGGATTGGGTCAATATGTTACGTCTGTAAGGTATAATCCACAGGCGGGAACCGATGCCCCTGAATTTCCACGGTCTCTGCCCTCTATAACAAGTCGGAATTCGTGCATATCTAATTTATGGAGCCCAATTTCTACCATCGTACCTACAATGGCTCGTACCATATTGCGTAAAAACCGATCGGCTCTAATGATAAACACCAGGCGGTTTTCTTCTTTTATCCATTGGGCATGGTAAATTTTGCAAAGCGTGGTTTTGTTGTCAGCCCCTTTTTTACAAAAACTGGCAAAATCATCGTATTCCATCAATATGGTACAAGCTCTATTCATAGCGTCTAAATCAAGGGGTTGATGAAAAAACCAACTGCGGTTTATCAAAAACGGATCTTTATGATCGTGAATAAAATACTTATATTCTCTGGTTTTAGCTGAAAATCGTGCATGATAATCCTCGTCGGTTTCCCGGCAATAGGCTATGGCAATATCAGGTGGCAACATCGCATTGAGCTTGTATACGAAGGTAACCTCGGGGTGGGAATCATTTATAAAATGAGCATAGTAACACAAGGCATGCACACCTGTATCGGTTCTGCCACAACCAACCACTTCTACTTTTTTTCCCATTAATATGTTAAGCACATTTTCAATGGTTTGCTGTATAGAAATTGCGTTATCCTGCCTCTGCCATCCATTATAGTTCGATCCGTTATAGGATAATTTCAAAAGGAATTTCATGCTGTGAAAAGTAAGACTTCCGATAATAAAAAGTAGGCTAAAATCATTTTAAATTTAAATTTTAGAATGCGATAATAAAATTAGTTTAAAGCCTCCATAGCATATGGTGAGATAATAATCCAATAGATGAACTTAACATTTATAGAAAGGGGTATTTATCGTAGAAAAAATAAAACCTTAAAAATTTGCACCTTAGTAACATAAATATAAGATTCTACCTTATTGGTGAATTGAAATTTTTTAGGTTGGTTTGTAAACATGATTCAACGTAAACAAACGCTTTGGTTGTCCCTTATTTTTTTAGTGTGCACTTGTTCTGTTTATTGGAATATTAATTTCAGAGATGTAAAAGGTAAATTAGATGGCAAAGTAATTGAAGATGCTTTGGCTAGTGTAGGATTTTCTCATACTGCCATTACGGTATTAGGTAAGGATAGGGTGAAGACTGAACCCAATACCATCCTTAAATATTGTACCCTTTCCTTAGGTTTTTGTGCATTGATTTCAATTTTTCTCTTCAGCCGACGCCCGGCTCAGCTTGCACTTGGAAAAGTAATATATGTATTAACTTTAGCTATGGCCGTGTTGATGTATTATTATGGATGGAGTGTCCGCTATGTAGATTTGGAACCCGATAGTCAAATAGTCATTTCTAGTATATTCCCATTTCTCCTGGCATGGTTTAATTTTAGAGCCATAAGAGCCATCAAGCATGATGAAGACCTTGTAAAATCTTACGATCGCATTCGATAGCGGGAATTATGCCGCTGCTTTCCGTTACAGATTATGGTGCCAGAGCCGAGAATAAAACGCTCGTTAATGGCATAAGTTTTGAAACCGAATCGGGAAAGATAACGGGTATAGTGGGTGAATCGGGATCGGGAAAAAGCATAACCTGTATGGGGCTAACCCGCTTATTACCTAAAAGTATTACGATATCCGGAAAGGTAATTTTTGAAGACATACATGGAAAAACGATTGATTTACTCACCTGCAACACCGATAGTTTAAGATCGATTAGGGGCAAAGAAATTTCTTACATATTCCAAGAACCCATGACGGCTTTGAATCCGGTTCATACGTGTGGTTATCAGGTAGAAGAAGCCCTATCCATTCATCAAAACCTGACTAAAAAGGAAACAAAACAAAAGGTTCTAGATCTTTTTAAAGAGGTTACACTACCCGATATTGAACGCATTTACAGTTCTTACCCCCATCAGATATCCGGGGGACAGCGTCAAAGGGTTATGATTTGTATGGCCTTGGCGAATGATCCCCGTTTATTAATTGCCGATGAACCCACGACGGCTTTGGATGCCTCCGTGCAAAAAAGCATTATTGATTTATTGGTTAGTATGGTCAAAAAAAGGGGGATGGCCATGCTTTTTATATCCCACGATTTAAGCTGTTTAAAATCTGTGGCCGATAGCATCCTTGTGATGTATAAAGGTAATTTGGTGGAGGCCGGTAGCGCTGCAACTATTTTTAATACCCCCCAACATCCCTATACCAAAGCCTTAATGAAAACCAGGCCAACCTATCTTCAGGCCGATTATATTTTACCAACCATCCCGGATCTCATCAGCGAAACGGATCAAGGTGTATTTTCAGAAAAGGTTTTTACTATGAAACCCAGAGTAAAATCACGAGTAGGCGAAATAATATTGGAGGTAAAAGATCTGGAAAAATCCTTTGCTCGAAAAAAATTATTTGGCAAAAGTCTTTCCATTCAGCGTGTTCTGAAAGGAATTTCTTTTGATATTGAACGCGGAAAAACAATGGGGATCGTAGGAGAATCCGGTTGTGGAAAGAGCACCTTGGCCAAAATACTGACAGGATTAGAAAAACCAACCCAAGGCCATTTCCATTTTAAAAAAAGCCATTCAAATGGCGTAGGACGGCAAATACAAATGGTATTTCAAGATCCATTTTCATCACTCAATCCTTCTATTTCAGCCGGGGAGGCCATTATGGAGCCTTTATGGGTGCATGGCATAGCCCAAAAAAATACAGCCAAACAAAAAGCCTTGACGCTTTTGGAACTAACAGGATTAGATGAAAGCTATTTTTATAAATATCCTCATCAAATGTCGGGTGGGCAACGGCAAAGGGTGTGTATAGCTAGAGCCTTATCCTTGGAACCTTCTATCCTTATTTTGGATGAGTCGGTTTCGGCCCTGGATGTATCGGTACAATCGCAGATATTAAATCTTTTAAAAGATATCCAATTAAAGCTGGGGCTCACTTACTTATTTATTTCCCACGATTTAAATGTAGTGGGCTATATGGCCGACACCATTTTGGTGTTGCGAAATGGAGCGATAGAAGAACAAGGTCCTGCCATAGAATTGATAACCAATCCAAAGTCGGAATACACACGGTTTTTAATAAATTGTATGTATGAATAAATGTAATTTTGTTAAATGAAAACGTATTCATCCGATATTACCGTTCGCGGATTTCATATTGATGTATTTGGACATACCAATAATGCCCGGTATCTGGAATTTATGGAAATAGCCCGATGGGATGCTTTGCAACCCATAATTGCAACCGGATTTTTTGCTAAACATAACCTGGGATTTGTCATCGTAAATATCAATATTAATTATAGAGCTCCATCATTTGTAAATGATATACTGGAAGTGAATACCATCATGAAAAATTTAGGGAATAAAAGCGTAACCGTGCATCATGATGTTTATGATAAAACAAAAAAACATGCGGTATGTGATGCCGATGTTACGTTTGTAATGATGGATTTGAAAGAACGGAAGTCGGTGCCTTTGGAGGGAGAGTTGAGAGAGATTTTCGAGGCGATGTAATTCTTTATTCGATGTATTCCCGTCTACTTCGCCCCTTATACATCCTAATTTTTGAAAGAATAATGGGGTGGAAAATCGTGGGTAAAAAGCCCGACTACAAAAAATTTGTAATAATTGCGGCCCCACACACAAGCAATTGGGATTTTGTAGTTGGAGAATGGGTGAGAAGCACCTTAAGAATGAAGGCCTGGTATATTGCCAAAAAGGAACTATTTGTATGGCCATTGGGTTATTTGTTTCGAGCCTTAGGAGGATATGCGGTAGATAGAAAAAAGAGCAGTAATACCGTTGATCAGATTGTGCATTTGTTCAATACGCACGACGAGTTTAATATTACCATTACCCCTGAGGCCACCAGAAGTTATAATGAGAATTGGAAAACCGGATTTTACAGTATTGCATTAAAGGCGAACATTCCTATACAAATGGCGGCATACGATTATCCAAAACGAACTGTAACCTTTGCGGAACCCTTTTTCCCAAGCGGAAATTTGGAAAAGGATTTGGTAATGATAAAGGATTTTTTCCGGCAATTTAAAGGTAAAATACCTGAGAATGGGGTTCGATAATTAATGCTAATGTTTTGCTCTTAACGGCTATATTTTCTTTTCCGCCACCAGGTATTTGCGAATCCAAACAAAATAATTGATAAAATAGGAACCACCATATTTATAAGTTGCCAATCGGTTCGTGATTCACTTATTTTCTTTTTATCCAGCCCCCTAAGTTCCACCTCTTTGGTTCTTACCTCAATAAGATTGATATCATCACAAAGGTAATCCACACAATTAAGGATGAATTTTTTATTGGCAAAAAGAACGGTTTCACCAAAGGTTTGGCTGGCATAACGGTCGTAGCCAAGAGGATAAATTTCACCTGTTCCTTGCTTCACCTGATTGCGTATGATATCACCATCGGAAATAAGGATCATACTATTTTTTGAGACACTACCTTTATAGGGCAATTCGGTATTCTCTTTAATTCCTGAAACGTGTTCGTATAAGGATTTAAATGGACCTTCCAATAACACAGCTACTGGCCGGTAAGGGCGATTAAAAACCGCTGGATTGGGTTTTATCTGTAATAAATCTAAAGAAATATTAACAGGGTTGGCGGCTGTTCTGGAGTATTGTGAGGAATGCAAAAGAACGGTCTTTTTTATAGTTTTATTGGTTGTGGTATCGATACTACTTGCAAATTGGGTCCACACCGAACCTAAATTCTTCACAATTGGATGCATACTATCGGCTGCATTTACCACCGGATAAAAAATCCAAGGTTCAAAAGAAGGTTGCCCCGATCCACCTTTGGTCAGTACTGGTATGCCATGGCATTGAATATCTTGAACCAGATCGGGGTTTATCCTGGCCCCATATCTGAAAAGAAGATCGCTTAGGTTTAAATCATAATCCGTTGTGAAAATATTATTATACTTTCCAATACTGTCCATCTCAGCATTCAGGCTTTCCACAAGCCAAATAACCTTACCTCCATTCATCACGTATTGATCAATGATGAACTTCTCCACATCTTGAAACCGGTAAATTGGTTTGGCAATAATAATGCCTTTAAACTGGTTTAGTTTTTCAATAAGCTTACTTATGAGTACTTTGGGCGCGTCTTCGCCTGCTTTCAGAACAGCATTGCCTACTTGCTTGGTACAATTGGTATCGTTGATGTTCAGATTAAAACGACTGACGGCATAAAATTCCCTGCGAAGTTCAGTAGCTATGTCGGCGATATCCATATCGGGCAACTCGCCATGGCCAGTTATAAAAGCTATCTTAACTTCCTTTTCAGCAATACATTTTCGAATGGTATTTCCTATTTCATATTCAAGCAATTCGATGGAAGCATTGATATCCTGTTCGGTACTATTCCCGAATTTCTTTTTTAATAAGTTTAAGGGGAACTCCCGGCCTTTATAAAAAGCAATTCCTCCGGGAATAATAAACTTCTCTGTTGGTGCTTCATCTGCTTTCACATCGGGGCGCGTAAATTCAACCCCTTTTGAAGCAAGTTGTTTTAAAATTTCATCTTTTTCCTTAATCTCCTTATCCGCTAAAACGTCTTCAAATTCGAATTCTATTTTAGTACCAGTTACCATTCTGAATTCATTCAGAATATCCCGGGTGGCTTCTTTCAACCGTTTATAATCTGCAGGAAATTCCCCGTCAAGATAGATACTAAAAAACACTACATCATCCATCTTTTTCAATAATTTTTTAGTAGAACCCGAAAGGGTGTAGCGCTTCTCCTTAGTCAGATCAAATCGGTAATAGGCTACATCCGCTAATAAATTAACGACGATAAGTCCGGCAATAAATAAAAGAAAAGGGGCCGAAATTTTTCCCTTCGTTATTTTATTTATGAATTCAACGATTTTCTTCATTTGCCTCTTCGTGACATTTGGAAGGTAAAGCCTAAAAATAAGGCTGTGAAACTCAAAAAATAAATGACATCTCGCGTATCCAAAACACCTCGACTTATACTTTGATAATGATAATTAATTCCCAACCATTCTAGTAAATAATCCACTGGGCCAAATACACTTAACTTGCTTATTTGCTCAAAGGCAGCAAAACAAAAAAAACATAAAAACATACTTGTAATAAAAGCAATGATTTGATTATCGGTAAGTGAAGAGGCAAAGAGCCCAATGGCAACATAACAACTCCCCAAAAGTACTAAGCCAATATAGGATCCCCATGTAGCACCTGTGTCTATATTTCCTACCGGAGATCCAAGTTGGTAAATGCTATAGTAATAGATAAGGGTTGGTATCAATGAGAAAATAACCAAGGTAATGCCAGCCAAATACTTAGCCAATATAATTTGGATATCACTAATAGGTTTGGTAACCAAAGATTCAAAGGTTCCCATTCTTTTTTCCTCAGAAAAAGAACGCATGGTAATGGCAGAAATAAGAAAAATGAATACCCAAGGGGCCATACTAAAGAGGGTATCCAGATTAGAATATCCATAATCTAATACATTGCTTTCAGGAAAAACCCACATAAACAACCCAATGGCTAATAGAAAAACCACGATAACTATAATAGCTATTAGGGAGCTTAAAAAACTTCTGATTTCTTTTATCAGCAGGGTAATCATACTTTTTTTGTAAGGTGTTTAAATATTTCTTCTAAACGCTGTTCTTCTTCATTTTGCTCTAAAATAACATTGTTGTTTTCTACTGCAAATCTAAAGACCAACTCTCTAAGGTCTGTTCCTTTTGTAGCGGTAAGTTTCCATTTATTTCTACCTGAATCTGAAACCATTTCTACACCTGCAATGGACATTAACATATCTTTAGTTACAGGGTTTTTAAATTCCACATTTAAAACTAAGGATGCTTTAAATCTTTTTTGAAGATCGGTAGTGGCATCATCAGCAACCAGTTCCCCTTTATTTATAATGATGACCCTATCGCACATAGCCTCTACTTCTTGCATAATATGGGTAGAAAGCATTACGGTGCGATCCTTTCCAAACTCTGTAATAAGTTTTCTGATATCATTAATTTGGTTAGGATCAAGTCCAGAAGTAGGCTCATCCAGAATTAAAACTTTAGGATTATGCACCATAGCCTGTGCAAGACCAACTCTTTGGCGGTAACCTTTTGATAAGGCCCCGATTTTTTTATTCTGTTCTGGAGTTAGGCCAGTATCTCCAATAATGCGCTTAACGTGTGGTGTGGCATTCTTCTTCAATCCATAAATGCCGGCAGTGAACATTAGATATTCCTTAACATACATATCCAGATAAAGTGGATTATGTTCTGGTAAATATCCAATGTTCCTTTTCACCTCCATAGGACTTTGAAGTGTATTGAAACCACACACCTCCGCTATCCCTGAATTGGCATTAATAAAACACGTGAGAATTTTCATTGTTGTGGATTTTCCAGCGCCATTTGGCCCTAAAAACCCAACTATTTCCCCCGACTTAATAGAGAAGGTAATATTGTCAACTACTACTTGGTCACCGTATAATTTAGTGAGTCCTTTTACTTCAATGGACATTTCAGATTTCTAGAAGCCAGATTTAAGTTTAAAACTAAAACGGCAAATCTAATCTAAAATTATTTTCATTGACTGATAGTTTGATTCTGTAATAACTTTTAAGAAATAAATACCACGTGCCCATTGACTAACATCAATTGTATATTTTGCTAATCCAGGTTCAGTAGGAAGACTAAACATCATTTTACCTTCTAAACTATAAATCGCCAAGGAGCCTCCGGAATTTTTGAATAACCACTCAAAGTTTAATACAGAATGTGCAGGATTAGGATAAACCTTTAAGCCGTCTATTTTGGATGAATGAATGCTACCCTGTTTAGTTGATACCTTTTTCGTACTTTCTCCCTTACAACCATTTATGTCGGAAACTTCAACTCTATACAAATTGGCAGTTTTTACTTTGATGGTTCGTGTCGTAGCTCCGGTGCTCCAATTATATGTAGAGAAATTACCAGGATCTAAATAGATGGAATCACCAATAAATATGGTCGTATCATTCCCCAATTTTGGAACTGGATTAGGAACAATAGTAAGCTTAATTGAGTCAGTGAAAACACATCCATTTGCACCTGTTACCTTAAGCCAATAGGTACCTGCAAAAAACACTTTGTAGGTTGAGCTATTAGAACCATCATCCCATTGATATGAAGTTACATTCATTGGTCCAATTAATGTGCGTCCACCTGTTGCACAAACGCCTCCATCAGCACCCAGACTAAAAGTGGGATCTGGGCGCTGTTTCACGACTATCGTATCTGTATGTTTACAGCCATAAGTATTACTTGCTTGTAAAATGTAAGTTCCGGGGGTTGTAATAGTTTTATTGGCGTTAAAAGTCGGTACTCCATCCCATACATAATCCCGGAGGAAACCTGGTCCAAGTATCGTATATGGAATTCCTTTACACATAGCAGTATCTGGTCCTAGTGAAAATGTGGAAGCTGGGTTATTAAATAATTGTTTACTATCGGTATGCTTACATCCAAAATTATCCACTACCGAGAGGGTATGTGTCGTTTCTTCTGAGGTTAAATAGTTTTGAGTAGTGGCCTTACCGCTATTCCATAAATAACTTTTCATATTAGCCGGCCCTCTCAACAAAATTTTTGTATTATCACAAATAGTTGTGTCATTCCCTAGACTAAATATAGGCAATTTCTTCATCTCAACTTTTATGGTATCCATATATTTACAAGTTGTAGTATCTGCAACGGTAATAATTAATGTATCTGGTTTTGTTAATTGAATGGTTTGACCTGTAAAGGTATTTTTTTTACTCTTCCAATTGTAGCTAATCAATCCGTTAGCAGCTTTTATTCTAATCGTGTCGCCTGAACAGAAAAATGTATCCCTTACAATATTTTTATTTTTCAATTCCACTCTCACAGAAACAGTTATCTCTGCAGAGTCCTTTAGGCATTTTCCATCGTCTGAACTAACAACCAAACGATAGGTCGCACTTCCTGTTGGGGAAACCTGTGGGCTGGATTCGGTGGAGGTAAAAGAACCACCAGCAAGCTGAGTCCATTTATAAACATAGCCTGAAATGGCAGTTTTGCCAATTCTGATGGCGTCTCCTTTACATATTCTTAAAGATTTTGCCGCAACCTGAGCTTGCAATTTGCAGCATAGCACCGAATCTTTGGTTGTTGTAATTGTTTTGGTAGTAAGGGACAGGGTATTAAAAATAGCTCCCAGGCGCACTTTACCAAAATTACCCGATTGTAAATTGAATCCAAAACTGGTAGCACTTGGCGAACTTTGGTTGCAATCGCTTACTCCTTTAGAGTCCATTCTTATCATATATAAGTCATGAGAGGATGGCTTAAAGGAATTGCTTGTGGTAAATATTGTAAACCCTCCATCGGCTGTGCGAGTGACTTCACTAGGCCAATGACCATCATCCCCATTACCGCCAATAAAATTAAAATTATTTATAAATCCGGTCTTCGTTATATTTAAATAAAAACCATCATTTTTATTGGATGGCGTGGCCACTTGACCTGTAAGTGATATCGTTTCATCGGGATTAATTACAAGTGTGAAAGCTTTTGAGCTCCCTCCCCCATTATATGTATAAGCGTTGGCATTTACAGCCGTACCATTCGTATCAATGGTTGCAACCATAATTTCGGAATTACCCGACCCTTGCACCGTCCACCCTGCCATGATGTATTCCCCTTTAAGGTATTTGATATCCCAAACCTGGTCTTTACTGCTGGTTCCATAATTCTTCATCCATTTTTTATCTCCATTAGGGGTAAACCTGGCTATGAAAAAATCTTCATCCCCTGGCGAGCCAGAATTTCCTCCAACAGTAACCGAGTCGTCTACAACTAATCCAACTACAGCTATATTTCCATTTATTTCTTCCACTAAAGAAAAGCCTTCTTCGTTGGCTGGTCCACCAAACTTTCTATGCCAGATAATATTACCTGCTGATGAATATTTAGAAAGGAAAGCATCCCTTCCAAATGAATCCGTTTTGGTAAAACCGGTAATGTATATTGCATTGTTAACCCTAGATTCCAAAACATTATATATCTCATCTGTACTATCTGAATCAAATATTTTACCCCAAACCATGGTTCCGTTTCCATCGGTTTTAAACAAAACACCATCTCCTTTTCTCGCAGTGGAAGTTCCTACTACCAAATATCCTGAATCATAGGTTTGTTTTACCTTCCAACCTGCTTCATCAGCAGATGTGCCATAGGTTTTGCTCCAAATAACCTTTCCTAATCCATTTGTTTTGGTCAGGTAAATGTCTTTACCGCCCGATCCAAAGCTTTTGGTATAACCTGTCAGTATGTATCCCCCATCTCTGGTTTGAGCCATACTGTAGCTTCTGTCGTCATCTGATCCTCCAATAATTCTTTGAAATTTTGTTGTTTGTGCGCTAACCCAAGCCGAAGTGCCAATAAAAAGGGTTACCATTAAAAGTCTTGTGTAAATTTTTGTCATGTAATTATTTTCACCTCAAATCAACGTCATTTAATTCAAATTCACAATTTTTCGACGCCAAATGTAAATAAAAGGAGATTTTTTGATAAATCTTGAACAACAAAAACTCCGTAAATATGTTAATCTATTATAAAAATGATCAATAAATCAATCCTTTCAGTCCTTATCCTTATTACTGCAATTAGTTGTTCCGACAAAACCCAAACCAATACTAAAATGACAATTCAAAAAGATTCATCCCCGTTTACAGAAGAAGAATGGAAAGCAAAACTTACTGAAGAAGAATATTATGTGCTCCGTGAAAAAGGCACTGAAAGACCCTTTACTGGTGAGTACTGGAATACCAACGATTCTGGTATTTATGTATGCAAAGGATGTGGCACAGAACTATTTCGATCCGAAGCCAAATTTGATTCGCATTGCGGCTGGCCAAGTTTTTATGAAGGCATAGATAAAACTAAAATTAAAGAAACTCTGGATATGAGTGCTGGAATGCTAAGAACTGAAGTTACCTGTGCTAAATGCGGTGGTCATTTAGGACACGTATTTAATGACGGGCCCAAAGATAAAACGGGTTTAAGGTATTGCATCAACTCTGTTTCGATCGGTTTTCTATCGAAAGAAAAATACGATTCGATACAGCCAAAAAAGTAAGTGTTAAAGCTTTAAATAATCAGCATACAATCGCCGTAACTTAGAAAACGGTACTTTTCATCGAGTGCCGTTTTATATATCTTCTTAAAGAAATCCATATCTCCTACAAAGGCCGCTGTGATCATCATTAACGTGCTTTCTGACTCATGAAAATTAGTTAAAAAGGAGGTTGCAATTCTACACTCATATGGAGGAAAAATAAACTTATCCGTCCATTGTTCCGAGGGATTCAATCGGCCATAAGCAGAAACAGATGTTTCAATGGCTCTCAACGCCCCGCTTCCTATGGCACATATTTGTTTTTTCTCATCCAGAGCTTTATTCACCCTTACCGCTGTTTCCATGCCGATATTCATACTCTCGGAATCCATTTTATGTTTAGTAAGGTCTTCTACCTCTACCGATCGACCATAACTGGCTCCCTGAAATAAAGTAATCTCTGCAAAGTCAACGCCTTTTATTTCCAGGCGCATCATTGTTTCTCTGGTGAAATGCAAACCTGCGGTAGGTGGAGCAATGGCTCCTTCTATTTTGGCATGAATGGTTTGATACCGAATGGCATCTTCTTCTTCCACTTTACGATCGATGTATTTAGGTAAAGGTGTTTCACCCAAGCGGTAAATTAATTTTTTAAATTCTTCGTCACTCCCATCAAATAGAAACCGAATAGTACGACCTCTTGAAGTGGTATTATCTATAACCTCTGCTATAAGATCATCATCACCAAAAAACAATTTGTTTCCTACCCGTATTTTACGTGCCGGATCTACTAAAACATCCCAAAGACGCAATTCATGGTTGAGTTCTCTTAATAAAAAAACCTCAATTTGTGCACCGGTTTTCTCTTTGTTTCCATAGAGGCGGGCCGGAAACACTTTGGAATTATTAAACACCATCACGTCACCCTCATCAAAATAATTGAGAATGTCTTTGAAGGTTTTATGTTCAATGGTCTTTTCGTTTTTGTTTACCAGCATCATTCGGCTTTCATCTCTATTAGGAGATGGATACTGGGCAATAAGTTCGGTTGGGAGGTTGTACTTAAACTTAGAAAGTTTCATGCTAAAAGATACCCTGTTTTAAGGGGTGCAAAAGTAACTCGAATTTATCATACTGACAAAAGAAAATATGGAGGATATAATCCCTTTTTTGTCGAATCCTCCCCATATTTGCAACTCTTAATACTTTATTGCATACCATTTTAAAAGTACCTCTTGAAAAAAGCCTTTGGATTTATCGTTAACGCCTTTTCATTAAGCAATGGCTTTTTGAAAGGAAATAAATTGCGCAGTGCCCTCTCTGTTTTAGGGATAGCCATCGGAATATTTTGTATTGTAGCCGTTCTCACTTTTGCAGGCAGCATGAAAAGGAACGTAAGGCAGGAACTTGAAACCCTGGGACTGAATGTTATTTTTGTTGAAAAATGGCCTTGGGGATTTGGGGGAGGTGAATATAAATGGTGGGATTTTTTAAGCCGTCCGGAGGCTGGACTGCGCGACTACAAGCTAATTCAAAAGCGTTATTCCCCCGACATAATTCGGGATGTTGGTTTTGAATGCAGTGCTGTAGGAATTACCGTTAAATACAGTAAAAAATCAACAACTAAATCAAAACTTTATGGGATTACGGCCAATTATGCCCAAATGAATGGGATTAGTCTCTCCATGGGCAGGATGTTCAATAAGCAAGAAGAAATCAGTGGGAAAAATGTAGCTGTAATAGGGGCTGAACTCGCCCTCGACTTTTTTAATGATGCTGATCCTATTGGAAAAATAATTAAAATCAAGGGTTTAAAGACTACCGTTATTGGGGTTTTGGAAAAACAAGGTTCCATGCTTAATAAACAAGCAGATAAGGGTATTTATTTGCCCATATCTTATATGCGTAACTTTACAGATATAAGCAGTGGCTCGGCCTCGGGACGTATTATCGTGCAAGGCTTCGAAAACAGGTCTATGGAAGAATTGGAGTCGGAGGTAACCAAGATAATGCGTGGCATACGCATGCTAAAACCCACCGAAAAGGACAATTTTGCTTTAAACAAAATGACTATGTTTAGCAATCAGTTGGACAGCACCTTTGGGACCTTGGATGTGGTAGCCTGGATTTTAGGTTTATTTTCTTTGATTGTGGGCATGTTTGGCATTGCCAATATCATGTTTGTTTCGGTAAAGGAACGTACCCCCATAATAGGCGTTCAAAAGGCATTGGGTGCAAAAAATAGTTTTATACTTATCCAGTTTTTATACGAATCGGTTGTTTTGAGCTTAATCGGAGGGCTCATAGGAATTCTGTTGGTATGGCTTATTAGTCTTTTAGTGTCCAATACAGCCGATTTTCCTATATTTTTTGATATGGGCAACTTTATTACAGGGCTTACCTTATCGATGGCCACCGGTATATTAGCTGGAATCATTCCGGCTATTCGTGCTTCAAAACTCGATCCGGTAGAAGCCATTCGAAGCTAGGAATCCTTATTGAAGAACCCCATGTCCTTTTAAAATCCTTTAACTTATTCAGGGTATCCTTTCTCCACCCAGAATTGGATAATATCAATTTCCCTTTGCGGCAGCTTAGCGCTTCCTTGAGGCATTTGTGACACTCCTGATTCGTGTTTGATAGATGGTAATAATTTCTTGGTGGTGGCAGCTGTTTTCGACGATTGATTGGTACGGAGATCTACCCCACCCGATCCCGACCCATTGTGGCATCCCGGAAGATTACAGCTTTTATTAAATATAGGTAACACCATGGCCGTAAAGGTTACCGAATCGCGCAAGGTTTTTGGGGTAGGATCATCCT
>Ga0247843_1006564_pt1 | contig 15064 bp, 19 predicted proteins | sample LaCruzMarch2017__FD_192420 | JGI IMG/M metagenome (GOLD analysis project Ga0247843, IMG submission 192420) | Freshwater microbial communities from meromictic Lake La Cruz, Castile-La Mancha, Spain - LaCruzMarch2017_8m | ecosystem: Environmental > Aquatic > Freshwater > Lake | place: Spain... | reverse complement strand
AACCCGGTTGGCGGGGGCGTCGCGCTGTGGTTGTGCGTGTACTGCAGCGCTCCCTTGCTCTTCTCGCTGCTCAGAACCCTGCGTTGGATTCGCTTCGGCTGGTGGCGACGGTGCTGGGCGTTCCACCGCCAGCAACTCACCGGCCAACTTGAGCAGCTCAGCGGTGGGCAGGCCGCAGTGCCCCTCGCCGCTGGCTTCCAGCAGTGCGTAATTGATACCCGCCCGCAGGCGGATCATGGCCGTGGCTTCAATGCCGAGCCGTGCGGCGATCGCATCGGCGGTGCGGAAGCCGATGCCGCGGATGTCGCGGGCCAGCCGGTAAGGGTTCTCCGCCATCACCTGCACGGCGTCGTTGCCGTAGGTCTTGAAGATCCGCACGGCCCGCGCCGTGCCGACGCCATGGCTGTGCAGGAACACCATGATCTCGCGCACCACCTTCTGATCGGCCCAGGCCTGAGCGATGCGGCTCGCCCGCACCTTGCCAATCCCAGGCACCTCCCGCAGGCGTTCGGGGGCCTCCTCGATCACCTCGAACACCTCCGCCCCGAAGGCGCCCACGAGCTTGCTGGCATAGATCGGGCCGATGCCGCGGATCATCCCCGAGCCCAGGTATTTCTCGATCCCCTCGGCCGTGGTGGGCGCTGAGGCCTTGAGGAAGGCAGCCTTGAACTGCTGGCCGTGCTCGCGGCTGTTCACCCAGGTGCCCGAGACCGTGACCCATTCACCGGCGCTGATCTCGGCGGCATGGCCCACCACCGTGACCAGATCGCGATGGCCACGGGCCTTGATCCGCAGCACGCAGAAGCCGCTCTCGGCGCTGTGGAAGGTGACCCGCTCGATCGAGCCGGCCAGCACTTCGGTGGGTTGGGCTGTGGTGTCCGGCATCCCGGGGGACTGGCCAGCGATTGGCTTGTTCATGCCTACACGGGGTGCCATGGGGGCATGGTCCCTGTCTGCCATGCCACCTCAGGCGTCCAGCCCCAAGGCGATGCAGGTCCTACGCAGAAGAGGATTCTGCAAGCCCACATCACTGCAGCGGCGAGTTGAGATTGACAACGTATTTGCAGGACTTCAGCTTAGATGATGGTGCCATGGTCAATGGTCGTGTTCTTCTCGATCACGATGATGCCACTGCGGATCGTGAACCCCAGTGCCGTGCGATCGGCCTCCTGCACACGATCCTTGTTGATCACCTGAACGTTGCAGCCGATTCTCACGTTCTTGTCCAGAATCGCGTTGCACACACTGGACCCTCTGCCGATCCCCAGAGGTACGCCCCCATGGGCACGCACGACAGCACGCTCGCGTTCCGACTCGAAACTGTCGGCGCCCATCACCAGAGTGTCTTTGAGCACGACCCCCTCCTCGACCCGTAATCGCAGCCCAAGGATGCAGTGATCGACCACACAACGGTCGAGCCGGCATCCTTCACTCAGGATCGAGCGTCGAATCTGGGAGTCGTGGATCTGGCTGGGCGGCAGGTAGCGGGAGCGTGTGTAAATCGGCGCTTTTGCATCATCAAAGCTGAAGGCGGGCTGCTCATCGGCCAGGGCAAGGTTCGCGTCATAGAACGCCTTGATCGTGCCGATGTCTTCCCAGTAGCCATCAAACAGGTGGCTCTGCAAGTGCAGGCCGGTGCTCAAGGCAGCGGGAATGATGTCCTTGCCGAAATCGGTGGCTTCAGGGTGGCTGTTGAGCAGATGAAACAGCGTTTCCCGTCCAAACACATAAATCCCCATCGAAGCCAGAAACGGCCGCCGCAGGGCTTCCTCCGGGTCCAGTCCCAGGGCGCCGGTGTCGACGCGCATGGCCTCAAGGGCTTCGCCAGTGGGTTTTTCCCGGAACTCCCGGATCTGCCCATCGGCATCGGTGCGCATCAGCCCGAAGCCTTCCGCCGTTGCCGCATCCACCGGCAGGGCCGCCACCGTCAGTGCCGCACCGCTGGCGCGGTGGGCCTCGATGAAGGCCTGGTAATCCATGCGGTAGAGCTGATCGCCGGATAGAATCAGCAACTGATCTACATCCCAAGCCTCAATCAACTCGCGGTACTGGCGTACGGCATCCGCCGTGCCCTGAAACCAACTTGGGCTGTCGGGGGTCTGCTGGGCCGCCAGCACCTCGACAAAGCCGCCGTTGAAGGCTGAGGAGAGGTTGTAGGTGAGGCTGATGTGGCGGTTGAGGGATTGACTGTTGAATTGCGTGAGCGCGTAGATCTTGCTGATGCCGGAATTAATGCAATTGCTGATCGGGATGTCGATCAGGCGATAATTGCCGCCCAGGGGAACTGCAGGCTTGGCACGGGTGAGGGTCAGGGGTTGAAGGCGTGTGCCGGCGCCGCCGCCAAGTATGATTGCCAGTACACGCTTCATGCGTAGATCTCTCGCTGCATTTGGATGTAGATCTGACCGGGACCCCGGTACTGTCTTGGTAGACAATCGTGCAAGATCCCGAGACGATTCCAACAGATGCTGTGCTGGACCTGCTCCAATGTTTTCCCTTCACGGATCAGGATGCGCATGGTCTTGCAGTACATCGTGTAATTGGCCTCCAGCTCGCCGATAGCGATCAAGTTGGGGCATGCTGCCTGGCTCATCAGAATAACTTCGCCAAGTGCGACAAGGGTCCAATGGCTAGGCCTTTCTCTGAATCCCCCATTTGGGGGCAATTGTGTTGCTGGGGACGAGCACGTTGCCAAACCCCAATGAGGCCAGGGCTGCCACTGGTTGAGGAGAGACCGGGATTGGCCCAGATCACAGTTCAGTCGTCGTAGACGCGGCAGTTGATGTCGGAAGGGTTGAGATCACAGAACACCTCAAACGGAGAGGGGGCCTCGGCCTCCTCGGGGTGGCGCTGCTGGAACTCCTCCAGTTCCTTGATCTGCTGCTCGATCTTGCTGGCGATCGCCGACTCCCCTTTGGCCTGGGCTTCTGTCAGGGCAAGGCGATAGGTCTGGAGCTGGTCTCCAATGGTGGCCATGGCACACAGCCCCAGCAGGGGCCCAAAGGGCCCGGTGAATGTAACCCTGCCGGATTCTTGGACGGCCCCCCAAGCTTGCGACCGCTCGGCAACGGCAAGCGCGATTCCGTAAATCAGGTATTTCTGCTCATCCTGCTGGGCGCATCGTGTCGATGTCCGTGGATCGGGCAGGGTGGTGCGGCCCCACAGGATGGATTCCATGGCTGACGCTCCGTATCTCGTTGCCCTGGCCCTGGTGGAGATTGCGGGGAAGCGCGCCTTGCCGCTCACGGGCAAATCTCAGGCGGCCGCCGCTGCTGATGCGGTCGATCCCGGTGATGACGGGCGCACCCTGGCGCTGGAACTGCTGCTGCGCCTGTGGCAGCGCAGTGAGGAGGGCCCGCTGCAACGGGCCGCTGGGGAGGCCAGCCTGCTGCTGGTGGAACTGCCGATGGAGGTGATGAGCGAACAGTTGCCGCTGCTCAAGGCGAACTGGATCTCCGGCGGTGAAACGGCGGCGTTGCTCACCAGCCTGGAGGGGCTGGCGATTCGGGCCTGGCGGATCTCGATCGCCAAGTACGAGCCGGTGAGCTTCATCGCCTGGCCCTGATCGGCCGTTGGCCATGCCCCCATCTGGGGACAATTTGGCCAACAGGTTCGGTGCGTCACCGTTCTCGGGCAATGTTTGGAGCAATGTGTCAGCCATTGCTTAACCCACGACGATGGACACCTGCTTATATCGCAACACCAGCAATCAAATGGTGATCCTGCGTTGTATCGGTCCGGAAGCTTTCTTCCAGGAGAAGGTGGTCTTCCCGTTTGAGGAGTGGCTGTTTCGCTGTCCACCTCAGAGCCACGTCGAGATCTGGTCCCATGGCCTCATGGGAGCCGAGCGACTTGATTCAATTAATGCGCAAGACCTGCTGCTAGCCAAGGTTGTGTCCCCCGTCGGGGGCTGACGCCGGAGAAGCGCGCTCAGACCTTGCCCGAGACGACCACCACAGCAAGCAACAAGGCCACCATCACGAGTTCACTCAGCATTGTCTCCATCGGCATGCCCGGTTCCCTGCTCAGATCCTTACTGTCTGCGATCAACCCTGACGACGCGCCCCCCAAGAGGGGGCAAAGCCTCCCCGAATGGGGACTGGGATTGCGGCAGGGTGTCGCATCAGGCTGATGAGCGAACCGGTCCAGCCTGGACCGCCTCGCCCGCTCTGCTGCCATGGCTACCTACAAAGTCACCCTCGTCAATGCCAACGAAGGCCTGAACCGCACCATCGACTGCGCCGATGACCAGTCGATCTTTGATGCGGCAGCGGATCAGGACATTGATTTGCCGGTGTCCTGCCGCGCTGGTTCCTGTTCCTCCTGCGCCGGCAAGCTGATCAGCGGCACTGTCAACCAGGAGGATCAGGCCTTCCTTGATGAGGACCAGATCGCCGCCGGCTTCGTGCTCACCTGCGTAGCCATCCCCACCTCGGATTGCACGGTGGAAACCCACGCCGAAGAGGCGCTCTATTGAGGCGTTGCCCAGCCGGCAGCCGCCCAGGCATGAAAGTCAGCGGGTCTCAGCAGCTGGCTGCCTTCAGCCTCCCACTGCCGCGTGCGCTGCAATTGGTTGAACACATCCCAGCCCGCGCTCACCCGCCGATCATCAGCCAACGCACCGGCTGGGCTGGGCTGGTTGCCGTCGGACATGGCTGACTCCAGGGCGGAGACAACCACGATGACGCGAGCTGGATCAGGAGCGATCCCCCCGGATGGGGACGATCGCTCCAGCGCAGACTCAGCCCCGCCAGGTGGGCAGGCCGCCGCTCACCAAGGTGCCGCGATGGCGCCAGAGCGCCTCGGGCGAGACCGCGATGCCGTGCTCAGCGGCCAACCGTGCCGCCGCTTCCGTGGACTCGGTAGCACGCAGGGCCTGGGCAAAGGCGGGATCGCTCTGCAGCAACTCCTTGAGCTGATGCAACGCCGCCGCAGAGGGATGCTCGACCTCGGAGGCCGGCAGTTCACAGGTGGCCATGGGAACCCCTTCTCAGAATGAATCCAGCCTAGGAACGGCGGCTCCGATCGGGCTCATTTGGTTGCATCTGCAATGACCTGCCTGGTCTCCATGGTCCGTCACGCCTGCTGGCCGTACTCCATCCCAGACTGTCGGAAACAGCTGGTGGTGCCATGGGACTTGCCAATGAAGCCTGCCTTCCCTGCCGGGAAGGGGCACCCACCCTCACGGAGCAGGAGATCTCCGAGCTGCTGGAGGAGCTACCAGGCTGGGAGGTTGTGGATCACCACCACTTGCGCAAGTCCTGGCGTTTCACCGATTTCCGTTCGGCGCTCGACTGGGTCAACCGGGCCGGTGCCATCTGCGAGAGCCAGGGACATCACGCCGAGTTCGGGCTCGGCTGGGGACACGCCGATGCGGTGATCTACACCCACAAAGTGGATGGACTCACCCGCGCCGACGCAGTGCTGGCTGCTCGCTTTGAGGCCCTGGATTCGAAAAATCCGTATGGGGCCTTCGTCACCGACCGCTAGCGGGTGGCATGGCTTCGCCGCCAGGCCTGATGAGCCGATCTGAATGCCTGCTGCTGCAGGTCATCCCTACGCAAGGCCACCCAGCCCGCTCATGGCTGGGCCAGGTTCTGCTCCGAACCGTTCGGTTGGACTGGGTGGCGACAGGCCTGCCGTGGCGGTTTGCCGCCCCACCTGGTTCGGTTCTCGCACCGGCCGGAGCGGCCTGGAGAAGCTCAGCGGCCACCAGAGGGGAGCAAAACCCTTGCGGCAAATGGCCCGCAGCGCATGCGTCAGGGCTTAAGCACTTATACTCATTTCTCTCCGGGGTTGTTGTTGGATTGGGCGTGCCCTTCACGGCCAGCGACCATGCAGCTCCAACCTGGCGTCCTGGTGAGTTACTGCGCCAGCCCCGACGCCACCTATCAGGTGGTCAATGTGGACGACCACAGCGACTGCGTCTGGCTGCGCAGCTTTCCCCTGCGTCAGCAGCGCATGCCCACCTTCGGTGTTCCGCTGCACCAGGTGCGCCCCATCTCCGGCGCGGTGAGCTGATGATTCCCCCTTCCTTTCTGGTCCTCTACGTTCTGCTGCGCTCCCTTCGCCGCATCGGCTCGATGGCTCTGCGGCTGGGCAGCGCTGCACTGGGTCTCGACCTGCTGCTGCACGGGGCTGGACTGGCCTGATCCCCCGTGGTCGCTGCGGTGGATGGGCCTGCGGCCACCGCTGCATCCCCGCTGCCATGAGCGGCAATCTCCAGTGGGTGCAAGGGAAGGTGCTCAGCTCACGACCCCATGTAGGCCAGCTCGCAACCCCCTGGCTGCTGCAGGGCTACCGCCGGTTGCGTGCTTCGCAGTCAGCTGTCAGTCGAACCCACGCGATCCCAGTGGAACCAGGTCGAACCAGTCCACCGATGGCAACACTGACAGCAATCGATCCTGCAGGCAGCAGCCGCACCTGCAGGCAGCAGCCGAACCGAACCCAGCACAATCCATCGAAGCAAAGAACACTCTCATCGTATTTAAACGAGCGGGATCAAGGGTGAAATCGCAGGAATGTGGCCAAAGTGCATACGTGATTCCCCAAACTCTGGACATTGAACTGTTTACCTGAGTACAGTCCTGCTGCAGCGGCCACGGCATCCGCCACGGCATCCGTCACGCCTCACCCAACGCTCCGGATCAGAGGCGGGCCGACGGAACAGCGAGTTCCATCACTCGGTGAGTAGCTTGCAGAGGCTGAGCCGACGTTCGTAGCAGCCATGCCAGACGAGACCATGCCCGGCGGAAGACCATCCCATGTCGTCGTCATCGGAGCCGGATGGGCTGGTTGGGGCGCAGCCAAGGCACTCTGTGAAGCCGGTGTTCGTGTCACCTTGATTGACGGGATGCCCGATCCAACAGGCAGCACACCAATCACAACCAAAAGCGGCAAACCTTTTGAGGCAGGCACCAGAGGTTTTTGGAAAGACTATCCCAATATCAATGCCCTCACTGATGAACTCGGCGCTGGCGACATCTTCACTGAGTTCACAACCAGTGCCTTCTGGTCGCCCGATGGGTTAGAGGCGACAGCGCCTGTCTTTGGAGGCGCACTTCAATGGCCAAGCCCCCTTGGCCAGATGGTGGCAACAATCACACACTTCACACGACTACCGATTCAAGACAGGCTCAGCATCGCAGGTCTTCTCTATGCGATGCTTGATCTCTATCGCAGCAACAAGACTTTCCAGCAGTACGACGATCTCGATGCGCAATCACTCTTTGTCAAGCTCGGCATCAGCGATCGGCTCATCAATGAGTTCTTGCGCCCCACCTTGCTGGTTGGCTTGTTCAAGCCGCCCGAAGAGCTTTCGGCAGCGGTCACCATGGAGCTCCTCTATTACTACGCCCTGGCCCACCAAGACTCTTTTGATGTCCGTTGGATCAGGTCGAAAAGCATCGCTGAACATCTGTTTGCGCCCCTGAGTCGAAGGCTGATCTCCCGCCATCATCTGCAGGTCCTTGGGGGAACGTTGGTGAGACGGGTGAATGTGTCGTCTGACTCGCAGCGTGTCAACTCGGTTGAGGTGATGAACGTGGTAACCAATGCAGTTCAGGTGATTGAGGAGGTGGATGCCGTGGTCTTGGCCGTTGGTGCAAAAGGGCTCAAGTCTCTGATGGCTCAATCTCCAGAACTCAGCAAGGCAGCACCAGAGCTTGTTGGTGCTGCTTCGCTTGGTTCCATCGATATCGTGTCAGCACGTCTATGGCTGGATCGTGATGTTCCAATCGCTTACCCAGTCAACGTGTTCTCCCGCTTCGAATCACTGAAGGGCTCTGGGGCCACTTTTTTCATGCTGGATCAGCTGCACAAGGATGCTCAACAAGCTCTCTGGGGTGATGAGCAGCCCCGGGGCTCGGTGGTCGCCAGCGACTTTTACAACGCATCGGCTATCGCAGGCATGAGCGATCAAGAGATCGTCGATCGGCTCACGCGCCACCTGCTTCCCATCGCTCATCCAGAATTCACCAATGCCAGGGTTGTTGATTCCGAGGTACGGCGCTATCCAGGCTCGGTGTCGCTCTTTTCTCCGGGCAGTTTCAGAAAACGGCCACCCTTGGAAACCTCAGTGGGGTCGATCGTCTGCGCTGGCGACTGGGTGCGGATGGGCGACAAAGAACATGGTGCCAAGGGGCTGTGTCAGGAAAGAGCCTATGTGAGCGGGCTGGAGGCAGGGAACTCCCTGATCAGACGCAGGATTGTCAACGGTGCCGATCACTCGCATCCCGTTCTCCCTATTCGGGCAGACGAGCCACAGGTCGTTCTAGGCCGTGCTCTCAACAAGCTCGTCATGGATCCAATCGAAGCCCTTGGCCTGAAATTACCGTGGTTCAACTCCTAACGAGTGCTGGACTGTTGGCCAGTTCCGCTCCGAACAGGGCGTGAGGCTTCGGTGTTGAACCAGACACACACTCCACTGCATACGGAAACCCCTCTGAGGAGAGCCAGGAACAGGCGCCAGCCCCCTGAGTGGCAAGCGGTATCCCGCCCTCGACACCATCACCGGCAAGCAAAACCACTTGGCCTGCTCTTGAGGTGTTCAAGCGGTACCCACCTCTTCGCCTCAACCTACACCAACTATACGTTCACTCGGCCCTAGTAATGGCGGGGATTAGCGCCAGCAACCGCAGGCCAATGCCGCCTCCAGCATATCAGGCAGGGCGAGAGAATAAAGGCAAATGACTAGATGTTGTGCCGTTGATGGTCGTTGCCCAGCTGATTCATAACATGGAATCTTTCGTCCACGGTTTTTGTCGCGTCTGAGTTTCCAGAGTGATCCATAACCATCATCCGAACCGTGGAGTCCCCGTCTGAGTTTTGCTCATACCTGGATTCTGTCCTCCCACCGACTGTCCGGCCACGGTGCACCCCGGAGGGTGGAGCTGAATCTGCCGCCAGGATCAGCTGCACCATGGCACGACGTCGCTGGAGCGTCTGAACGCGGAACCGACGCTGGCTGATGCGGGCCACAGGCAAACGATTGGAGGCCCGGCCTCTGGGGGAGCGGAAAAGATGTCCTTCCATTGCCGGATCCACGCCGAGCGCTGCCGCGGGGCCAGCCTGGGAGATGCCCTGAGTTCTGCCGATGGCTGCGGTGACCATGCCCTTCCCGATCGACCTGGCAGCTTTTCAGCCCCTGAGCCTCGATCCAGACCAGCCCAACCTCAGCCCGGATCAAAAGGCGACCTTGCGGACCAACATCGAGCTCTGCCGAGACGCAATCATTTTCTTCACGGCCACAGGTGCAGCCCGTGGGGTTGGTGGTCATAGCGGTGGCCCCTATGACACGGTGCCGGAAGTGATGATCCTCGATGCCTTTTTCCGCGGCGCACCGGATCGTTTCCTGCCGGTTTTCTTCGATGAAGCCGGCCACCGCGTGGCCACCCAGTATCTGATCAGCGTGCTGCGGGGGCAGCTGCCGGCCGAGGCGTTGCTGCAGTACCGCGCCGCCCATTCAAGGCTGCCCGGTCATCCGGAACTCGGCCTCACCCCCGGCGTGCAGTTCAGTTCCGGCCGGCTGGGTCACCTCTGGCCGTTTGTGAACGGCGTGGCTATGGCCCATCCCGGCAAAACCGTCTTTTGTCTCGGCTCCGACGGCGCGCAGCAGGAGGGAGATGACGCCGAGGCGGCCCGCTTTGCCGTGGCCCATGGCCTGAATGTGAAGCTCGTGATCGATGACAACGACGTCACCATTGCTGGGCATCCTTCGCAGTACCAGCCCGGTTACGACCTGGAGCGCACCCTGACGGGTCATGGGCTGCTGAGTCTCAGCGGCGACGGTGAAGATCTCGATGATCTGTACTCCCGCCTCCACCGCGCCGTGGCCAGCGACGGCCCGGTGGCAGTGATCAACAAACGGCCGATGGCGGTGGGAATCGAGGGGCTGGAGGGCTCCACCCACGGCCACGACGTGATCCCGGTGGATCTGGCGATCGCCTACCTGGAGAAGCGCGGTCAGGAGGCGGCCGCCAGCTATCTCAAGGGCATCATCAAGCCCACCAATCCCGCCACCTTCCTGGGCTCAGGCCAGCGGCTGGAGGCCAACCGCAACGTGTTCGGCGATGCGGTGGTGGAGCTCCTGGCGGCCATGCCGCTGCCGGTTCGCAAGGACAAGGTGCTGGTGGTGGACAGCGATCTTGAGGGCTCCTGCGGCCTCACTCAGATCCGCAAGGCCTACCCCGAAATCTTCGTGAGCGGCGGCATCATGGAGCGGGCCAACTTCTCGGCAGCGGCAGGATTCGGCATGGAGGCGGGCCGCCAGGGCATCTTCGCCACCTTCAGCGCCTTTCTGGAGATGCTCATTTCCGAGATCACCATGGCCAGGCTGAACGGGGCCAATGTGCTGGCCCACTTCTCCCATGCCGGTATCGACGACATGGCGGACAACACCTGCCATTTCGGCCTCAACAACCTGTTCGCCGACAACGGTCTCGAAGAAGACCAGAGCACCCGGGTGTACTTCCCGGCCGATGCCGCCCAGATGCGGGCCTGCGTGCAGGCTGTCTTCAACGATCCCGGATTGCGCTTCATCTTCTCCACCCGCTCGAAGGTGCCGAACCTGCTGGATGCTGCTGGCAAGGACCTGCATGGTGAGGGCTACCGCTTTGAAAGCGGCAAAGACGAGGTGGTGCGTGATGGCACGGCCGGCTATGTGGTGAGCTATGGCGAAAGCCTGTATCGCTCCCTTGATGCGGTGGAACGGTTGCAATCCGAGGGGATCGACGTGGGTCTGATCAATAAGGCGACGTTGAATGTGGTGGATGAAGCGATGATCGCCAAGGTGGGTCGTTCACCGTTCGTTCTGGTGGTGGAATCGTTCAACCGGCGTACGGGCCTAGGCAGCCGCTACGGCTCCTGGCTGCTGGAGCGCGGCTATACCCCCCGGTATGGCTATCTGGGCACCCACAAGGAGGGCTGCGGCGGGCTATGGGAGCAGTTTCCCCACCAGGGACTTGATCCCGACGGGATCATCAGCAAGGTGAAGGGAATGCTTACCTGAGCGACTCAACTGCCGCACTCCCGCTTGATCTAATCAATATTGAGGCTTCTTGCATTGCCGTGGCAGGCTGTGATGCAGGCTCCTGCTGGCCATCGGAGACGCGCACGGCCAGGGCTATGTTCTTTACGGATCTCTGACTTCCATGGCGTGTGTCGCAGTCGCCGTCCATTGCACCATTTAAGAGCTCAGCACCAGGATCCCCGGACCCAGCAGGAAGTCCCATGAGTTATGCGTGCTTCAGCAACTCCTTGAGCTGTTGTAGGCGGGATTGATCGGGCTCAGTTGTATTCACCTGGAATGTCTTGCATCTGCCGGAGGAAGCCCTTCAGCTGATCGAGGGACAAGGCTGGCAATCAAGGCTGCCGGTGCGCAGGCCCGTCACCTCCTGGTCCACCTGAGCAAGGCGCTCCAGCACCAGGCCGAGATCCAGAGCCGTGAGTTCGCCGTCGGCGCTCCATTTCAGGCAGGTGCGGCCCAGGCAGCTGCTGCCAAGCCAATCCGTGGTGACGGGTGCAGGGACGGTGCGTGTTTGGATGGAGTCCGTCATGGCAGACCTCCGGTTTGTCGCTGGATTCAGTCTCCTTCCACGGGCCGATTGGCGATGCCCCCAAACAGGGGCAATCGCCGAACCTGGAGCATCAGAACCAGGCCAGCTGGGCCTGCTCGCGCGTGTTCACCTGCGCCTCGGGTGTGCGGCGCTGGAAATCCAGCCGGATCGAGCGCTGCTGCTCACCATCGGCCGCGATGGCACGGATCGGATACAGCTGCTCGCCATCGCGGAAGGGCACGTGCACGCGGAAGCTGCCATCGGCCTCAAGGGGGACCTGCCGCTCGCCGATGAACAGGCTGGCACTGGGTTCGGTGGCGCCGTAGACGATCAGTTCGGCATCAGCCACCAGCCAGAAGGAGCGCTGACGCAGCACCCCACTGCCCGATTCGTTGCGGCCGCTGGCCCACAGGCCAACCCCCGAGGCGTTGAGCAGATCGCCCTCGTCCTGTTCCTTGATGAAGCCATGCTCATGCAGCACTTCCGAACCAACACGACGGCTGCGGAGACTGCCCGCGGTGGCGAGTTGATAGAGCCGTTCGTGCTCCACACCGCCTCCGCCGCCCACGGACTGGCTGACCGTTCCGATCGGGCCCTCCAGCGAGAAGGGCACAAAGGCATCGGCCACCACGGGGCTGGGCCCCTCGGCCGGCATCCGCGCCACCGACGACACCGCCAGGGGCAGCCAGCCGCCGCCGCCAAGGCGATAGCCGAGCTCGACGCGATAGTCGCGATCGCAGAGCGGTACCGGCAGATACCACTCGGTGGCGTTGGCCTGCACCACCACCTCCTGCAGGGTGTGGGGGTGAGCGGCGCCCAGGGGCAGACCGGTCACATCAGCCAGCCGCAGACACAGCTGCTGGCCACCGGCGGCGGCGCTGCGCTTCAGGTCTGCCGGGCTGATCGTCCAGAACACATAGGCCCACTGGGGATCGCGAGGCAGGAAGGTCACCTGGCTCAGGCCCTCTGAGGCAGGCATTGGGACGCTGGCCTCAGCCGGCTCGTCCTGCGTGATCGCCTCAGGTTGGGCCTGCGACAACACCGCCACCAGCTCCTCCTTGGCGAGGCGGGTGGAGCTCCGAACGCCGAGGCGTCGGGCCAGCTCCCGCAACTGGGACACGGTCTTGGCAAGCAGGGAGGGAGTGGAGGAGGGAGAGGTCATGCCATCAATGCTTCACATTCCGTAAGAATCGCAGCACCCCCGCCGCTGGGGCCCGTTCTGTCAGCAGACAGGGATCAGCGCGGGATCACGCCAGAGCGCGACAGGTAGGACTGCTTTGCTGATGCCGCAGTGGTTCTGATGCTTCTTGTGCCGTGGGCACACCATTGCGGCGCCCGCCGAATCTGCTCTTGGTCACGGCCACCTGTCCGTGAACACAAACAAAAGATTCGATCGGCCAGGCGTGGCAGGTGGCGCCCGATCTGTGAACGCTTGTAAGGGCATTCACCGATCTGTCGCCCGCAACAACTTGGATGGCATCGCACACCTCCCGGAGCTGGGATGGCGGTCGATCGTCTGAGCGTGGGGGAACTGGAAGCCCATTACCCCATGTATTGCAAGGCCATGCGCATCCTCGTGCGCGACGGGGTCACGATCAGCAAGGCGCGCCGAACCGTCTGCTGGCAGAAGCTTGAGCTCCTGCACCACTGCTTGCCGCGCCAGTACCGCGAGCCGGAGCAGCTCTATCTGCACCTCAAGCGTGCTCAGCCGGATCCACCAACGCTGGCTGGCAGCCGCTGAAACTGGTAGCCCAGGCCGCGGGCGGTGAGGATCAGCTCCGGGTTCTTGGCATCTCGCTCAAGCTTGAGGCGCAGCCGCGCCACATGCACATCGACGACGCGGGTCTCGGCATGACGATCCGGCGTGTAGCCCCAGATCGTTTCCAGGATCTTCATCCGCGAAATCGGTTGTCCAGCCTGGCCCACCAGCAGCTCCAGCAGGCTGAATTCCATCGCCGTGAGCTGGAGGCGCTCCGCGCCGCGAAACACCTGCCGTTTGCCCAGATGGATCGTCAGGCCACTGATCTCCAGCGCCAGCGAGCCTGGGGCTGAGGCCCCCGTCGCTCGGTTTTGGGCGTTGTGCTGGACTCGCCGCAGCAGAGAGCGGATCCGGGCCTCCAGCTCCTTGAGCGAAAAGGGCTTGACCAGATAGTCATCGGCACCCAGTTCCAACCCAAAGACTCGGTTCTCGATCCGGTCGCAGGCCGTGAGCATCAGGACGGGCACATCACTGATCGCCCGCACAGCCTCCAGGACCCCGTAGCCATCGAGGCGAGGCAGCATCAGATCGAGAATCACCAGATCGGCCGGTTCGCGGCGGAAGCTCTCGACGGCCTCCTCACCATCGCCTGCCAGAGCCACGCGGTAGCCGCCGAGCTGCAGGCGGGTCTCGATCAGGCTGCGGATCCGCTCCTCATCGTCGACCACCAGGATCAGCTCGTTTCCTTGCCGCTCCGCCACGTCGCTCTGGGCCATCAGGACCAATGGATCGACCCGCAGGGATGGAAGATCCCGCAGACCAGGGGCGAGTGATTGTTGCAGGCGAGCAGGCGATCAGCCCAGCAAATCGAGCTTGAGCTGCTCGATCCGGGCCAGGAGCGCTGCGCGCTTCTGCTGCTGCAGGGCATTCCGGGAGACGAACTGAATCGCCGTGACCAAGCCCACCAGCTGCAACAGCCGACCCAGCATGGGCAACTCATCGAGGCTGCCCAGCATCGCAGCGGTGATCTTGAGGCCAACTCCGGCAACGACAGCCAGGCCGAGAATGCGCAGCGCCGGCAGCAGTTGCTCGAGGGACTGGGGCTTGAGTGTGGCGAACGTGTCCAGCAACGGTCGCATGGAGTCCAGGCTGCCTGGGGAGAACCAGGACGGCAGTCGGCCATCTGATGCAGGGGGCGCGATCTGCACAACCAGCGGTTCCTGGGCAACGGACGTGGCGTTGACGGGATCGACAACGTCCAAGCTGGCCTCCAAAAAAGCGCTGCCCATCGCCGGCCATCTCAAACCCGACAACCTTTAGGCCAGCCGCGACCCCGCAGCTCAACCGTGTGAGGGAATCCCGACGCATCCAGCCCCGGTTGATCCGCAGCAAGCTTGCTGCCGTCCCGATCCCAGCGCAAAGCCTGTGGAAAAAGCTGTGGAATCCATTGCTCAGGTCTGGTTCCGCTTACCACTTTCCTGCCGGATCGGGCCATCGCGATCCGAGCGGTAGGCCAGAGCTGCCCCGGGCAGAAGCCGCATCAACAGTTCCAGTAACTGCTCCAGCACGGCATGGCTGAGCGGGGCGCCTGATCCCATTCCCTCACGGCTGTTCACCATCAGGCCCAGCTGATCCGGGCCACGCAGCTCCAACAGCACCTGCACCGCCATGGCACTGGGGCCCACTGCCAGGCTTAGGAGTTTGCTGAAAAACCCGGCCACCTCTGCGAGAATGCATCAACTGCCCATTCGTTGATGCGAGGCCAACAGGAGCGCAGCGGCTCCCTGTTCTCCTACGTCTCGATCGAGGA
>Ga0247843_1006563_pt1 | contig 15068 bp, 16 predicted proteins | sample LaCruzMarch2017__FD_192420 | JGI IMG/M metagenome (GOLD analysis project Ga0247843, IMG submission 192420) | Freshwater microbial communities from meromictic Lake La Cruz, Castile-La Mancha, Spain - LaCruzMarch2017_8m | ecosystem: Environmental > Aquatic > Freshwater > Lake | place: Spain... | reverse complement strand
TGAAAACTTATCACAGTCGTGGCATCAGTTTGGCTTTTGGGCCAACTCTCTGATTTTTATTCTTGCCGCGATGCTAATTCCGAAAATGACCGAGCACGCGACGTGGATCAATTTGTTTTACGTCGCTCTGGTGTTTGGTGCCACGCTTTTTGCGCGTGCGACCGTTGTCTTTGGCTTGCTGCCCCTGATGTCTTGGTTGCGCATCGGCACGCGCGTGAGCGCGAGTTTTAGAGTGGTAATTTGGTGGGGCGGTTTACGTGGTGCGGTGTCGTTGGCCTTGGCGTTAGCCGTGACAGAACACTCTAGTCTGCCCGAGGATGCGCGCAGCTTCATCGCCATCTCTGTCACCGGTTTTGTATTGGCTACGCTGTTTTTAAATGGCCTCACGTTACAGCCGCTGATTAAGCTCTTGGGCCTCAACGCACTGACTGCAAAAGAGCGTGCGTTGAGCAACCAGGCCGTGATTGTGACGACCGCTCTGATCCAACAAGAAACGGACCAACTTGCAAAAAGCGAGGCGGTACATGAAAGTGCACACACGCGGGTGCACAAGGTCTTTGATCAGGCGCTCTTGCACGCTAGCGAAATTCAACTTGCCGATTTTTCAGAAGCCGAAAAGTTTGAATTGGGCTTGCTGATTTTGGCGCGCCGTGAGTTTGAACGCTACTTCAATGTGCTCAAGCACGACATCATCGATCGGCGACTCGCCGAAAAACTCTTGGGCCGCGCCGAGCGGCTTGAGGACCTCGTACGCACCTCGGGCTTAGAAGGGTTTCGCTCAGGGGTGAGCCGTTCACTGCGTTACCCACGCCGGTTTCGCCAAGCCTTGCGAGTGTACGAGCGCTTTGGCGTGCAAAGTTGGCTTGCCTACGAACTGAGCCAGCGCTTTATCGCCTTGATGTCGACGCGTTCGGTCGCACAGCAATTGCTCGAATTTGCAGAAACGAAATTGCCAAAAATTATCGGATCTAACGCGACCGCACAAGTGTCTCAGGCGCATCGAGAGCGTCTTGAGCTTGTCCGTGAGGCATTACATGCCCTTGAGCTGCAATATCCGACCTATTCGTTGTGGCTGCAAGAGCGTTACCTTGGTCGGATTGCACGAGGCTTGGAGCGTGAAAAATATGCTGAGATGCTTGAGCAGTCGCTAGTGAGTGGTGAGGTGTACGCCGATCTGCGTGAAAAAGTCGATGCGCGGTGGGAATTTCTTGAACAAGAACAGCCCTTGGATATTGAAATGAGTGCTGTCGCACTGGTGACGCGTGTGCCGCTGCTCTCAGAGTTGCCTGCACAAGCCTTGAGTGAAGTCACAAAAATGTTGACGCCACGGCTCTTCTTACCCAATCAGCTCATTTGGGGTGCGCAGTTGCCTCCCTTCGGTCTTTATATTGTCGCCTCGGGGGCCGTCACGTTGCTCTTGCCAGACGGCACTCACGCAGAACTCGGATCAGGTGAGTTTTTTGGTGAGCTCGCTTTATTAAGTGCCGAAAAGATCGAGGGCTTTGAGGTTCGCTCGTTGGGCTACAGCAAAGTGTTGTGCCTGCCAGCCAAAAGCTTTAATGATTTACTCGCTCGAAACGCGAGCCTTAAAGAAAAAATCGAACGCGTCGCGCAGCAGCGCTTGCGTGCGATTCAAGTCTGGCGTGACTATCAGGCTAAGTAAGCTCACGCTAGGCGTAAGGCGCAGTGTCAGTCGATGCTCGCCTTGCTGCTATGCGTCAATGGGTACTCGGCTGACTGCTAGACCGGTGTAGGTGATGCACGCCTAAGAAGGTCTTCGGCCAACACAATCGAGGCTTCAAGGGTAAAGGCGCCCTGAGTGAGCATGTTGAAAATCGTGGCCGGCGCCATTAATTGAATCTCCATGACCTCGCCATCACGATTCTTAGGGATGACATGCGCAGGCAAAACGCACTCACACGTCAAGACGTCTTCAACTTGATAGCCTTCAGGAACCTGTCTTAACATGCGGGCAATTGTTCTGATAGGCGTGCGGGTGGAAATATCTTGTGCTTCGAGCCCAGCTTCTTCGTCAGATTCGCGCACCAATCCCACTTGAACGTCTTCTTGGCTAGAAATCAGCCCGCCGACTAAGGTGTCCCACATGCCAGGGTCGGTTGCCTTGGTGAGTGAGCGTCTCGCAACCCACAGGTGTCCGTTTTGTGACCAACCGCTTAGGTGTACCGCTTGGGTCAGTAGGCCTAAGGGGCGAACCACGCCCCGTTCGATCGCCCCAAGGGCTCTGCTGTCTGAGGATGCGGCAGAGCTAAGAGGGTGCTCGGGCCAGACATCTAGCAATTCGTTTCGCCAGCCTGGCGCGCAGCCGGCTTGACGCAAGGTGGTCGCCACCGTCGCCAAGAGTGCGTTCAATTCAGGCCCAGACCCCATAAATCGACCAATATGCACCGAATCTTGCGAAATTTCGACGAGTTTGAGCCTCTCGAGCGCCTGAGCGGCTTTCGCAAAGAGCCAGCCGCAGCGCTGACCCGAGATGAAAAGGGGAAGCGACTCGGCCTGCGGGGGCTGATTGGCCCGACCCAGCAGGTCGGCAAGCAGTTGTTGGAGGCTGTTGGGGTCTAAAGGAACTCTTGGCGAAAGCATAGGATCATCAGGGGCTTGTTATGACAAGGGATTGTAGGGCAGCGAGACCTTCTCAGCCACGCTATAATCCTATAGGTTTGTTTACGAATATCTTTTGTGAATGATTCGCGTTGGGCTGGGGCAACATATTGCCAAGGGCTCAGCGATCCAATAATTTTGCGTCAGCGGTGCTCAATCTCCATTTGGCCAAAGTGGTTATGGTGTTGGTTCTGAAGCGCAGCGTATTCGAGGTTCAGCATGAAGAAGGTCAGAGGGTTACTGGGCGCCTGTGCCATGCTTTTGTGTGGTGTAGTCAGTGCACAAGTCAAAGACATGCCGGGCGGGCCCCGCGTTAACCAGCTCAATTTGCCCGAAGGGGTCACCCAAATCGCCAGGGATGTCGCTTGGCTGCATTGGTTTATGCTGATTGTCTGCATGGTGATTTTTGTCGCTGTGTTTGGCGTTATGTTTTATTCGATTTGGGCGCACCGCAAGTCACGCGGTGCCAAAGCAGCCACCTTTCACGAGCACCTAGGCGTCGAAGTTGCCTGGACGGTCATCCCGTTCATCATTGTGATCGCAATGGCCTTGCCCGCCACCCGCACCGTCGTCGCCATGAAAGACACAAGTGGCGCCGACATCACGGTCAAAGTCACCGGTTATCAATGGAAATGGGGCTACGAGTACATTGATGGCCCTGCCGCGGGCGTTAAGTTTCTTTCAAATTTAGCGACTCCACGCGCGCAAATTGAAGGCAAAGAGCCGCGTGGCCCCCTTTACCTGATGGAAGTCGACAATCCTCTAGTCGTTCCAGTCGGTAAAAAAATCCGTATCTCCGTGACCGGCGGTGATGTGATCCACTCTTGGATGGTGCCTGACTTAGCCGTCAAGCAAGACGCCATCCCCGGCTTCATACGTAGCGTTTGGTTTCGTGCCGAGAAAGTCGGTGAGTATCGGGGTCAATGTGCCGAGTTGTGCGGTAAAGACCATGCCTTCATGCCAATCGTTGTGAAGGTGGTATCCGAGCAAGATTACGCGACCTGGTCTGCCGAGCAGAAAAAATTACTCGCAGCAGCTGCAGATGATCCAAACAAAGAATGGTCGGCAGCCGACTTAATCGCTCGCGGCGAAAAGGTCTATGCAGCGAATTGTGTGGCTTGCCACCAAGGTAGCGGCAAGGGCGTCGTCGGTGCTTTCCCCGCGCTAGATGGCAGCAAAATTGTGTTGGGCCCCAAGGCAGACAATATCCAGATTCTGCTGAAAGGCAAGCCGGGTACAGCGATGGCTGCTTTCGGCGGTCAATTGAATGATGTTGAGATCGCTTCGGTGATCACCTTCTCGCGTGCCTCTTGGAGTAATGCAGGTAAAGGTCAGGACCCGGTTGTTTCACCGGCAGATATTAAGGCCGCACGTTAAGTTTCGAGATATTCGTTCAAGCAGGCTGATGATTGCACCTGGTGTGCAATAACCGTAAAAGTACGACAGGAGTCAACTATGAGCAGCGTTACACCAGATCAGGTTTCGGGACATGGCCACAGCCATGGTCATGACCACGCGCACGACGACCACGCCCACGCGATCCCACAGGGCTGGCGGCGCTGGTTGTTTGCGACCAACCATAAAGATATCGGTACGATGTATCTGATCTTTTCTTTTGCGATGTTGCTTGAAGGGGGCACGCTCGCTCTGCTGTTACGCACAGAGCTCTTTCAGCCAGGATTGCAGTTCTTTCGCCCAGAGCTGTTCAATCAGTTCACAACCATGCATGGGTTGATCATGGTGTTTGGTGCGATCATGCCGGCCTTTGTTGGTTTTGCCAACTGGATGGTGCCGCTGCAAATTGGCGCCGCTGACATGGCGTTTGCCCGCATGAACAACTTTAGTTTTTGGTTGTTGCCCGTTGCTGGTGTGTTACTGACTGCTTCGTTCTTTGTGCCCGGGGGCGCCACCGCTGCAGGTTGGACACTGTATGCGCCCTTGACCCTTCAAATGGGCCCAGGGATGGACATGGCTATTTTTGCGATGCACTTGATGGGTGCGTCATCGATCATGGGTTCGATCAATATTGTGGTCACCATCTTGAACATGCGCGCGCCCGGCATGACCTTGATGAAAATGCCTTTGTTTTGCTGGACATGGTTGATCACCGCTTACTTGTTGATTGCTGTGATGCCCGTGTTGGCCGCAGCCATCACCATGGTGCTCACCGATCGTCATTTCGGCACTGGTTTCTTTAACGCTGCTGTCGGTGGCGATCCAGTTCTGTATCAGCATATCTTCTGGTTCTTCGGTCACCCCGAGGTTTACATCATGATTTTGCCGGCCTTCGGCATCGTGTCAGCCATTATTCCGGCCTTTGCGCGTAAACCACTGTTCGGTTATGCCTCGATGGTCTACGCGACAGCGTCGATTGCCATTTTGTCGTTTATCGTCTGGGCGCATCATATGTTTGCGACAGGGATGCCAGTCACGGGTCAGTTGTATTTCATGTACGCAACGATGTTGATTTCGATCCCAACCGGGGTCAAGGTATTCAACTGGGTTGCTACGATGTGGAAAGGGTCGATGACCTTTGAAACGCCCATGTTGTTTGCGATTGGCTTTATCTTTGTATTTACGATCGGTGGCTTTACTGGTTTGATCCTGTCGATGGCGCCGATTGATATCCAAGTCCACGATACGTATTACGTCGTTGCCCACTTTCACTACGTGTTGGTCGCTGGCTCGCTGTTTGGTTTGTTTGCGGGCACCTACTACTGGTTACCGAAGTGGTGCGGTTACATGTACGACGAAAAGTTGGGCAAGATTCACTTTTGGTCGAGCATGATTTCTTTCAACATCACGTTCTTCCCAATGCACTTTATGGGTCTGGCTGGTATGCCCCGTCGTTATGCTGATTACGCGGCGCAGTTCACAGATTTTCATCAGATCGCGACGCTTGGTGCATTTTGGTTCGGAATCTCTCAACTGTTGTTCCTGTATATCATCCTGAAGGCTTATGCCGGCAAAGGTGAACCCGCTGCAGCCAAACCTTGGGATGGTGCTGAAGGTCTCGAATGGACGGTGCCATCACCAGCACCATTCCATACCTTCGAAACACCGCCCCAAGTCAAGTAGGCTAAAGATGCCAACCGCAGAACAGAGCCGTAAAAACCGACGTACTGGTTTGTTATTCGCCGTCATCGTGTTGGGCTTGTTTGCCTACACGGTTGGACGGCAGGTGTACATACATTACTTTTCTTGATGGTTGAGGTCAGTGCATGAGCGATGACTTAAAAGAACTTGCTCAGCGTAAATTGAGTTTTTTTCAAACACTAAAAGCCGTTCTTTGGGCGCTGTTTGGTGTAAGAAAGGGCTCTGGGTATCAAGAGGATATTTCGAAGCTCAATCCAGTGCATTTGATTGTTGCTGGGATTTTATTGACAGTTATTTTTGTGGTGAGTTTGGTTAAGATTGCCGGTTGGGCAATCACCTTGCTAACTTAAAGTTAATATTCACATCGTGTAAGTTTGGAGAACAGAATGAGTGCATCCCACTCGACGCATGGCAACGTAGCCCCGTATTACTACGTACCCGCTGATTCGGCGCATCCAGTTCGTGCAAGTGTCGCGCTACTGGTAGTGATGCTTGGCGCGTCGGCTTGGATCAACGGAGTCGACGTTGCCAAATGGGCTGTGCTTGCAGGCTTGCTAGGACTTTTCGTCGTTTTGTATCAATGGTTTGGTGACGCGATTCAAGAGTCTGAAGCGGGGTTAAACAGCAAGCGTATCGACATGTCGTACCGCTGGAGTATGAGCTGGTTCATCTTTTCAGAAGTTATGTTTTTTGCCGCATTTTTTGGCGCCCTCTGGTACACACGCACGATCACTTTGCCATGGTTGGGTGATTTAGACCATAAGCTCTTGTTGTGGCCCGACTTCAACGCCGTGTGGCCAAACTTGGGTCCAGCAGGTGTGGTTGAGTCTTTCCAAACGATGGGGCCTTTTTGGTTGCCAACGATTAATACGGCCCTGTTGCTCACCTCTGGTGTGACGCTGACAATTTCGCATCATGCCTTAATTGCAGATCATCGGGGCAAGGCGATATTTTGGTTGTTCGCGACTATCGTCTTAGGCTTTATTTTTGTTGGGCTTCAGGGGTATGAGTACTACCACGCCTACACCGATTTGAATCTGAAATTCAACTCGGGAGCGTATGGCTCACTGTTTTTCATGCTGACGGGTTTTCATGGCTTTCATGTGCTGTTAGGCGCAACAATGCTAACCGTCATTTTGATTCGCATGATGAAAGGCCACTTTAGATCGGATCACCATTTTGGCTTTGAAGGTGCCGCGTGGTATTGGCACTTTGTTGACGTCGTGTGGCTAGGTTTATATCTGTTTGTGTACTGGTTTTAATTCAAACAGGTGCTGTGCTGTTGAAATAAAAAAGCCGGCATTGCCGGCTTTTTTATTGAGCGCGCTTGGGCTAGCGTTGAATCCCTGTTGTTTCTATCCATCCCATCCAGTGCGAGAACAGCAGAAACAAAAACAAGACAACGGACAAACCAATTCGTAGCGTCAAGGCGTTAACCGTTTTGCTTGAGCTGCCTTTGTCTCGCATGAGGTAAAACAGAGCCGAAGCCAAACTGCCTAAGATACCGATAAAGGCCAGTATCACCATGATTCGCATGACGCTCTCCATCCAAAACAGGAATTATCGCAGACATGTCGCCACCGTTATCCAATAAACGCATCGTGCTTGCATTAGTGCTGCTGGCCGTCGTGGGCGGCGTATGTGTCCTCTTGGGGTTTTGGCAACTCGAGCGCGCCGAGCAAAGGCAAGCCATCGCGGCCGATATCCAGTCGGGGCGTCAGGCTGCACCGGTTAACCTAAACGCCTCAACTACGCAGAAGAGCCCGTTTAAAAATTGGACGCCCGCGTTGGCTCAGGGCCGCTGGCGTGGTGAATTTAGTGTGTTGCTCGACAACCGAAATCTGGCGGGGCGGCCCGGCCTGTGGTTGGCAACCCCTTTAGAGATGGAAGATGGTCGCGCGGTGCTGGTGTTAAGAGGGTGGCTGGCTAGGCCAATCGGCGACCAGCGGGCACCTGTCGTTGACACGCCAAGTCAACTGCAAAATATACAGGGTGAGCTGACGCTGCACGTGCCTCGCTTGTTTGAACTGTGGACCTCGGGTAGCGCCAATCCTTCTACTTTGAGCTTGAGCGCTCAAGCTCGCAGCAATGGTGCCCCTGAGCGCGTCGACACTGGACAATTGCTCAGGTTGCAGAACTTATCCTTAGAAAAATTGTCAGAACAGACTGGTTTAAATTTACTACCCGTAGTGTTGTTACAGACAAGCGCGTCGAATGATGGTCTGATACGCGCATGGCCCGAACCCTCTGTGGATGCTGACAAAAATGTTGGTTATGCCATGCAGTGGTTTGGATTTGCCACGATTTGTTTCATCGCCTTGCTTGTTTTAATTTGGCGCCGAAGACGCAATCGTTAGCCCTTATATTTTTTGATGGAACAGTATGACGCCGCCCGATACGCCTCGCCCAAGGTCACGCACCCCGCTGGTATTGATTGTTTTACTCAGCCTTTCGCCGGTGCTGGCCGCCGTGTTCGCATATTTCAATCCGCAGTATCGCCCCGAAGGTAGTGTGGCCTACGGTACGCTGATTGAGCCACAGCGTCCGATCCCAGCGCCTGACGCACTGCAGGCTACGACTCTTGACGGTAAGCCCTTTGATGTCGCGTCGTTAAAGGGTAAGTGGCTACTTGTGACGGCCGATGGCGGTGATTGCCAAGATGCCTGCGCCCGTAAGCTGTTTATTCTGCGTAACTCGCATGCGAGCCAAGGTAAAAACGTTGAGCGTTTGGCAAGAGTCTGGTTTATTACCGATAACGCGCCCGTGCCCGAAAGAGTGCTTGAGGCCTACAAGGGCACCATTATGTTGCGCGTACAACCTGAGCAACTTCAGGCGTATTTACTGAAAGAGGCCACGACGACGGGTGCTCCGGTCACTGCAACGCCCGCACAGACTGCCGCAACGGCGCTAGCTGAGCCGATGTGGATCATTGACCCTCATGCCAATCTGATCTTGCAATACCCCGCAAACGCTGAGCCTGAGAAAGTGCGCAAAGACATCAGCAAGCTTGTTTATCACTCAAGGATTGGCTGATGTCGAAGGCAACCGAGGCGGACGCGTTTGTGAAGACGCGACGACGTTATCAAAGACTGCTGTTTTTGACTTGGTTTCTGACCCTTGATCTCATTATGTTTGGCGCCTTTGTACGACTGACGGATTCGGGTTTGGGTTGCCCCGATTGGCCCGGTTGCTATGGCAGTGTGACGCCCATTGGGGCCTTGCAATCGATCCGTGAGGCCGCGCAAGTCATGCCTGAGGGCCCTGTGACCTTACCCAAGGCGTGGATTGAGATGATCCATCGCTACGTGGGTGCTTTGCTTGGTGTATTGATTATCGCCATCAGCTGGATGGCCTGGCGCTATCGGACTAAACTGGGTGCTTCACCCGTGCTGGCCTTTGTCACCTTGGTTGCAGTCTGTATACAAGGGGCCTTTGGAGCGTGGACCGTCACTCATCAATTGATGCCACTCGTGGTAACTGTCCACCTGCTCGGAGGCATGACGTTATTGGCGCTGATGACCTGGCTTGCAGCGCGCGAACGCCCGCATCAACCCGTGTCCTCGTGGACGCAACGTTACCTTGGCTGGGCTTACTTCGGACTATTTTTACTATTTATTCAAATAGCCTTGGGAGGGTGGGTGAGTACCAACTACGCGGCCCTAGCCTGTATGGACTTTCCAACGTGTCAGGGTAGTTGGTGGCCGCCAATGGATGCCGCCAATGGTTTTGCTCTTGTGCGTGGCTTGGGTGAGATGCCTAACGGCGAGATGATCTCGCAGACGGCGCTCACGGCGATTCACTGGGTCCATCGTAATGTCGCGTGGCTTGTCTTTGCTTTTTGGGGTTGGTTAGCCTGGCGCCTGCGTGCCGATGCCGCCTTACGCAATCCGGCAACCCTCGTTCTCGGTCTGTTATTTGCACAGTTGTTCACAGGCCTTACAACCATCTTCTTTCAATGGCCCTTAGTGATTGCTGTCTTGCATAACGGCGGCGCCGCTGGCTTGGTGTTGGGTGTGGTGACTTTGCTGACCCGATTGGTCAAAGCGCAACCTCAGCGCTTGTCGGTACAATCATAGACACACTCTCATCAAAACTTCTGCCATGACTAGCACGACCGCCGCTTCGCCAGGCCTACTGCGCCAATACCTCGTACTGACCAAGCCGCGTGTGACGCAATTGGCGGTATTTTGCGCCGTGATCGGAATGTTCTTGGCAACGCCCGAACTACCCGATGCGAAGCGTGTGTTGGCGGCAACGCTTGGAATTTGGTTATTGGCAGCCGCGGCTTTTGCAATGAATTGTTTGATCGAGCAGCAAGTCGACGCTCGTATGCTTCGTACGGCGCGCCGTGCCACCGCGACTGGCTCAATTTCGACCGCTCAGGTCTTGGCCTTGTCGGGGTTGTTGGGCGGTGTCGGGATGGTGGTGCTCTATCGCTGGGTCAATCCTCTGACGATGTGGCTGACCTTTGCAACGTTTGTGGGGTACGCGGTGATCTATACGATCATCCTTAAGCCACGAACACCTCAAAATATCGTGATTGGGGGCTTGTCGGGTGCGATGCCTCCAGCGTTAGGCTGGGCTGCTATTGCCGACTCAGTGCCCGCTGAGGCGTGGTTGTTGGTATTGATTATTTTTATCTGGACCCCCCCACATTTTTGGGCCTTAGCGTTATACCGTACGAACGATTACGCAAAATCTGGCCTGCCGATGTTACCGATCACGCATGGCCAGCAGTTCACTCGTCTGCATATCCTGCTCTATAGCATTGCGTTATTGGCGACAACGCTGTTGCCCTACGTGGTTGGGATGAGTGGTTGGCTCTATTTGATTGCTGCGGTGGCGTTGGGTGTCATGTTTGTGCACTATGCCTACAAGCTTTTTCGTGTTTATAGCGATGAGCTTGCGCGCAAGCTTTTTCGTTTTTCAATCTTGTATTTATCATTGTTGTTTGCGGCACTGCTCGCAGATCATTGGCTGATTATGGTGCCACGTTGAACCGCGATCCATCTATGCGTTTGTTTTTTGCGGCCTTGGCTAGTGTGCTGATGGTGCTTTTAGCTGGTTGTAATGATGCAAAGCCTCAATTCAAGGGCAGCGACATCACGGGCACGCGTTTGGGCAAAGATCTTGCCTTAACCGGTACGGATGGTAAGTCTTATACGCTCGAGACCTTAAAGGGCAAGGTGAGTCTTTTAATGTTTGGGTTTACACAATGCCCAGATATTTGCCCGAGTGCGCTGGCCGAGTTGACGCAGGTGATGAAGCTGCTCGGTAAAGACGCGAAGCGTGTGCAGGTGGTATTGATTACCGTTGACCCAGAGCGTGATACGCAAGACGTTTTGCGTGCGTACGTATCAGGTTTTGACCCAGATTTTTTAGGCCTGACTGGCACGCCTGAGCAGATCAAAAAAACCGCTGGGTCTTTTAAAGTGTATTACGCCAAAACCGCCGGTGCAAAGGGTAATTATTCGATGGATCACAGCGCATCATTTTTTTTAATGGATGCGCAGGGTGAATCGCGCGTGCTCTTGAATAACAACATTGGTGCGGCTGCGATTGCGCACGACATTCAACTTTTGTTGCGCTAGTTTGCGCAGTTAGCCCCGCGCACCTAGCGATTCGCGCCAACCTGAGATTGCCGCCTGAGCGCGCTCAGAGAGTGTGGAAATTTCGATGTCTTTGCGCCGCTCGATGATCATCAAGGCGTAAGGCGTGGCAAGGCTCGAGGCTTCGGGGCACAGGCGTAGTTCTTCTCCGACAGAGGGGCTGCGCTGGCGCCAGAAATTGATGGCGGATTCGAGTTCGGTCAGAGTCAATAATGTTGGCATACCGATATTGTCACAGAATATGGGGTCGCGAAACGGCACCTAGCCATTTTTTTGGAATGTTTTCGCGCTGTCAGAACCCCAGCAGATGCGAGTAATATCTAGGTATAACTCCCTACAAAAAGGCTCATTATGAATGCAAGCCCTTCTAATCCATTTGTGCTGCCTGGGTTTGGTCAAAGTGGTGACGCTGCCACCAACCCTTTGCTTGCGAGCCTAGAGATGATGCGCAAGGCGTTTGCCGACCTGGGCGGCCCTGCCGGAATGCCGGCTGGGCTTGGTTTGAGCCCGCCAATGAACCCAGAAGAGCTTCAACGCAAGATTGCTGAGCTTAAGTCGGTTGAAAACTGGCTTAAGTTAAACCTTTCGATGCTCAGCAGTACGATCCAAGGGATGGAGGTGCAATTAGCCACCATCGCAACGCTTAAGTCGTTTATGGCGGCCGGCTCAGCGGGCTCGGCGAACGCTCAGGCTACTCAGGGCGACGCTGCAGCAACCGCGGCGGCTCCTGCCGCACAGGCTTGGTGGGACATGTTGCAGCAGCAATTCGGTCAAGTCGCGGCTGCGACTGCCGCCAGCATGGCATTAAAGCCTACGCCAGCAGCGAGTCAGGCGCCAGCGAAACGGGCCAGTGCAGCAAAAAAAACGGCAAGAAAAACCGCCGCTAAAAAAACGCCTTAAAGTCCTAAATAAACAATAAACAATAAACAATAAACAATAAAAAACAACGCTTAACTACAACAAATCTACAACGCAAAACATGTTGAATATCGTCATTTTGGCCGCTGGCCAGGGCAAGCGGATGCAGTCTAACCGCCCGAAGGTGTTGCACACTATTGCAGGTCGTTCAATGCTGGCGCATGTTGTTGACGGCGCGCGTGCCCTAGCCGCTGACAATATTGTGGTGGTGGTGGGCCATGGTGCCGAGCACGTGCAACAGGCATTTGCAGCGCAATCTGACTTACAGTTTGCAACACAGCAGCCACAGCTCGGCACTGGCCACGCGGTACTGCAAGCTGTGGCGCAGCTTAAAGAAGAGGGGCGCGATGACGTTACGATTGTTTTGTATGGTGACGTGCCCTTGGTGCAGACCGCAAGTTTGCAAGCCTTGCTTGAGGCTCGGGGTCAGGGCGTGGCGGTACTGACCGAGCTATTACCAGACCCAACGGGATATGGCCGTATCGTGCGCGATGCCCAGGGCAAGGTCTGCGCGATCGTTGAGCATAAAGACGCCAGCCCCGCGCAGCGCGCGATCACTGAAGTCAACACTGGGATTCTTGCAGCACCCACTGCACAGCTGAAAACTTGGCTGGCTAGGCTCACTAACAACAATGCACAGGGCGAGTACTACCTGACAGATATCATTGGCATGGCGGTGTCTGAGGGCCTAGCTGTCAATGTGGCTCACCCTGGCGCGGCGTATGAAACCTTAGGTGTCAATAGCCGCGCGCAGCAAGCGCAGCTTGAGCGCTTATGGCAACTAGAGCTTGCGCGACGGCAACTTGAAGCCGGCGTGACGCTTGCTGACCCTGCGCGCTTTGACGTGCGGGGCAAATTAACCTGCGGTCAAGATGTCTTTATTGATATTGGTTGTGTCTTTGAAGGCACGGTTGAGTTGGGTGCGGGCGTTTATGTGGGTGCGCATTGCGTGCTGCGCGACGTGACCATTGGGGCAGGTACGCGGATTGAACCATTCAGCCATCTCGATCAGGCAGTTGTGGGCGTTGACGCAAAGATTGGGCCCTATGCCAGATTACGTCCGGGCGCAGCCCTCGCTGATCGCACACACGTCGGTAATTTTGTTGAAATTAAAAATGCCCGCTTGGGCGTTGACAGTAAAGCCAATCATTTAGCCTACATCGGTGATGCCGATATTGGCGAGCGTGTCAACATCGGCGCTGGCACGATCACTTGCAATTATGACGGTGTCAATAAGCACCGTACTGTGATCGAAGACGACGCGTTTATTGGATCAGATACGCAACTCGTTGCTCCGGTGCGAGTGGGGCGTGGCGCCACGCTTGGCGCGGGCACGACACTGACACATGATGCGCCGCCTGAGAAACTGACCGTGTCGCGTGCCAAACAACTCACCATCGAGGGCTGGAAACGGCCAGTTAAAAAAGCTTAGAAATGTCTGAATCACAAACAGCGCGAGCACCCGACGCGATAGAAGGTTTGCCCACGGGGCGTCGACGCAAGGCTGCCTTTGCGCTGGGTATGGGTTTGATGTTGTCGGTGCTTGACGCCTCGATGTCTAACGTCGCTTTGCCAGCCATTGCGAAAGATTTGAATGAATCAGCGGCCTCGGTCGTGTGGATTGTCAATGCGTATGGCTTGACCGTTGCCATGATGCTGTTCCCGATGGCAGCCATTGGTGAGCGCATTGGCTTTAAGCTGTTGTTTCGTTTTGGTTTGCTGCTGTTTATCTGCGCCTCAATTGCGAGTGCCTTGGCGACCACCCTACCGTTGCTATTGATTTGTCGTGTCGTTCAGGGCCTGGGTGGTGCATCCATCATGTGCTTGTTCGCGGCGTTGCTGCGGCATATTTATCCGCCACATCTGATCGGGCGCGGGATTGGCTGGAACTCGATGACTGTTGCGGTGTCCTCGGTGATGGGGCCATCGCTTGGCGCCTTTATTTTGTCGCTTGCGAGCTGGCACTGGATCTTTGCGTTCAACATCCCAATCGGGCTAGTGGCGTTATGGGGCGTTAAATATTTGCCAGAGGTTGCGCCCGTTAAATCCCGGTTTGACTGGGTATCCGCTCTATTGAGCATGACGACCATTGGTTTGCTCATTATCGGAATCGATTATTTAGCAACCTATACGTGGCAGGCGTTGACGCTGATTGCGCTCTCGGTTTGCGTGGGCATTTTGTTGATTCGTCGCTCAAGCGCGCAGCCGGCCCCGTTGTTTCCGGTCGACTTGTTTCGTATCCCTGCCATGCGTTTTGCGCTGGCCGCTTCGGCAAGTACCTTCTCGGCGCAGATGGCGACCTTTGTCTCGTTACCCTTTTATTTACTGACGACGTTGCAGCGACCACAAATGACGGTTGGTGTGCTGCTAGCGGGTTGGCCCGTGGGGGCCGCAATGATTGCTGCAATCGCGGGCCCGCTGTCTGATCGGTTTCCGGTTGCGATCTTAAGTGGCATCGGTGCCGCGGCGATGGCGCTGGGCTTAACCCTGATTGCCTTAATGCCGGCAACTGTCGATGACACTTGGTTGTTTTTTGCGATGATGTTGGCAGGTGTGGGTTTTGGTTTTTTTCAAACACCGAATAACCGCGTATTGATTGGCGCTGCGCCACGCAACCGTGCAGGTGCCTTAGGCGGCTTACAGTCTACAACGCGTGTGTTTAGCCAGACCTTTGGCGGTGCGGTCGTTGCGATGGTGTTTAGTATGGGTTTTTCAATGGGGCCCTTGCTTGGTTTGTGGGTCGCTATTTGTTTTGCCTTGGTTGCGGTGAGTGTTAATGTGATTCGGTATCGCCAAGCGCCGCACTCGGGCCAACATGGCTGAGAC
>Ga0247843_1006562_pt1 | contig 15072 bp, 10 predicted proteins | sample LaCruzMarch2017__FD_192420 | JGI IMG/M metagenome (GOLD analysis project Ga0247843, IMG submission 192420) | Freshwater microbial communities from meromictic Lake La Cruz, Castile-La Mancha, Spain - LaCruzMarch2017_8m | ecosystem: Environmental > Aquatic > Freshwater > Lake | place: Spain... | reverse complement strand
AGGGAGCAAGCAGATCATTTGACAAGCGAAGCACAAGGCCGTAGGAGCAGACACGTTGTATGATAGATGCATCATGATAGCTCGTTCCATCCCAACAACATCATTCAAAGTAAAATACCATCCCATCGCATATCATCCATGTTCAACCTTCTTGGCTCATTCAGTTTGATTGCTAGCTTCAGCGCTGCCAGTGGTACAAGACAGCAGTGCTCCCTGCTCACCACATGATGCCAGGATGACGTTGTGAATGTCTCATCAACATACGCCATCGCTACATTAATCTGATGAGTGTTACAGCGTTGAAAACGGATTCCCGTGAGAGAGGATTGGATGATGAAAGTGAGTTCGTTGATGAAAGCATTCTGTACTTACAATGTTTCTGATTGTAATAGTCCACGACAGAGATCATCCACAACGCTACAACCATCCTCCATCCCTCATCAATCAAAGCAGCGTTTGATTGTGGTACAGCTCCAAGATAGTCTGTGTAAGTGAAGAATTCGTCAGCCCTGGCAACCATGGCGTCAATCTGATCGACCAATTGCCGCGACTGGTCGTCGTTTGTCCATGGCACAGCAATGGTGGTGCCTGATGTTATATTGAGAACCATTACACCTACTTCCCTTCCTCTTCACAACGAGCTGATACAAAGTATGAGACTGGTGCTCCGGCTGATGTGATTGCGCCGGACGTGAATCGTTGTCATTTAGACTATCATGATGATTCCCATTTCTTCTAATCTTGGACAAGTTTAAATCAAATCATGGCAAATGTGGTACGTTGTATGGTATGAACCCCCACCTTTTGACTTCTGAATCATGCGTGGTACCTCATGAATGAGTGGGTTATCTTCGTTACTTTCAACTGCAAAAAGGTCGCTACTTACTCCGAAAAAGACTGGCTTCAAATCATGCGGGTTCACATATCATCTAGGTTGTAGCCTGAACATTTGAATCGCTTTGAATCATGGCTCTACTCCGATCCGATCAATCCCGCAATGACAACATCAAAGGTGCTGGTGTCAGTTCTCTTCCAAGGGAAATTCCCCGCTCATGCAACACATTTCTCACATCTCAAATAGATTCAAATCATGTCGTCCCCTAATGATACCTCCGATCGTATTGAGGACGATGGTTTGCCACAATCACTATACAGCTTACTCCCAAACCTCCAGCTGAAACGTGGGGCATTGAAAGTTACTTCACTCCAACCAACGCGAGTGAGGCTGATCCATCGTTTCATAACCTCTCTCCACCTGCTCTTGTACGAAACGACAATCCCCCTTCACTTTTGATGATGAACCGAAGGATTCAGTTTCCAGTCGATTATGAAGACTCTGCCGTCGAAAATGCTGAGGCGAATGCATCATTGTTGGTGATTAGAAGGCGACTTCTTTTTGGAGTGCCACCCGAGGTGGATCTTGGTTTGCCACCCAACTTTCTTCCACCAAACAACGGTGACCTGAGGATGAGGCCTGTGATCAGGCCAAGGATTAGCCAAGGAGTATTTGATCGTCCATTCATACCTGCTTGGGACGTCCAGATGAGATCCCCGGTCTCTACTGCTGTGCTTAAGTTCAACGTTTGATTGTTTCATCATGGAAACATCAATGAAGAGAGATGAGCTGGTTGTGATCAATAGACAAGGTTTCTAATGTGAACGGACTCACAAATAGATATGTCAAATGAATGTTCTTTTTATATGGTGTCATAGTAACTTACGATAGAACACTAAACTAACATTTTTTCAATCCAAATTCCTGATCAATAACAAGACACCTTGGCATTGAAATCGTTACTCTTTCTTATTATTATTTAGGCGCAATAGTAGCAAATCTTCCAACCTGTCGTGCCAACTCTAAATCGCATACCCGACTAGGATCAACAATGCCTAATTGTGTTAATACATCCGATGCCTCCTGTAACAATGCCAAATCTTCGGGCAGGACACGCTGTTGCGTATTATAATATGCACTACGTTCGTCACTCTTGCCATCACGTTGCTGCTGAGATACTGATGCTACGCTGTCATTATTACTATCCCGTAGCAGCACATCAAATGACATACGAAATTCATTCCCATCGGCCTTGACATAATTATTCAAATGTCCTGGAATGACATGATCGAAATCGAATCGTTGTACTATACGGTCTACCCATTCCATCGTGCGGTCGGGTTCGCGATCTAATATTAATTTCGTTAAAATTGGCGGACAGAATAATTTACCTTGATATGAAATGACATTGAAGTTGTTCATGTCAATATTGTCAGGGCGCCATGTCCATGGATAGATCGATCCGCCGAATGGGATGGCATCTTGGCCCAATACTTTCATTGTTGGATTGGTCTTATCAAGTACTCGTGCCTGTTGTATAGCTTGATCAAATGGTACTACATCAATTTGGGATGGAAAGAATACTAATCCAAATTGGACCATACGTCTCCAACCTTTTTGTCGTGTACCTTCATTATCAATTACAGTTTCCATTATTGTATCTCTTGCATGATATAGTAATGCACGCGGATCTTCTTGTATTATTAATGGTGGTGTATCCGTAACACTACAAACAGCGTCAGTAACTATTAGCGTTTTGGTCGATATATGATAAAATGCAGTTTCGGAGTAGGCGCCTACACTCTTGAAGTGTATAGGGTCCAATGTTTCATAATCAATATCTGTCGTCCATTCTGGTGGATTTGGATTCTTCTTGGCCCAATACCGCGCATTACGTCCACACTGTTCATTTGACAATGATCGTATTTCTTCATCGAGTGCTCGTTGACCATGTATATATTGCGACGATGGTAGTATACGACAATATTCATTACTTTGTGTCACGCCCAAGTATTCAATTGGTAGTTGGACGGGGAAGCTCCATTGACCACGTTGTATCCATACCGTAGCCTTCGAAAAGTACTGGGCGAAAGGACCGAATGTTGCTTTATGTTCTAACGCCACAGTCCCCAACACGACATGTCGTACAGGACCATGTAGCGTTTCTAAATGTCGAATGTAGGCCAGTAGCTGTGGTGTGGGTGCTAATGGATTATGCACCCAAAGGCCGCCTCCGGCAGCGTTGCTGAGTTTAATCACCACCATCCGTACTGGCACGTTGACATTCACCACACCTTGAATTTGATCGAACGTCCAAAGTGTATTTGGGATGAGCGTTTCCATGACCGTCGCACGACGGGAGTATGTCCCAGATAAGGGCAAGAGGGAGAAGGCTACCTTGCCCAATGGCCAATACGTTTCTCTCGAAGTGGCCGTCGTCGATGATGTGGTGGTGGCCGCAGAAGCAGCAGTGGTTGCTGTAGTCGTAACTGTCGTGGAAAGCATCAATAGCCGATGTATCGCTTTTCGTCTCGTCGTCGTCCTCCTCTTCGCTGACAAACATTGCGATAATGACGATGCTGACTCGACTTCCGATTCTTCTTCTACCGCTGTACTTATTTTAGCTCCGTCGTTGCCATCGTTAACCTGTTTTGTTCGCGGGGGAGTAAGCGTCGTCACAGCGCTTTTACCGAATGATCCGAACGCGTACACGCCGTCCGTTATGACGACCGCAGCGATTATGATGATGGTGAGGATATTAATCATTTTTTATTCAGTTGCCGGGAAGCGTCCCGCCACTCAGACGAATTCAAATTTCAAAATCCTCTCTCTCAATCAAATTTCTTCGTCATTGTTGTCGTCTGGGGTCTCCCCGAAAGAAGCATGACAAGAACTAACAATGTGAACGCCAAATCGTCGCCTTCTTCCAGCGAACAGGAAGCGGTGTGCTACTTGTGCCTTGACGCGGAACCAGATGAAGACGATGGTGAGCTATTGAGACGCGATTGTTCATGTCGAGGCACAGAGGCAGGATTTGTCCACCTCACCTGCCTTGCTGACTACGCAGCCGCCAAGAGTAAGCAGACAATTAGTATGAATCTTGGTATGAAAGAATTTGTCAAGCCGTGGCAAGTTTGCCCCAATTGCCGTCAAGTCTACCAGAAAGAGCTTAGAATTGATATCGCAGCCGAGTTTGTGTCTTTCGTCCGAAGGCAGTATCCTGACGATACACAAAAACAGGTGGAGGCTCTTTATTTGAAGCTACGTGCACTCAATTTAATGATCGGGAAAACGACAGTGGCACGAAACAGAGAAGCCGGTGTTACTGCAAATGTACTGCTTTCCTTGATTGATCGGATGAAACACGATGTATCACCGCTGTCCATGCGTTATTACGAATTCAAAGCAAATGTATACGCCACCCTCGGTAATATTGCTCTTGCAGAGGGGACTGAAGAGAGCGCAAGGAGGGCGGTGGCTCACTTTGATAATCAACTGAAGGTGAACGAGGTAACCGGCGATGTTGATGGTATTGCATGTTCAAAGAGCAACATAGAGATGGCAAAGACACGATTTGAGGGTGGCAGGAAATATGAGGAGTCATTAAAGAGATACCAAGAATTATATGCATTGCGTGTCTCTGAAAAAGGTGAGAGAAACGAATACACAATTATTGCGGGTATAAACTATGCCATTCTCCTACAGAGATCCAAGGGGGCGGAGGCAAGTGAACTTCTGATGAAGTTGTTGGCCACGAGCAAGCAAGTCTTCGGTTCTCATCACAATATCACCAAGACCGTCGAATCAACTATCAAACAGATTGCTGAAGTTTACAATTAATATTGATGGCAATTATCATATCAGTCTTTTCTTCCGTAGTTTTATATTCACCTACGAGTCTGGTAACAATCCCATCTACTTTTAAAATCTTCTGCCCTCGCAGAAAACAGTTTAGTTTGTACACTGATCAGAGTTGATGATACCACCCAACCGTGTCTCGACTAGTCTCTTGATAAGTGGTGCATTTTAGATACGCAACAATTAACAACTACCAAATTTTTGATGACGAAAAAAACGAACGATTTGATGGCGGAGAAGAATGAACTGACGATAACTTCAACCACAATTTATTATCTTTGTTACAAGGTTCTGTTAGTTTAAGTTTTGAAACAATATGTATTTGATTGGGATATTACTGCAAATACTCATCAAACGATGATGTTTGTACATCATATGCAAAATCATGAATGTTTTGCAATCACAACATTGATTCCTATCACATAGACGGAAGACGACGAACGAGCTTCATCCACACTTACTTTTTACCAATCATCAGTAAAGACCCTCTGGAGGACCATCAGGACCGCATCTTGATGATCCATCCAACATGGGTGCAAGCCAATTCTTTCCCTCTGTTGCCTCAAACCTTGACATGTCACAATTCCCCGCCCTGAATAGTAAATATAAAAAAGCAGAACATATATATGAGAGTCTATCGTATAGCATTTCATCGAATCAATGTTTTATTTCTGAGACATTTTGACGTACCTCGCGTATCGACAAACCTGTGTGCGACACATTTTATTATTCCCCAATGACTTCGAGGCCTCACCACAGCCTAAATACTTGGATGCTCTCCATAACGCTTGTGTCAAGTGTGCATTACCAGGATAGGGTCTATTAATTTCGAATTCCACCCACCGACCAACAATATTGTCTGGTGGGTACAGCTGTCCCCACGATGGTTTACCATTCTCAACAACAAAGCCATAATTCTCAGCCAAATTCTCCCCCTCACCCACACCCTCCTCATGTGGTGTAGTCGCTTTAGTACAGTTCTGAAGTAACTTCTGTGCCCATACACGTGAATGCTCGGCAAGTGCCGGCGACCATACCAATGGTACATCTGATACATTATTACCCACATACCACGCAAAGCGACGTCTATTGTGTGCATCTAAATATTGATAGTCACGTGTAGTCATCAGGGGCGTGGGATCATACCCAATATTCAACACTTGATCAATAACCTTGCCATATGACTTAACATGCATTACCTCGCGATAATTTAAGTAGAGCTTCACATGTCCATCACCCTGTTGACAGCATACACCATCACCAAACTTATCAGTTAATTTAAACTTGTACAGACCAGGTAAAAGACATATCTCGACTTGATCCATTTCGAATCCTCCATACGTGCCTTCGGCGACATTGGCAATGTTGCTATTGGTCTTATAGTTCGTGACAGACCAACCAACATCAGCACCAAACTTGTCAGTTTTAATGTCAATCGTAAGCTTAATCTTCCTGGTGTCGCTGCATGGAGCCGACTTGGAAATACTATCAGACTTGGAAGTAAAGTCAACAACAGATTTTGGTATGGGTGCAGGAGTTTTCTTACGAGTGGGTGCCGGTGTACTATGAGCCCTACATAACCCATTTGTTCCACACCAATTCGAACAGCATGTACTGTCATTCTGACCCTTTTTGGAGCATGCACGACCTTTCTGGTAGCAGGTTGCCCTAAGAAAGTCCGTAGTAGTTGAACTTGTTGCCTTGGCGACACATATTCCATTACTCCCACATGTAAAACCGTCACAACAGAATTCATTACCAGCGGCACAGCTTGCACCTTTTGCAATACACCCACACTGGCCATTCATCCCACACTTGCCAGAGCAGCAGTAGTTGTCGGATTCACCCGGCTTTAGGCATAGTCCGCCAGGAGGTTGACAGTAACATATCGACTTGGAGTTACACCCACCCTTACAGCAGGGGGTATTGCTAGAGGAGCATGTTGCCTTGATTGGAAGACACACATCGTTACTTGCGAGCTCACGATCGCTCTCGCGAAGTGATCGAGTAAACTCAAAGTCACGAAAGATATCTTGGACTATTGCAAATTCATGATCATTTGCCGATGAGGAGGTTTTTTCGTCTTTTGATTTCCAGTGGATGATTTCACCCACACCACCACTGTCATTCTCCTCATGTGTGATGATATCAAGTCCCGACTCAGAGCTGCTATTAGTAGTTAGTAGTAATCCTGTTGCTGAAGCTACCAGGAGGAGGCGAAGTATTCCCTTCATCTTTCGGCAATATGTTGTCAGGAATATGTTGTCGTCGATGATTTATTTCTAGCTGAACTACTACTGAGAGGAGACTTGTTCGGGGTTCCATCCCCAACGTAGAGACTTCAAATATTCAGGTTCATTGATTTCGTCGAACAAAAAAGAAACCGTCTTTCGAAGGATTTCAGCACGACTCCTCTATTTACTCAGGCTGAGAGAGTCCACGACTGTTTTGTGAGTAGAAACCCCCGTTACTACTATTCGAATGGCGGCGGCTCACCTCGATAAAGATCAGAAGAATCGGTCGCGAAGAACGATTTCACGCCACGACATTACCTGTGTGCCACAACTACTTCTTTGTAATAGACCACGATGGGCTTCTTCATCAATTCCTGCGTAGCAATACTTTGCTTCTTCCTCCTGTCATCATTGCCCCGTACGGAGGCCGAATGTGAGTGAAATAATCATCGATACCGGCACAATCGTTCTATTTGAGTATCCTCTCTGTTTCTTTCGTCGCTCACGTCAACGTTCTCTCGTCTTTGCTACCACTTCTCAACAATACGATCTAAATATATTAACAAGTAACGTTCACCTCTGTCCCAATCGATGCATTAATTCGACAACATTTCCTCATCGATGATGGATCAGTCTTAATTCGCAATGTGACGACATCGTCAGATGATTATCAAACTAGTCATTCACACATTTGTTATGCATTATTTGAAAAGGAAGAGAGTAGTGCTGCGTCAACGATAAGCAATACTGATGATGTCGAGCCAGTGCCCGAACGAGGGATTGTGTTAGGGACTGGAGGGGCCATCTTTGGTGTAAATGGCACAACAACAGCGACGGACGAAGCAGAGGTCGACGCACGTCAGGAAGATACAGGCGAAGTGGACTCCAAATATTGGGACATTGATATATTGGACCAACACCTATCATCATCATCATCATCATCAGCGCATCGATCAAACGACGAGCAGGTTGGACAGTACAATATATGTCGTATACGATTTGAATTCAAATGCTCCATTATTAACGACAATGATGATGAAAATGATAATAATAGTAGCAGGAAACAACTTGATTTTGGATATGTATTCGCATCACAGGAATATATGGATGACAATAGAGGATATGATGCCATGACCTCATATTCACATGGCAATGATGCATTCACAGTCCTATTAAATGGAGAGAATATAGCCATGATACCAGTATTGACAAAGCAGGGCAATAATGGTGGAGTAAGCAAGAGCGGAGTGAGCTTGCCAGTTAGTGTGGACAGTATCAACACTAAAACAAATTCAGAATACTATATTAGTTATAAACTTGATGGACAAATTGTATCCGCAAATGGATTTACAGTGGAATTACATCCATATTATTACAATGATAATAATAATAATGATAGTGCAGCAACAGCAAAAACAACGCTCCTTTTGGATGAATGGAATGTAATTGAATTCACTATTAGTGATGTCGGAGATGATAATATTAATTCATGGGCGTTCCTATCCGCCAATTCCTTCTCATGTCGAAAGGTGATGGAGGATGTTACAGAAGGAGGCCAGACTGTCGTCGTCGATGGTGATGATGATCAGGAGCGGAATACTACATCATCAGTAAGAATACCATTACTTATGGCACTCACTATCGCGGGATTGTTGGGAATAATCGGGTTGGCGTTGCCAGTATTATGTCTTACATTCTACAACAAGCGATTACCTTCAGATGAGAGATTTTTTGGTTGGTTGATGAAGGGTTGGTAGAGACTATCTATCACACTTTGCCTTGACTTTGGCTTTACGTATATGGCATGGATTGGAAAAAAAAGTTAAGGCTAATATTGTATGATCAAACTTGGACATTGTAAACTGAATTTTATACACATTGTACATAATCAATGATACTGTACTCTATCACATTTTATTACGCTCGATCAAAGTTTATTACATTCTATCGAAATATTGATCAATTAACATCCTAGTTGTCTTGCAATGCATCATCATCTTTTTGTTTTGCCATTTTTTTCATTCTCATTCATCATATCATCAAATCACTCTTCTATGAAAGTGGGTAATAAGGTGGGCATTACTTCGGTGGGCGAGTCAGATAACGTTGGAGAGAAAGTGGGTAACGCAGAAGACGGCACATATGTCGGTTCAGGAGTGAGTGAGGCAGTCGGCTCAGATGTTAGTTCGGAAGTGGGTGGGTCAGTCGGCTTCATGGATGTAGGTTTGATTGTGAGCGTAGAAGTGTTCATCAAGTCCAACGCGACAATCAAATCAGCAAGGGGGGTATTCGTCTCCTTACAACACATTAGATGTCCAGTCTGTTCCAATGTAGGTTCTGGAACTAATGTCGGATATGCCACACATGATTGACCTGGACTAAGCTGGACATATCCAATCCAACCATGATTCACCTTGTCCTTAAAATCAAATATGGGAGCATAGGTAGAATCCCCGTCTTTGCCAAACCAATACCCACCGTAGGGTAAGCTATTCGCTCCTTCAGGACAATAGACTTCATATGGACATGGCAAACCAATATGCACTCCATCGGAGGGATAGTGTGATGCACAAAAGACAGCGGCCTCTGGGAATGTTTGTCCAGTCCATCCTGTTGAGCGTTCATAGACTTTTGGTTTGTACTTACTGTCAATGTCTAGATAGAGATGTACTTCTTGGCTATAGGTTCTTGCATCTTTGACAGACGGGAGTTCAAAATCAATTGTTGTGTCAAGCAGATGTAGGAAGCCATTACTAGCTGGAATGTTCGACTGGATGATATGCTCATCATTGATCAAAAGTCCTGAACTAGTCATATTCGCGTGCATTGTCATGTGATCACCATTAAGATGCGAAATATACTTAACAGCCGTACTCGTTAGAAAAGAGATGGGATATGATCCAATAATGATGTGACAATGGAGAAAAGTCTGTATCATCTCACGGTTCTCGGGCAGAGAGAGAGATTCGAGCGTGCTCATTGGTAAAGCGGCAAACGCAGCATTAGTCGGGGCTGTACAAGGTTTGACGGAGTAGAGTATCCAAAAGAGGATGTAAACAAAAACTGATAATTGAGTTTGACCAATGCTACATCATGATGCTTACCTAAGACAGTGAATGGACCCTCTCCAGAGAGAGTATCCATCAAGCCAGCAACTTTTAAGGTGGCGACAAACGTCGACAAGTCAGCATTACTCTCTGCTATTTCAACTATGGTCCTTAGTGTGCCGGGAGAAGCCTTACTGGTCTTGGAATTGCTCACTGACATTACCGACGAGTAGGATTGGTTCATCTTGGCTGCCTTGCTTTCCTTGGTCATACTAACAGAATATGCTGTCGATGCTCCGGACTCTGACTGAAGATGGCTTGTCATCGAAAGGCTCATGCTTTCACCTTTGCTCGTTGTCGTCGTGATACCCTCAACTTTGCTGGTCTTAGAAGTCTTCGCAGTTTTCGACTGACCACGACTCGTTGTTGTCGTAATATTTATCGATACCGTCGTTGCAATGCTCATGCTTTCACCTATTCCAATCTGTAAACCTTGAACAGTCGAAGTCCTGGACATCTTCTCTGTTTTGCTTCCACTTGTGACGTTCAGACTCTCTCCTTTTCCACTCTTCGACTGATAATGACTCGTTGCTGTGGTAAGATTTGTACCCTCACCTTTGCCTGTCTTCGCAGCTTGCTCAGATGAAAGCATAACAATCTTCTCTGTGTAATTTCCATCACCGGCGACAGAAAGGCTCATGCTTTCACCTTTACCAGTCTTCGAAACATTCATGCTCTCTACTTTTTCAGTCTTGGACTGATAATTATTCATTGTCGTCACAACGTTTGCACTCTCAACTTTGCTGGTCTTCGCAGTCTTGGACTGAAGATGACTCATTGTCGACGTAAGGTTTGTACCCTCACCTTCTCCAGTCTTCGCAGTCTTAGCGTGAAGATGTGTCGATGCCCTCGTAAGGTTCATGCTCCCACTTTTGCCGGACTTCGCAGCTTGCTCAGACGAAATCAAATTCATTTTCTCTGCTTTCGTTCCATCTTTGACAACAGCAAGGCTCATGCTATTACCTTTTCGAGTCTTCACTTGATTATTGCTTGTTATCGTTGGGATACTCGTGATTTTATCATTTCCTGTCCACTCAGTTTGCTTGAGCTCATCAGAGTGTTCACTATTCTCTTCAGCCATCGCTGTTGCTGGGTCGTACACATCAAACTTATCCTGTTTCGAAAATAGTCGTGCCTCGTCATCCCTAGGTGGCGGCTGTTCGTCCACCATAAGAAAAGACCTCTTCATTTGCTCTTGCTTCCTGGCCTCATCCAACAGTTCCTCGGCTAGCTCTTCCTCCCGAGCAGCAAGGTTCTGCTGCTCTTTGATTAATGAATATCCTGATTGCATTGTAGCGATAAGACCCATGATACAAAGAACAAGACATGTAATACCAGCTAGACGCTTTTTGTATTGACGTAATGACAACTGCCTTGGTCGTGATGGCGGTGGTGGTAACGAATACAACTCATATGAGCTGTCAAGCTGCACACCCTGCTGTCGAAGATTGTTCATGCAATAGTCGTGTTGCTGCTCGTTTTGAAACACAATTTCAATGTCTTCACGTATCGTTGCCAATTCACTAGATACTCTTTGATTCTTGGTCGTAACTGCATCAATGTCGGCTAAATAATCACGATAATTAGACATGATATCTGACGTACGTGATGCTAAAGCAAACTCCTTAACACTCTCTTCTTCGTCCAAATAATTATTGTCGTAGTCTTCATCATCGTCGCTGCTATCAATGTCAAAGCTGGTCGTCATGTTGTTGGAAATGTCGAGCTGTGGTATGTCAAGCTGTTCGAAGGGCAGCAATGCGTGTGGAGATGTAGCCTTGTTGTCAAGATTATGGCTACCGAAATGAAGCATCTTGCCCCAAGCTAAGTGTATCGGTTCACATTATTTACACTTGCTACGCCTCCCCACACTCATACGAAGATACTCTCTCTAACGTTCCCGCTCAAACTCAATGTAGGTGAGTAGGAATCAGTACGATTTCAAATTTTGGGCTTCATACATGTTTAGAGAGTAGAGACGCATCCGAGGCTACGAACAATGGTCACGACGTCCACCTACCGCAAGAAGGGGGCAGGATTTACAATATACTTGTCCCTCCTTGTTCTTTACGCCACTATCGGTCGACAATCTCTTCTGTTCCATGTCGCTACTACAATCCCTGCGACGTTACTTCGTTCTTCCTCACAAAAGCAAGTCAGAACAAATCTGGTCAATGAAAGGATGGCGGATGATACTACTGACGACAAGGAGCGAAGGAGGAATAACTTCCTGATCCATTTTGCGAATACTTTATCCAACAATAAAGAATCAAATTTTGCTGCACTCATTCTGAGAAATGACAAAGACGGACGACCACGAGTATATTGTCGTAAAAGTCAGATGCAGTCATTAGCTAGGAGTAAGTACTACATACAAATGCTACAACGGGGTCTAGACGTAGTCATGCATAAGAATACCAGCCAAGCAATAAGACCATTACTCATGAGCTTGAATACCACTTTCATACCAATACTAATCAAGCATGATGATAGTAATGGTTGCTACCCCAACACTCAAACTGATAAGTATGGTTTCCCGAGATTGACATGGTCGATACCAGCGTCGTCCTCAACTTCATCAACGTGGTGTTCTGCAATTGGTATGCCATCGTACAAAGTATGGAAGGATATAATACAACAACAACAACAACAACAACAACAACAACAACAACAACAACAACAACAACAACAACAACAACAACAACAACAGCAACGAACAAAGAAAATCAAAGAAAGTAATAATTTACTATTATCAAATGTCCAGAATAATGCAGCAATACTATATCCATGGAAAACAAAGCTACCAATGGCAGTATGGAGAGGTTCGACTACATGTAACAAAGCAATGTATGGACATTTACCATTGGTCGACATGCCTCGGTCAAAGGTAGTCCAATTATCACTAGTACGACCTGATTTGATCGATGCAGCATTTCATAAACTTGTTGGTAAATATAATGTACCTATTGCAAATAATAGCAGTAGTAGTAGTATTGCCAATGTTGTAATATTGAAAGAACCGATACCATTATATGAAATGATGAGATATAAAGGTGAGTAACCAAACTATTCAGTGTAAATATTTATTTTGAAGTTATTCATTCTGTTGCGTAAGTTTATAATACTCGTGTGTATGTTTTCTAATCCCTCTCATCTCCTCTCTTCGCCTTCGACAATCTTAAACACATTAACACTCACACACACGCACACCATAAAAGCCATAATTGATATTGATGGTAATAATTGGTCAGCAAGATTTCCATACCTTTTATGTACCAATTCAATTATTATACGTATAACACCTGACTTTATCGAACAACAGTATACTTCTGCTACTGCTACTACTACTACTACTACTACTACTACTACTGCACCATCCACGAATGCAGTGTTCCCAAATGTACATTATATACCAGCAAGTATTACCAATTTAACATCAGTCATAGAGCACGTAATTAATATACAAAATGATATTCAAATACAGGAGATTGTACAAAATGCAAATGATTGGTGTGTGCAACAATTAACAAAAGATGTATTTATTAATAATGCTATTACTACATTAGATATGTATCAACAAGCACTCGTTCACCATGGTGTGATGGATGATAATGGTCGGGTGGGTAGTGGTGTGGATAATATTGATGACCTTGTGGAATGTAATGTATAAAAATACAAACAATATTTTGTAGAGATGTTTACTTTACTTATATTTCTCTCTAAACGATATCCTTCTTTAACACTTCACTACCCACCAACTACTTATTTGGCCGGATGTAATAGCAAGCTACCATAACTATTACGTTCATTGGCCGTCAATTTCTTAACCTCGACTGCCTTATCCCCGACCAATTCGCGTACTCGGTCCAACGTCGTAGATATAGCATCCGCGTCTTCCTTAATACTGCGCTGTCGCGCGGTTAACGTAACGCGTATGGCATGTCCCTTTTCCAGGTACTTCATCATATTGGACGTTTTGCGCAATAGGTCGTGATGGGCAATGCCGGCGCGGAATTTATATTCCTTGAGCGATCGATCGGATATGGCACCCCGTCCGTCCTTCTTTTTCGTCGATGTTATTTTGGCCAATCGTTTTTTGAGCTCGTAGACGTGTCGATCATAATTCACGGCTTTTATTACCGGCGGCGTGCATGATAATGTTATCCCTACTAGATCTAGTGAGTATTCATGTGCAATTGTTATTGCTTTGTCCAGTGTTGTTAATTGTGTTGTTGTTGTTGTTTTTGTTGTTGTTGTTGTTGTTGTTGTTGTTGTTGATGATGATGATGTTGTAGCTGCTGTTGAGGAGGTGGAGGCGGATGATGATGATGATATTGGTGTTGGCGTTTCTGAAGTAGTCGATGAAGATTCAGACTTGGAGTTGCCGTTTTCCCCTTCTGCCTTGTCGTCATCTTCGTCGTCATCATCGTCGTCGTCGTCGTCGTCGTCGTCGTCGTCACTAATATCATCATCACTATCGCTATCATCATCCGTCGTACTCTCTCCGTCATCCTCATCTTCATCACTCCTATCAATGCCACTACTACTACTACTACTACTACTACTACTTTTCTCTCTGCCACGATCAATAATTAATCGTACCTCATACGTCTCTGCCGTTAATACAGTAGTACCACTACTTCCTTGTTGCTGCTGCTGTTGTTGCTGCTGATGTCTATTGAATAATTCGGCAATTAAATGCTCGTTGATCAATATACTCGTATCGCGTCCGCGTCGTTTGTTTTTGTCGTTGGTACCGCCCCCCCCTCCCTTCCTTTTCCCACCATCGGCCTCGATTGCATCATTGCCGCCGCCGCCGCCGCCTCCCTTGGTCCGTCGTGAAGTCGATGGCGACGACGACGACGACGACGAAGTTGGCGTGGCGGTGGACAATCGACGCGATGATCGAGCGCTCGAATGATGCCACCGTCGATCATGACGACGAGGCGAATAATAAGATAAGTAGTCGAACGACGATCCGCCCGCGCCGTCGTTGCCGACGCCATCGACGTGGCGCCGCCGCGGGAGAGGACGGTGC
>Ga0247843_1006557_pt1 | contig 15101 bp, 13 predicted proteins | sample LaCruzMarch2017__FD_192420 | JGI IMG/M metagenome (GOLD analysis project Ga0247843, IMG submission 192420) | Freshwater microbial communities from meromictic Lake La Cruz, Castile-La Mancha, Spain - LaCruzMarch2017_8m | ecosystem: Environmental > Aquatic > Freshwater > Lake | place: Spain... | reverse complement strand
ACAGGTGGACACCAAGCCAACGGGGAAGATCATCGTGGTTCAACGACCATACTGCGGAGGGATATACAACTTTTGAACAATTTAGGAATGGACAATACTACAGCATGCCTCACTAGTAGGGACTAGGTGAGGCTAGGAGCAATGACGTATGACAAGACGAGCTGGAAAAACACAATATTATACGTATGTAGATCTAAATTAAGTGACAATATATATAACGTGAAAAGGATAATGATTTGCCTTTTGAAACCATCTCTTCATAATTATATTGACTCTGCTAGTACCTCCTCTGCTACTGAATCTATCACTTCTGATACCGACTGTTGAATGGCATTCACACATTCATCCACCACTGAAGAAGAGGAGTCCTCGAGCATGTTGGTAGTAGTTGATGCTGCTGTGATAATATCATCAATACTACTACTACTACTACTACTACTACCGTCTCCATTACCGCCGCCATCACCACTAACAGTTGATGATGACCAAATTATAGAATCAATTGTTGTTGATCCTCCTCCTCCCATTACAATCAAACCACCCACCGCTCCAGTAATGTGCGATTGGATCATACCTTGACACATATTACGTAATCCCCTTCGTATCCAACCCGGACATACTTTTGTGTATAATAACTTGACATTTTGGACCGTTACCGATTTATGGATCTTGATCGTGACTTTATACGTCATTACCCATACATGACGCCATGCCTCCAAGATTATGCATTTACGTAATAGACGTAATAGTAATGGTACTAATCGTATACGATCGAAATGTCGTAATAGGTACGAGCGTGAACCCCATAATGCCTGTATATGAAGTGCATATCCTCGTAATGTAGTTTGCATTGCCGATATTGATGATGGGATGATATTACTACTTTGTTGTACTGCAATGAAGGTTGAAATCGATGATACCATGTCCTGAATTATTCTAGTCGATGCGAAGAATTTTCTAACCAGAACCACCATCACCGATGAAACGGTTACGATCGATATAATCATCGCGTTTGCTACAAATAACTCACTACCTCTGTTCGATACTAATAGTCGATGCATGGTTGTTGTTTTGTTATAGTTTTGTCTATTGTATTCCTCGCACAAAGATGACACATCATTATGAACATGTTCGTCATCATCATCATCATCATCATCATCATCATGCCAACCGAGCAATTTGTCGACTAATATTTCCGTCTCGTATAAATATCTCCATTCATCTCGATTCAATGGCCGAACGATTGCATTATTCGCAGTAGTTTGAATGGATGAGGATGATAATATGACATCTACCCATCGTTCGCGTAATGATGATTCGTAGTATTCATCGCATGATGTTTGTGCTCGGTGCAATGATAGCCTTGGTCGCGAGCGCCGTTGTCGTTGTCGTTGTTGTCTACGTCGTGCAGCGTTAGAACGTCGCCGACGACGCTTTCGCATTGTGATATTATCATTTGTATACGTCGTTTCTTCTACCGCAGATGCTGCAGACGACATGATGAATCATGGTCTTTGTTCAGGGTTATCTACCTATGTAGGAGTCGAGTTGCACCCTCATCTGTCGGTGGAATGCGGCGAAGCCCCTATTATTGTACCTTCACCACGCATCGCACCGCACCGGGAGACAACAACGTACCTAGATACATAAACCCTAGAGCATCAGAGGTGGAAGGTGGGAAGGTTCGCGCCTTGGGGTCCTGCGCATTAACATTTGGCACTTGTCGCAACAAAAACGCCAGTATGGCGAAGACGTGCCCAATCACCACCGTTCAGGACAGCATCGATGCGCTGGCATTATCATTATTCGAGGCACTTCGTGGCATACGCGATGCCACAGTCGCGTCGTCATCGTCGTTGACGGCAACAAAAATGGATCCGACGTTGTCGGCCTATCGAGGAGAAGAGGAGGAGGAGGAGGAGGACGAACAACGGCAATTGGTATTACGGCAACAAATTTCATCTCTACTCGAAAAAAATAATGCAAGTGTGGAGGATGGCAGCGCCACGGGAGGCGACGATAGTTGTAGTAGTGGCGACAATATCGACAATGAAGCTACTCGACTAGCCACGATACGTCTACTTCATGGATTGAATGTAAACTACTTCCCCCCCCGAGCATATGATATGAATAATCCCGATTATGAATCATTCCTAATTGCATATTTGAGCGAGGACAAGTATGCCAAGGAATTGGTCGAGATGATGCAGCATAGTTCTGCAATATCTAGTTCTAACACAACGACAAAGCAGGATGAAGAAGTATCATCATCATCATCATCATCATCATCGAACAATACCATTATTAAACTCACATCAACAGCAACTGCAACAACTGATGGGGATAATGACAATGGTAATAATATGATGAACTCATCTGCCGCCACGACTACGAAAAAATCAAAATTGTCCATAAAGCTGAATGTATCATCCAAACAACGGCAACTACTACCAAAACATATCATTCAAAGTACTAGTACTAGTACTAGTGGTGGCGGTAGTGGTAGTAGTAGTAGTAATAGCAGCGGCGGCGGCGGCGGCAATGTTATATTCCCACGTAATCACGAAGAGTACGTCCGGCTATTACATTCTGCACGACACGACGAGGATGAATGTACCGCGCGTCGACTTGCGCAAAATGTACTATCGAAGTCACGTACGATCGATGCCCTCGTATCGAATTTGCCGGGCATGGAACGCAATCGATCCGACCAGCTTCGAAAGATTGGCGAATTAATATCATTAAATCACGAGTTGTCGCACGAGTTAGAAGAGGCGTATACCCTGGCGAATGCACGACGCGAGGAGGTACGACGGACATTACGAGAGAATACATGTTTGGCATTAGGAATCGAGGAGGAGGAGGAGGAGGAGGAGTGAGACGAGGAAGAGGAAGTATTGAGGGAGGAGGATGTGTGTGTGTGTACCATGGGTTACCGAGTACAGTGGATGTGGCAAAAATATTAATTTTGGGGGGCATTTTTTTTTTGCGGTTGTGACCACAAATAATAGGTGTCAAAATAATAAACTAATAAACGAACCAAGAGAGAGAGTGAGTCGGGCTTGCAGATTGTGGTTGCAGTGGGACTTATGTTTTGGTGGGAGAGATTGACTCTGGCTTTTTGTAGTGAGACTTTCAGTTGGAGATTGAGTCGGGCTTGCAAATGGGGCTTGCAGTGGAGGATTGACTTGTGTGCTTGCAGATGGGCTTGCAAATGGGGCTTGCAGTGGAAGATTGACTTGTGTGCTTGCAGATGGGCTTGCAGTGGTTTCATCATTGGAACTGATTACATTCTACAAACAGGCGGTGGCGTCATTACCTGATAATACGTGTGATCAAATGAATAATGATGTCGAATCACGATGTCATTTATGAAATACGTATCCATACGTTGATAATATAGCCTCGACTGTATTGGCAATATATGTAGATTGTGCTGCTCGGTGGACAGCCATATGAGAAGAAGAGGATGTGTAAGGCTGAGAAGTTGGAGAAGATAATAGAGGGAAGACAGAAGTGGGAGGCGAAGGAACATCCAGGTGGATCAACCAATACATTAGTCTCATGAATATTTATAGTGCACGACTATGTTCTATACTAGTAACGGGTATAAAATTACCACCCCAATATGCTGGCAATCCAATCACAAGAGATTGGAAAAGGTTCGCTGGACTTTCGCATTGGGCTTGGTTCCTCCATTATTTGTGAGGTCAATCAGTGGTGGATTCTTGGATGGTTGCTCGGTGACCTGCTCCTCGGTCGCTGGTGGTTTGGTAGCATCATTGTCGTCCTCGTCAAGGATGACAAAACGTTTACGAGGCTTGGTGTCATCATTGTTGTCCTCATCCAGGATGCATTGACGTGAAGCAGTGGGCCTGGCAACCTGCCGTGTAGCATTGGGCCTGGCGACCTGCTCGAACACTAGTTGCTCGGTGGAGGCGACTTTAGGGATGCGTGGAAGTTTGCGAGGATGCGTGGCCCGAAACTGGATACCCGTACTGGGTCCATAAGCTAACCAGAGAGTGAAGGTGAAAATTTCCCCATTCTTACCCTGCTGGACACTTCCGGCTCCGGGCCTGAGCCAGATTGACATTGGGTGTCCATGCAGGATCTCGTGTACACATGCTTTGACCATATTACAGTTGTCGGCATTATTGGTCATAAAGTTGAGCCCCACGCTCCTCCACTTGAAGGTATTCCTCAGCATACCTTCGGTTACACGCGTATCATTCTTGCCCTTCTTGCCGTAGACTAGGGGTTCCATGTTCCCTCGTTTGGTTGAGAATCCCCAAACCTCTATTTTAATCCTGTAGTCACGACTAGCGGCTACGTACGCCATGCTGCCGGTTGGAACAGTGGCCAAGACTTGATTCACCACACCCTGATTGACACTTCGGACCTCATTATGCGTGAGGTTGGCGTCAACGCGAGCGCCTCCTGCAATATGCCTAGCGGTAATATCCTGCTTTGTTGCCAGAAGTGCCGCTGATTTCGCTGCAGATAACTTGGGATTGTTGATGACATTGCGCTTGGCGCTCCTCAGCTTCTGTTGGATATAGAGAAAAGAAAGATAGAAGAAAGAGTGTAGTTGAGTTGACAGAGCAAGTCAAAGAGAAAGAGTAAGTAACAAATTTCTGAACTGACCGTCTTCACCTCCCCCTCCTCCGACCGCACCGCATTATCCGCTCTCAAATGCTTCATCGTACAATAAAGTTTGCCTTCAATGCTTTTACACTCTGACTTGCCATGTTTACTGCACCCTTCCAACAACTTGCTGCATAACTTTTACTAGCTCCACCCTTACCCGAACGATTGCAGAATACCACCCGTACAACCACCGATGAACACACCTAACAATTTATTACTTTCATTATTATAAATTTATATCTAAGGACAACATTTGCAACCAAATTAGACAGACACATACAGGACAAAATGACTTTAACAACAAAACAAGAACCCATTTTATGATTGTACTACATCAAACTAAGAGGCAATCTTTTCAGAGTCACATCATAAAACTAATATTACTCGTTGATTTTCTACTATTCAAATTCTATTTGGCTAAAGCCTTCTACTCCGTAGACTTTTCAAAGAGAGGTTCCATGAGCACAGATTTTAATATCAACTGAACAAAATCCGTCCGCTGCAAGAGTTTTTGCAAAATGCTCCCTTATTGCTTCACTTCCTCCTGTTGCATAGGAGTCAGGTACGAGTATATGTTCGTATCTAGAGAAAAAACATCGAGCAGCAAAGTCAGCTCTTCCTTGGTTAAGCACTCCTTTGGTAGATCATCCTCTACAAAACCCATCGTCTTCCCCCTGACATGTTTTTATTCATCCAGTGCACTCCGATGGCCAAGTCTACATAAAAAGGTACTAGACTTTGATCGAGTATTAACAGAACCGCCGCTTGTCAGTCTCTCCGTTTCCAACTCCTTGCACGCCCTTTTTCGCAGAAATGGGCAATAATCCCATATCACTCCGTGCACGTAAGACACGTAATGCATTCGCTAGTATACGTTGTTGATGATCCGCCAAGGATGTCACTGGTGCTGCTGTTGGAGTGTTGACGTTGATGTTGATGTTATTGTTGATGTTGGTGTCGACCATACCAAATAGACTTTGACGACCCATCATCTTCGCCATATGCTGCTGCTGCTGCTGTGAGTAAGGCCAAGAATGATGTAAAAGTGAGAGACTATCATTCAATAGCTGTTGCTCTTCTCCTTCTTCAATGCGTCCATCGTTGTTGTGAACGTCTTCTCCTCTCTTACTACCTTTACCGTCATTGTCGCCCACAGCGGTAATATATCTTATCGAGTGTTTTCTATTTATTAAATTCACTTTCACTTGCATATTCATTGTCCATTATATAGTCTCCTACTATATATGTCAGCTTTATGCCGCCGTTGGTAACGTTGAAGATGATTTACGCTGTGTATAAGGAAAAGCCTTCATTCTTTGTACAAGAAGAAGTTGTTCATGATTCGTCGTAGGAGTAGTTGTATTATTTGTTTTTTGGTCTTTGTCACTATTATCCAATCGTTTTAATTGATATAAGTAGTTGTTGTATGCAGCAGCATGAACTGCTTCTGCTGTAGTAGTAGTACCAGTATTGGACAATGCGACGGCAATTCTACTATTATTCAATTGAACATCATCATCATAACCAGCTACTAGATTATTCAAAGATGTATCAATAATACGACCTCTGTCCAACAATTCATCCAATCGTGCATGCAACTTGGCATTTATGACATAAGTATTATTATCCATCGGTGGAGTAGTTCTAGCAGTGGTAGTAGAGGTAGTAGCAGCAGGCGTCGTTGCGCTACTTCTATTGGTAGTGTTGCTTTCATCATTAATATTGGTCAGAAGTTGTTGTTGTTGTCGTCGCCGTTGGGAAGCGGCAGTGGATGATGAAGTAGTACCAAGTCCTGACATACTACTACTACTGGGCAATAATCCCATATCACTCCGTGCACGTAAGACACGTAATGCATTCGCTAGTATACGTTGTTGATGATCCGCCGAGGATGATGTCACTGGTGCTGCTGCTGTTGTTGGGGTGTTGTTGACATTGATGTTATTGTTAATGTGGGTGGTGTCAACCATACCAAATAGACTTTGACGACCCATCATCTTTGCCATATGCTGCTGCTGCTGCTGTGAGTAAGGCCAAGAATGATGTAACAGTGAATGACTATCATTACCGAAGAGGCGTTCACTTCCAAGACTTCCATTATTACCAAGGCTTACATTATTACTAAAGCACCCACTTCTTCCATGGCTATCATTACTGAGACCACTATTTCTAAGGCTGCCATGTTGTTGCTGCTGCTGCTGTGGACTCCACTCATTCAGTATGTTCATATGCTGATGTTGTTGTTGTTGTTTTTGTTGTTGTTGTTGTTGTTGTTGTGAGTGTGACCAAGAATGATAAAGGCGCTGCTGTTGTTGCTGTCCGTTATCATTAGCACTCGACCGACTACTACCTCCTCTCTCCCCCTTCAACAATTGTTGTTGTTGTTGCTGCTGCGCATGACGACGAGGGTGTTGTGGTAGTATTTGCTGAGGTCTCCAATCATTCGATAATGATCGTAACTTCTCAGTTACCTCCTCCTGCTGCGCTTGATGCTGTTGCTGTTGAGTACAACGTCGTAAGAGTTCTAGTTGTTCCCACATGGAATCCTGTGATAGAATTTCTATTTGCATTGCTGCTGCCGCCAATAGTTGCTCTTCTCCTCCTACCCGGCGTTTGCCCAATACCTTTAGAGTAGTAGTTTCCCCCTTTGTTTGGTGTTGCTGCTGCTGCTGCTGATAACCGACTAGCTGCTGACGTCTCCACTCGCTTGTTGTTAATGAAGATTGGTGATGTGGTGATAGTTGTTGCTGAAGGTGTTCTTGGTTAGGATGAGGAATGGACGTGGGCGATGACGATAATGACATGCTACTACTATTCGATTGATTCATCATTAATTGTAACTTCTCCGTCATCTCCAACTGTTGTTGCTGTTGTTGTTGTTGTTGTTGTTGCTGTCGACGACGTAAGATTTCCAGATGTAACCCTTGATACTGACGCATACGCAATGCTATCAATAGCTGTTGCTCTTCTCCTTCTTCCTCGATGCATCCATCGTTATTATTGTTGTGAACGTCTCCTCCTCCTTTCGTGCTATTACCTTTACCGTCAGTGTCGCCCACTACTACCTTTGATATCCTTCTCTTCCTCTTCTTATCCTCCTTCTTCGTCCTTGCTTTCTTGTCGCTCACCATCTTCTTTACAGTATGTACAGTATCCTCACTACTCTTCTTGTCCTTCTTGTTGTTGCTATCATTAGTATAGTCGTTATTCTTCTCCTCCCTACTATCACTTCCATCATCCTCTCCTTCTGCCTTGGTGTTCCCATTGGTATTACCCGTACCTACTATTAGCAAGGGACGTAATACACCACATGATTCCATACTCATACCTCTGTAAAACTTCCTTTGTCCTCCTCCTCCTCCTCCTGCTACTTCCATACTAGTGGCAGTACCCTCTCCTCCATCACCTCCTCCATCATCAGTAGTAGCATCTTCTCCACCAGCAGTGTAATAATAACACCCAATTTCCAGTCCTTTATTCACCCTAACAAATCCCCAACGGTTTAATTTACGTGTAAAGCTAGTATACTTGGCTACACCTCTACTACTACGATTTGAAAAGTAGGTTGGCATTACTTGCGTAGCAAACTGTGTTTTGGAATGGATAGTAAAGCCATGACCATGGGGAAGCCACGAGAGTATGTGTGGCGTATATCGACTATCTGACAATGCTGTCAATAGCTATTATTTATTAATAAATGATGATGATGATGATTTTGGTAATGAAGAAGAGTAGTAGGAGTATGTTAGGAGCGTAGATGGGGCAGGAGAAAAGTGTGTTGGTGAAAAGTGTGTGACAGTGATGGATGGGAGTGAAATAAAAATAACAACAAGCAACACTTTACCTTTTGAGGAAAGCTCATGTGACCAGGAGGACGAGGAGCAGCCGTACTACTAATACTACTTGTACCCATACTCGCACCAGCCACAGTACGGGGAATTGCAGTCGCAGCAATGTTATTTCCACCCTCGTTCAACTTCAAGCTTCCAAGTTCATCACTATTCAATGATACTACTAACATTCGTTCGCCTACCATTCCTCTTCGTCTTGGCTTCTGCATTAATGAGGATGATGGTGAGGCGGTGATGTTGGCAGTAGTAGACACGGCTGCCACCACTGCCGCTGCTGGGAGGGTGGCAACTCCATCCACATCAACACTCCCACCACTCGTATCATCACTGCTCGTAGCATCCACCGTCGCACCCGTCGTGGGTGGTGGTGGTTGTGTCGAGAAGAGACTAGCCAATATAATCGAGGCCGTCAGTTCCATACTAGTACGTTTACGTAATTGAATCCTTTGTTTCAATGTCAACTGTGATGCCTGCTGCTGTTGTTGTTGATCATCGTTGTTGTTGTTGTTGTTGTTGTTGTTGTTGTTGTTGTTGTTGTTGTTGTTGTTGTTGTTGTTGTTGTTGTTGACGTCGTTGTGGCTGTTGGCGTTGTCAGTAGAGGACGACGACAAAAAGGGGGATGTAACACCACCGGCAGTAGAAGAAGGTATCATCTTGTCCTCCTTCGTGATGGCGATATGACTCATGATGGGGAATGAAAATGAGGGTGTTGTGGAAATATGTAGAAAATGATTGTTTGCAATTGTCGGAGGAGCTAAGGCAACAATCAAACGTGAATGAAGAATAAGAATAAGGTCAATGATGGATGTAAGTGTTTGGATGATTGCTTGATTCTTTGCTGAGCGATTGGCGTGTTTGATTTAACTAACGCATGCATTATTTATTCATCAACAAGAATATCGAGATTGAAAAGACCGCGCAAAGACCGCTTGGGGAGGTCATTTGGAGCACAAACGAACAGTCAAGGCCTACGACAAGAGATTAGCGCTTAGCGCTTATTTTTGCGCGTGACATCCTCTTGTACTATTCCTACGTAATCCTACGTGGCCCTCGCGCTGAAATTATTTTAGTAGTACCTACATTAGTTAGGTAAAATAGAATCCATGTTACCTAACCTAACTACCGTAGAACACGCTGCTTAAGCTTTTGGCGACGACATACATTTGAGTAGGGCCTATTTTTTAATCGTTCCGACCTCGAAACAAAAATGGCTGTGTTAAGTGATGATGCACCCAACCAACACCAGGAGTGTTATATATCAATGTGACAAGAAGCGGCTTTTCTAAATGACTGTGCACTGTCCTGGGCCAATCATGTGGGCATTTAAAGATTTACGACATATCTCCGGGCTTCTCTGTTTTTGCCTTTCTTCACTCCTTTCTCGCGATTGCTTAAGCAGCGTGTTCTACGGTAGGTATCTAATTCTAATCTAACAGAGGTATCTGGTAACAATGATGCTATCGACGATGGGAGTACGCAACAAGAACTCCATGACTCGGCAATGCTCATTGCTGTTGTCAATAACAACACGATGTACAACAGCATCATCATCGTCGTCTAAAGCAATAGTAGCAGCATTATCCTCCTCCTCCATTAATAATTGTCAATTCTGCATTATTCCCCCACCGCCGTCGTGGAAGGACGATTATTCTTACTACGCCATGTCCGTATCATCCGTATCATCGTCATTGCATGGGAGTAGTAAGCGCGCTGGTCTGTGTCATTCATGGAGGAGGAGAAGACGACAGCTTCGTCGACAACACTTACTTCTCCCGTCATCGTCATCGTCGTCATCTTTCTCCATTGCAAGCAGTTACGACGGCTATTCTCAACACGGTAGGGGAGCAGTGAGACAACAACAATCACAACAGCAACGACGATATTTTTCTTCAGATACCGCGGCGGCATCGTCATTACTCGCCGATGTATCATTCTGGGGCGGGACGGGACTATTGTTGACTAATTTTCACACCATATTACATGTACCATATTGGTCGTGCATCGTCTTGACCAATATCGTCGTACGTACGGCCATGATCCCGATTGCCGTACACGGTGCCAGGACGCAAGTGAAGCTCGGGAGCGTGAGTCCGGAGGTACAGTACTTGATCACCAGCTTTACTACCGATATGACGACACTTGGTGGTAAGCAAGCGGCTACTGCTACCGGTGGTCAGGGAGGACAAAAGAGTAATAGTAGCTATCATGTCGATCAGATGTATTATAAAGGACGAATAGTACTAATCAAGGCCACGATGGAAACATTACGTGGGATATATCGTATGAAGGATATTAATCCATTGGCAATATTTAAGTCGCCGGCATTGCAAATACCGGTATTCATATACTTTGCCATGGACTTGAGGAAGATCATCGAGGGATCGGATCCATTATTGGCACAGAAACTCGTCGAATCGAACTTTCTTTGGTTAACGGACTTGACCGAGCCGGATCCATGGTACGGTTTGCCCATTGCCACGGGTGCATTACTGTACTTGAATGTGGAGATGTCGGTGGGGAAACAGGCCTTGAGCGGCGAGGCTAGTAGCAAGTCGAACATAGCCCAGATACTAAAGGATGTATTCCAATCTCTTGCCATCTTCATGCCGTGCTTCATGGCCCAACAACCGTCGGGCGTGCAGCTTTACCTATTAACGAGTATGATATTCACGCTCGCACAGGCCAGGGCAATGCGGAATGATGTCATACGCGCGGCCATTGGTCTACCATCGATACATGCCAAGGCACGCAATATGTCCGATTCGGACATTGTGAAGAATTTCTTGGAGCAAATGTCGGAACGACAGGCAGCGAAGGCACGGGGCGGGTATGTATTAGGAGAAGGCGTACATGTCACGGGTGCCAATATTAGTATCCCGAGGTTTGGAAAAAAGAGACCAAGTTCCATCATCGTCGTTGATGATTCGACAATACAGGGCGGTGGTGGTGGTGGTAGCAGCAGTAGCAGTAGGAGTAGTAAAGATCGATCGAATATGATTAGTATCGAACTTCCAGACCACACATTACGTTCACCATTGCTCGTTCAGCCTCAAATGTTCGCAACTACACCAATCCCTTACATGCACGGCATGACCACGAGTGTTTTACATCATACACCGAGGACAACTAATTTTGGTAATGAGGAGGAATTGTTGTCAATGCCAGATATACCTTTAAGTGCAATAGAAGCGGCAAATAGAGGGGAAATGCCACAACAGGTGACAGTAGTAGCAGGGTCTACTGCAGGAGTGGAGATGGCACCCAAGGAAGTATTACGACAGATCGAGGAAAGTAAACGAAAGAGAATGGGTAGTGGTCCGATTAATAAGAGTAAATTGAAGTCGAGATGGAAATCAAAATAGTAGGGGGAGAGGTAAATTATTTTTTAATGATTACACTAACTTTACAAAACTACCTCTAGAGGAATCCAACACACAAGTAGTATATCCCACAACCTTTCATGAGTCTTGGGCACAAGCGTTGGGGAATCCACTATTATTATAAGGCCTTCTTTAAGATTTGATTTGATTTTTTTTTGTCTCAAGGTTGAAGCTGTTTGCTAATGCGGTATTGAGGCAAGGGTCTTCATGAATGTCTCCACCAAAAGCAAGTGTTCACGTGGACATATTACTGAAAACTCATTCAGCAAAATTGTTCAGGAAATGTTCCGTAACCACTGTATAAAGCATCAGACTCTACCAGCACTTCTGTCTCTAAAAGACCTCCTTGCAACAAACCCACACATCCTACCGACCATCACCCCACCAGGGTGTACGCGCTTTGGCCTTAACCCCAGCAAATAGTATCGCATGTGCCTGGAGACCGATAGGGTCCGTGGGTACACGTACTTTCGTTAATGCATCATCCATCTTACGTTCCAAGTCTTCATCATTAAGACTTTCAAGTGTCATACCCGCAATTGGTTCATAGAGCGTATCACGTATTAGTGCACAACCTAAACTGGACAACTGTGCCCGAACTTGATGTTTCCGACCAGTTACCAAACGTATTGTAGATTGATAGTGAACTTTATCACCCGGGTCATATGTATGACCATCATACTTTGTTATGACTATCGGTTCACATTTCACAACCTCGAGGACACATCGTATCCATGACTTTAATAAAATATCACATATACATATGATACATATAAGGTAGATTTTGTTTGGTCGGGTAGAAGGAGAAAAATGCATTAATATATGTCTAAGAATGATAAATGATTCACAAAAAGCAATAGCCCATAATGGAAAATTCACTCTCAAGCTGAAATCCCACTTTTTTTCACTCTCACCTTGGCCTTCTTCCTTGTGGCCGGTGGTGTATGACTAACCAATTGACATGGCGTGCCTCCCCGTGATCCACGCGAATTCAATGCCCCATACATCCAATGGACATGCCGTCCTATTGGTACTGGCGTCGTTGTTACTGCCAAATATAGTTTTTTAATCTTACGTTGACGTTGCAAATCGCTAAAGACGCGTTGACCGGTAGTATCCTTCGACAGTACGACACACCCACCCACACAGGAATCGACACGATGGCATAATAATGGTCGACTAACCGGCAGGCCCGTTATTGTTGTATATGGCCCTAGTAGTAAATTCACACACCCGGGACAACACTCTTCGTAATTACTGGGTTCTGGTTGGGTCGGTAACATCGGCGGTTTGTCAACAATGATAAATGTCGTGTCCTCATACAACAAACGACGTGCATCGCTAAAGTCATAACAGGATGGAAAACGTCTTGGATATGGATATATACGTATATCCGTACCAGGGGTAATTGTTGAGGGAGTAAGTATACGTCTATAACGGAGTGATAATTGTCGATCAATATATTCATCGAATGTTTCTCCTCCTCCTCCATCTTCTTCTTCTATTAAACTTTCAATACTACTACTGCTGTTATCACCATCATCATCGTCATCTTCTTCTTCATATTTGCTGCTTTTGTTGTCGTTGTTGCTGTTGTTCCTTGGTAGCAATTTCAATTCATCATTTTCATTCCCCGATCCCCATCCTTTTGGCAAATCGGCATATTTAAAACTAGCACTCGCGGGTAGTAACCCCATACCACCACCATTCTCTACAGTATAATCATTATTATCGTTACTATACTGCGATAATGCATCATTGACGGTAAAAGTATCCATCTTGGCCCATACGGCACCAATATCAATCAACTCGTTCGCCTCGCCTCGCGTAACATTGGCAAGCAGTGACACGGCCTCATTTAATACGTGTACATTATACGGCACGACGCCGTTGATACATTTCATCCATTTTGGTGGTTTGGATGATAATAATTGCTGTCTTCCTTCTTCCTCCTCGTCTTCTCGTTGCTTTTGTTCTTCGTTGTTGACGTCGCTTTCTGTGGCAGTAGGAGAATAATAAACGCAACGACGACGACGACTGCCTTGGTTCGTCATTGTCGTCGACGATGACGGTGTGAATGCAGAAACGACGACAATATTGGTAATATACGATGTATTATCATCGTGGTGAGATAGTAGGAGTACGATCGACAACAAGAGCGCCGATGCGGCCGACGAAGACGACGATTTTGCCATCGAGTGGAGAGAATTGTTGTTTCAAAAAATATTTCAATCTTTCATCTTTCATTCCAATTCTAGCCCAAATGTACCCGAACTGATTCCTTTTTAGAGATCGGAGGCGTCACAAAGTTCATTTCCTTGTGTATGCAAAACAAGTACCATAAATACCAAATTTTTAGAGTGAAATGAGAAATTGCGCTCTCAGGGTGATACCAAGCTCTACGTGACAATCCCTAAACAAGATCCAGGGCCTTGTCAATATTCAAAAGATTCCTTGACAACTGCGATATCTTCTCAGCCTATTCAGCACAACATGTTCATCAACTCGGAGAGGACGAAACAAAGATCACAATTTCGATTTTTGCGGAGCGACAATCACCTCCTCTCTAGTAAATCTAGTACTTTCACGATGAACATTCTATCCTACGCCCTACTGACCATCGCAGCGTTTGCTGCCGGCTCGTCTGGTGAGTTGACCATGTTCAATGATGCTCGCCTTGTGAAATATGGATGCGTGGTCCTTGCTTGTGCTGTTATATTCTTAATTTCCTCTCATATCCCCTGTCCTCACCTCTTTCCCCATTGTGTATTCATGCCAGCTCTGATGAAAGCATGTGATGAAAACTGTCAGACTGACTGTTGGAATGCATACGAGTCTTGTGATAAGCGTGCAACTGATGATGCGGCCAAAGAGGCATGTGGACAGACCTGGCAGAACTGCGCGGGGGTCACTGTAACCAAGGAGATTCATCCTGGTAAGTTGTCTATCCTCGAGTGATGTTCATATTTTGTTCTGATAATACTGCTCGTCTTTGTGACGTGGATGCGTGGTCTTTGCTCATACTGTTCTTATCTTAATTTCCTCTTCTTCATATCCGATGTCCTCCTCACACTATCCTCTTCCTTGTATATTCACCATGCCAGCTCTGATGAAAGCATGTGATGAAAACTGTCAGACTGACTGTTGGAATGCATACGAGTCTTGTGATAAGCGTGCAACTGATGATGCGGCCAAAGAGGCATGTGGACAGACCTGGCAGAAC
>Ga0247843_1006556_pt1 | contig 15107 bp, 12 predicted proteins | sample LaCruzMarch2017__FD_192420 | JGI IMG/M metagenome (GOLD analysis project Ga0247843, IMG submission 192420) | Freshwater microbial communities from meromictic Lake La Cruz, Castile-La Mancha, Spain - LaCruzMarch2017_8m | ecosystem: Environmental > Aquatic > Freshwater > Lake | place: Spain... | reverse complement strand
GCGAACTTGTGGCCGATTTCGAGAATCGACGGCAAGCGCTTGTTGATGACATCCGCACCCAGATGGTCGAGCTTGAGGTGAACGTAGGCTCCGTCCGGTCCGCAACCACGGCCTTCCTTGATTTCCTGATCCATGCATCGCGAAATAAAGTCGCGTGGTGCCAAGTCCTTCAAGGTCGGCGCATAACGTTCCATGAAACGCTCGCCATCCTTGTTGAGCAAGATACCGCCCTCGCCGCGCACGCCTTCGGTAATCAGCACGCCCGCACCCGCGACGCCTGTGGGATGGAACTGCCAGAATTCCATATCCATCATCGGGATGCCAGCACGAGCGGCCATGCCCATTCCGTCGCCGGTATTAATAAAGGCATTGGTCGATGCGGCCCAGATACGTCCGGCACCACCCGTGGCGATCACCGTTGTTTTGGCTTCGAAAATGTAAATCTCGCCTGTTTCCATCTCGAGCGCAGTCACACCCAAGACATCACCGGCGTCGTTACGGATCAGATCAAGCGCCATCCACTCAACGAAAAACTGCGTGCGAGAAGCCACGTTGCGTTGATAAAGGGTATGCAGCAAAGCGTGACCCGTACGGTCAGCGGCAGCACAGGCACGCTGCACAGGCTTTTCACCAAAGTTAGCGGTATGACCACCGAACGGGCGCTGATAAATGGTGCCGTCAGGATTACGGTCAAAAGGCATCCCCATGTGCTCGAGTTCATAGACCGCATTGGGCGCTTCACGACACATGAATTCGATGGCGTCCTGATCGCCTAACCAATCCGACCCCTTGACGGTGTCATACATATGCCAGTACCAATTGTCTTCGCTCATGTTGCCTAGTGAGGCGCCAATGCCCCCCTGCGCAGCGACAGTGTGCGAACGTGTAGGAAAGACTTTTGAAAGCACTGCGACGGACAAGCCCGCATTCGCGAGTTGAAGCGAGCAACGCATACCGGCTCCGCCGGCACCCACGACCACCACATCAAATTGACGGCGCGGTAAAGAAGTTTTGACAGCTGCCACGGCTTAATTTCTCCAGAGGATGTGTACGAAGTACACGACCGAACCGACCAACCACAGGAGGGTCAGGACCAGTAAAAAGATGCGAAGGCCTACGGGCTTGATGTAGTCCATCCAGATGTCTCGCACGCCAATCCAGGCGTGCCAGGCAAGCGAAAACATCGCGAGCGTGGCGAGAACCTGCCCCAAAGGCATGAACAGCACAGTAAACGTGAACAGATTTTTCCAACCGTCATAGGTAAAGCCTGACATCGTCAGGATGCCAATCAGCAAAACCAAGGTATAAACCGCGAGGATAATGGCGGTGACGCGTTGCACAATGAACTCGCCAGTGCCGTAATGGGCGCCAACGACAAGGCGCTTTGGACCGATTTTTTCGACGGGAACCATCACCACACTCCGAATAGTTTGAGACCGAACACCAAGGTCAGTGCCAAGCTCACACCCATGACAAGGCTCGCGCTTTTAGCCGCGGATTCTTTGTCAACACCAATGTGCAAGTCGAGCACCAGATAACGAATGCCCGCACAGAAATGGTGGAGATAACCCCAGATCAAGACCAAAAGAATCACTTTGACAATCGGATGTCCGATCACCATTGCCAATGCGTTAAAACCGGCCTGGCTGACAAAGCTCATTGCAAAAAGCGCAATCAGAAAAGGCAAGCACAAAAAGAGCAAAGCACCACTCACACGATGGAGAATGGAAACTTTTCCGGCCATTGGCAAGCGATACGCCATCAAATCCGTAACATTAATGTTACGAAACTGAGGACGCGGCTTGTTAGCTGTGTCAGACATAACGACCTCGAACGTAGAACAGTTGGATAAGAAAAAACACGCTATTTTCGCTCATGTAGAGACTGCATTCAAATCAATAAAAAACACTTTTAATTCAAGCTGTTACGATAATAATACTCATTAGTCACATAATGACCGATGCGTAATTCTACAGGACGGTTTCCGTAGGTGTAAGAAATACGCTCCACACAAAGTAGGGGTATTGATGGCGCGACGCCTAAAGCCCGCGCGACGTCATCAGGCGCCGTAACAGCACGAATCTTTTCTTCGGCACGCACCATGTTGATACCGAACTCTGACTCGAACAGACCATACAAAGGTCCGGAGTAATCGTTCAGAAGATCCGCCGTCAGTCCTTTAAAAAGCGCACCAGGCAAATAAATATCATCAATGACCGTAGGCGTATTTGAAAAAGAAAGTAACCGTCGGATCGCCACCACAGGATCGCCGGATTTAATTTCGAGCGCCCGGGCAACGTCCGCAACAGCGCGAAGGCGCCGACAATCCAGCACTTTGCTTTGCGCCGGCTCAGGCGCACCTTCGTTGGGCGCAAGCCTCAAAAACCGGAAACGTACGCGTGGCTCAAGGTGGGTCGCAACAAAAGTACCCTTGCCTTGGCGTCTCAACAACAAATTTTCGGCGGCCAACTCATCAACGGCTTTACGCACCGTACCTTGACTGACCTGAAAACGGGCGGCGAGTTCGATTTCGCTGGGAATGGCTTCGCCTGGCTTCCATTCACCTGCATCAAGCGCCATCACCAGCAGGGCTTTGATCTGCTGGTAAAGCGGACTGAAGGCGGCAGCCGTATTGGGACCTGGGTCGACCGAAGCCGCGCGCGCACGAGTGCTTTCAGTCATCTGGATAGCTCTTAAATTTCATAATTCATTGTGGCATATTGCTCCAAGAAAGTCCATTACTCTTGTGTCTTATATAAGATATAAGATCATTGACGATTCACATGCATTTGCATTAGCATTTGCCTACCTAAGCTCCTGCCTGACCGCCTCACAAACAGGTCGCGCAAAAAAGCTAAACTCTTTCATTACCCTTTCTCACAATCCTCTCAGTTCTATCGGAGATCGTTATGTCCAAACCCGCCGTGCGTGTTGCGGTTACTGGTGCAGCAGGCCAGATCGGTTATGCCCTTTTGTTCCGTATTGCTTCAGGCGAAATGCTTGGCAAAGACCAGCCCGTGATCTTGCAACTGCTTGAGATCGCCGATGAAAAAGCTCAAAAGGGCCTCAAGGGCGTGATGATGGAGCTCGATGATTGCGCTTTCCCTTTGCTGCAGTCGATGACCGCCCACAGCGATCCTCTCGAAGCTTTCAAAGACGTTGAAGTCGCGCTTTTAGTGGGCTCTCGTCCTCGTGGTCCCGGCATGGAGCGTGCGGATCTGCTAGCTGTGAATGCTGCCATTTTCACGGCCCAGGGTAAAGCCCTGAACGCCGTGGCGAATCGCAACGTCAAAGTATTGGTGGTCGGCAACCCCGCCAATACCAACGCCTACATCGCGATGAAATCGGCACCCGATCTGCCCGCCAAAAACTTCACAGCGATGTTGCGCCTAGATCACAACCGTGCCTTGTCACAGTTAGCCACCAAAATGGGCAAGCCTGTCGCCGACATTCAAAAACTCGCCGTCTGGGGCAACCACTCACCCACCATGTATGCGGACTATCGCTTCGCAACAATCGGCGGACAGAGCGTGGAAAAATTGATCAACGACCCTGCCTGGAACCGCGACGTATTTTTGCCTACCGTCGGTAAGCGTGGCGCCGCCATTATTGAGGCGCGCGGCTTGTCTTCCGCCGCCTCGGCCGCGAATGCTGCCATCGATCACGTGCGTGATTGGGTGTTGGGCACAAATGGTAAATGGGTCACGATGGGTGTCCCTTCGGATGGCAGCTATGGCATCCCAGAAGGCATCATGTACGGCGTACCCGTGACCTGCGAAGGTGGCCAATACCACCGCGTCACAGGTCTCGAAGTCGACGCATTTTCCCGTGAGCGCATGGACCTCACGCTTAAAGAGCTGACAGAAGAGCGCGACGCAGTCGCTCATTTGCTCAAGTAAGCGCCGAGTGAATGGGCCCCACAAGGGCCCATTTTTTTCATCAAATTAATTTTTAAAAAATACATCCACGTCTCGGAGAACTTCATGCCCAAACAAGCCCCCGCTGGTCAACGGTTTCGCGAAGCACTCGCGGCCGAAAAGCCCCTGCAAATTATCGGCGCGATTAACGCCAACCATGCCCTGCTCGCCAAGCGTGCCGGCTTTAAGGCCATCTACCTCTCCGGTGGCGGTGTTGCGGCAGGCTCACTAGGACTGCCTGATCTGGGTATCAATACCCTTGATGACGTGCTGACTGATGTGCGCCGCATCACCGATGTGTGCGACACACCTCTCATTGTCGATATCGATACGGGCTTTGGTCCTTCAGCCTTTAACATCGCTCGCACAGTGCAGAGTTTGGGCAAGTTCGGCGCGGCCGGCTGCCACATCGAGGACCAAGTCGGCGCCAAGCGCTGCGGTCATCGGCCCGGCAAGGAAATCGTGTCTACTGAAGAAATGCGAGACCGCGTTAAAGCCGCGGCCGATGCACGTATCGACGATAGTTTCTATCTGATTGCACGGACGGATGCGATCGCCTCCCATGGTGTGGATGCTGCCATCGAGCGTGCGATTGCTTGCGTTGAAGCAGGCGCGGATGCCATTTTTGCCGAAGCCGCTTACGACCTCGCCACCTTTGAAAAGTTTTCCAAAGCGGTCAGCGTGCCGCTCCTTGCAAACATCACTGAATTTGGACAAACCCCACTCTTTTCAGTCGACGAATTGCGCAGCTCCGGTGTCGGCATGGTGCTCTACCCGCTGTCCGCTTTCCGCGCCATGAACAAAACTGCTGAAACGGTCTACACCGCAATACGTCGCGACGGCCACCAGCGCAACGTCATCGATTTAATGCAAACACGTGAAGAGCTCTACGAGCGTATCAACTATCACGAATTCGAAGGCAAACTCGATGTGCTGTTTGCCCAAGGCAAATCCAAATAATTGATTGAGGAAATGACAGATGGTCACGACAAAAAAACCAGTTAAGCGCGCTACTCCAGCTCAAGCAGTTGAGACAGCGGCTCCAGTCTTTAAACCTAAAAAATCCGTCGCACTCTCGGGCGTGACAGCGGGTAATACTGCGCTGTGTACCGTCGGTCGCAGCGGAAACGACTTGCACTACCGCGGGTATGACATTCTTGATTTCGCTGATACGAGCGAATTTGAAGAAATCGCCCACCTGCTGATTCACGGCAAACTGCCCAACAAGGCTGAGTTGGCCGCTTATAAAGAAAAACTGCGTTCTATGCGGGGCCTGCCTGCACAACTGCAAACCGTTCTGGAATCCCTGCCTGCGGCGAGCCACCCCATGGACGTGATGCGCACCGCTGCTTCAGCCTTGGGCTGCATCCTGCCTGAAAAGGACGATCACAACGTGCCCGATGCGCGTGACATCGCCGACCGCCTGATGGCCAACCTTGGCTCTGCCCTGCTCTACTGGTATCACTTTAGTCACAATGGTCGCATTATTGACGTTCAAACCGATGACGACTCGATTGGCGCGCACTTCCTGCACCTGTTGCATGGCAAAAAGCCGAATGCAGACTGGGTTCGGGCGATGCACACTTCACTGATTCTGTATGCAGAGCATGAGTTCAATGCCTCGACCTTTACCTGCCGTGTCATCGCAGGCACAGGCTCCGACATGTACTCGGCGATTGCTGGCGGTATTGGCGCCCTGCGCGGCCCCAAGCATGGTGGTGCGAACGAAGTGGCCTTTGAGGTTCAAAAACGCTACGAAACACCTGACGAAGCCGAAGCGGACATCCGTGCGCGCGTTGAAAACAAGGAAGTCATTATCGGCTTTGGTCACCCTGTCTACACGATCTCTGACCCACGTAACAAGGTCATCAAAGATGTCGCCTTGCGCCTGTCAAAGAAAGCGGGTACGACCAAAATGTATGACATCGCCGACCGTCTCGAGGGTGTGATGTGGGATGCGAAAAAAATGTTCGCAAACCTCGATTGGTTCTCAGCGGTGTCCTATCACATGATGGGTGTCCCAACAGCGATGTTTACACCTTTGTTCGTGATCGCGCGCACGGCTGGCTGGTCGGCACACATCATCGAGCAACGTATTGATAACAAGATTATTCGTCCGGCTGCCAATTACACCGGTCCTGATGATCAGAAATTCGTTCCACTCGCAAAGCGTCGTTAATCCTCATGAATACTGCGAATCGCAAACCTCTTCCTGGAACCAAACTTGATTACTTCGACACCCGAGCGGCTGTCGAAGCGATCAAGCCAGGCGCTTATGACAAACTGCCCTACACCTCGCGTGTATTAGCTGAAAATCTAGTGCGTCGTTGCGACCCCGCAACGCTCGTGGCTTCGTTGACCCAAATCATCGACCGCAAACGCGATCTGGATTTTCCTTGGTTTCCTGCCAGGGTTGTTTGCCATGACATTCTTGGGCAAACTGCCCTGGTAGATCTGGCAGGCCTGAGGGATGCGATCGCAGCGCAAGGCGGAGATCCCGCATTGGTCAATCCGGTTGTTCCGACACAATTGATTGTTGATCACTCGCTGGCCGTTGAGTGTGGTGGTTTCGATCCGGACGCGTTTGAAAAAAACCGTGCTATAGAAGACCGACGTAACGAAGATCGTTTCCATTTTATTAACTGGACAAAAAAGACCTTTAAAAACGTTGACGTGATTCCTCCCGGCAACGGCATCATGCACCAGATCAATCTGGAGCGTATGTCGCCTGTGATTCATGCTCAACAAGGTGTCGCCTTTCCTGATACCTTGGTTGGCACGGATAGTCACACGCCACACGTTGACGCACTGGGTGTCATCGCCATCGGCGTGGGCGGCCTTGAGGCGGAGAGCGTTATGCTCGGTCGCGCCTCTTGGATGAGACTCCCCGATATCATAGGCGTGGAGCTCACCGGTAAATTGCAGCCCGGCATCACCGCCACTGACTTAGTGTTGGCCCTTACAGAGTATTTACGTAGTCAAAAAGTCGTGTCATCCTATCTCGAGTTTTTCGGAGAAGGTGCAGCGCATCTGACACTCGGCGATCGTGCCACGATTTCCAACATGACGCCAGAGTATGGCGCGACGGCTGCGATGTTTTACATCGATCAGCAAACGATCGACTATCTGACCTTGACAGGTCGCGAAGCTGAGCAGGTCAAACTTGTTGAGACCTATGCCAAACAAGCAGGGCTCTGGGCCGACAGTCTAAAGACTGCCGAATATGAGCGTGTATTGCATTTCGATTTGTCTACCGTGGTGCGCAACATCGCGGGCCCTTCCAATCCACATCGTCGTGTCGCCACGACGGATCTGGCGGCGAAAGGCATTTCCGGTATGGTCGAAAACGAACCTGGCCTGATGCCCGATGGTGCGGTCATTATTGCGGCAATCACGAGCTGTACCAACACAAGCAACCCACGTAACGTGATTGCTGCTGGTTTATTAGCGCGCAATGCCAACGCCCGTGGACTGACCCGCAAGCCTTGGGTGAAAAGCTCTCTGGCACCTGGCTCGAAAACGGTTGAGCTTTACCTCAACGACGCAAAGCTGTTAACTGAGTTGGAAAAGCTTGGCTTTGGTATTGTGGCGTTTGCCTGCACAACCTGCAACGGGATGAGCGGTGCGCTGGATCCTGTGATTCAACAAGAAATCATTGATCGCGATCTGTACGCGACAGCTGTCTTGTCCGGTAACCGTAACTTTGACGGTCGTATTCACCCCTACGCGAAACAGGCATTCTTGGCCTCGCCCCCACTCGTGGTGGCCTACGCCATCGCAGGCACCATCCGCTTTGATATAGAGCGCGATGTGCTGGGGATCGACTCGCATGGCAAACCCGTCATGCTCAAGGACATCTGGCCCTCGGACGAAGAGATTGATGCCATCGTCAAAGCCAGCGTCAAGCCGGAGCAGTTCCGCAAGGTCTATGAACCGATGTTCGCCGTAACGGCAGACAGCGGTGAGAAACTCAGCCCCCTGTACGACTGGCGTCCGCAAAGTACCTATATTCGTCGCCCTCCTTATTGGGAAGGTGCACTCGCGGGTGCGCGTCATTTAAAAGGCATGCGCCCACTGGCGGTGCTCGGTGACAACATCACGACGGATCACTTGTCTCCATCCAACGCCATCATGCTCGACAGTGCGGCAGGCGAATATCTCGCAAAAATGGGCTTGCCAGAAGAAGACTTTAATTCCTATGCGACCCATCGCGGTGACCATCTGACGGCGCAACGCGCGACCTTTGCCAACCCCAAACTCATCAACGAGATGGTGTTGGAAAACGGCAAGGTCAAACAGGGCTCGCTGGCGCGCATTGAACCAGAGGGCAAGGTCACACGTATGTGGGAAGCAATTGAAACCTATATGGAACGCAAACAGCCACTGATCATCGTGGCAGGCGCGGACTATGGTCAAGGCTCCTCGCGCGACTGGGCGGCCAAAGGCGTTCGCCTTGCAGGTGTTGAAGCGATCGCGGCCGAGGGCTTCGAGCGCATCCATCGCACCAATCTGGTCGGCATGGGCGTCCTTCCCCTTGAGTTTAAAGCTGGCGTCGATCGCAAGACCTTACAACTCGATGGCACTGAAATCTATGACGTGCTGGGCAAACCCACACCGCTCGCGACCCTAACCTTGGTCGTCACACGCAAGAACGGTGAAAAGCTCGAGGTGCCGATGACGTGTCGTCTCGATACTGCCGAAGAGGTTTCCATCTACGAAGCGGGTGGCGTTTTGCAGCGTTTCGCCCAAGACTTTTTAGAGTCCACCGCAGCGGCTTAAAAATCTATCAGGAAATATACACATGGCGCACGCACCACAAATCAAAGTTCCCGCCACCTACATGCGCGGCGGTACGAGCAAAGGCGTTTTCTTTCGCTTGCAGGATATGCCGCCCGCCACACAGGTTCCGGGTGCAGCGCGTGATGCGTTGCTGATGCGCGTCATCGGCAGCCCTGACCCCTATGGCAAACAAACAGATGGCATGGGTGCTGCAACCTCGAGCACCAGTAAAACCGTCATCCTAGCTAAAAGCACCCGTCCCGATCATGATGTGGATTACTTGTTTGGTCAGGTCTCGATCGACAAACCGTTTGTCGACTGGAGTGGCAACTGCGGCAACCTGTCCGCGGCGGTCGGCCCCTTTAGCATTAGCAATGGTTTGGTCGATGCGAGCCGCATTCCTAAAAATGGCATCGCGACTGTACGTATCTGGCAAGCCAATATTGGCAAAACCATTATTTCGCATGTTCAGATGACCGACGACGCAGTCCAAGAGACGGGTGACTTCGAGTTGGATGGCGTCACGTTTCCTGCTGCCGAAGTTCAGCTCGAATTCATGGATCCTGCCGCAGAAGAAGAAGGCGGTGGTGGCGCCATGTTTCCAACCGGCAACCTGGTGGATGATTTAGTCGTTCCAGGTGTCGGGACGCTCAAGGCCACCATGATCAATGCTGGCATCCCCACTATTTTCATCAATGCGGAAGCGATCGGCTACAAAGGCACTGAGCTTCAGGACGATATCAATAGCGATCCCAAAGCGCTCGAGATGTTTGAAAAAATTCGTGCCTATGGTTCGCTGCGCATGGGTCTGATCAGTCAGCTCGAAGAGGCTGCCAAACGTCAACACACGCCAAAAGTCGCGTTTGTGGCAAAGCCAGCTGATTATGTTGCCTCGAGTGGTAAAGAAATTTCAGCCAAAGACATCAATGTCCTGGTGCGCGCCATGTCGATGGGCAAGCTGCACCATGCCATGATGGGTACAGCCGCGGTGGCGATTGGCACAGCTGCTGCAATCCCAGGCACGCTCGTTAATCTCGCCGCTGGTGGTGGCAATCTTGATGCGGTGCGCTTTGGCCACCCCTCCGGCACGCTTCGCGTAGGCGCGCAGGCCGCTCAGGTGGATGGCGAATGGCAAGTCACCAAAGCCATCATGAGTCGCAGTGCGCGCGTATTGATGGAGGGCTGGGTTCGGGTACCCGGATAAACACCTTAATGTCGTCACATGTCCCGTAGTTCGCGCCGCGGGTTATCCTTTACTCACTCATCGCCCCTGCCCCCGTATGCCATCGTATTTTTCCCACGCACTTGTTCTGACCTTTACATTTTTTATTACCTGCGCCTTTGTCTTCTTTATCTCAGGCGCCTATTTATTTTTTTACAAGATCAACGAAGTCAATGCGCGCTTCAAGCATCCCTACTTACGTGAACGCAGATTTCTTGATCTTCCGATGAGCATTCGTCTAACGATTACGCTTGACTACTTTTTACGCATTCTTTTTCATAAATCGACGGGTTCATTTGCCTACAATGCCAACAAGTTATTGGCGCATGTCGATCCTGCGAGTCTGCCGCTGAGTGTGCGCTGGCCGATTGTCGGCCTCTGGGGGAGTTGCGTGGTCGGACTGATAGCCATGCTCGGACTTTGGGCGCTGTTAATCATAGGATCCAATGGATGAACAAGATCGAACACCACGCTGACGGTCATTACTTTGAGCTCATGCTCGAAGGTCACCGCTGCAAGTTGGATTACACCCTGCGCGACAAGGTCATGACCGTGACGTATGCCGGCGTACCCAATGCCTTGGGCGGTCGTGGTTTAGCCGCTGAAATCACCAAATTTGCACTCGATCATGCTCGGGCACAAGGCTGGACGGTCATTCCTCAGTGCAGCTATGTTGCGGCCTATATCAAGAAACATCCCGAATACACAGCCCTCGTGAATTAAATTTTATTTAATCTTTTAGTCTTATATAAGATATAAGACACTTGCGACACGGATATCTTCCCTCTACAATCATTTCATCCTTCACCACATAGAAAGGCGCTCACATGCTACAAGCCTATCGCCAACACGTTGCCGAACGCGCAGCCCTTGGTATTCCCCCCCTTCCACTCTCGGCTCAGCAGACCGCTGACCTGATTGAGTTGCTCAAAGCCCCTCCGGCTGGCGAAGGCGAGACTCTCGTCGATTTGATCACGCATCGCGTACCCGCTGGCGTGGATGATGCTGCGAAAGTCAAAGCGTCCTATCTTGCCGCCGTCGCACTGGGTTCGGAAAAGTGCCCACTGATCACCCGCGCCAAGGCGACTGAATTACTCGGCACGATGCTCGGAGGCTATACATTGGTCCTCTCGTTGAACTGCTGGACGACAAAGAAGTCGGCACCATTGCGGCGGATGGCCTGAAGAAAACCTTGCTGATGTTTGATGCGTTTCACGACGTCAAAGAAAAAGCTGTCAATGGCAATGCCAATGCCAAAGCAGTGATGCAAAGCTGGGCCGACGGCGAGTGGTTTACCAGCCGTCCCGAAGTGCCGAAGAGCCTCAAGGTCACCGTATTTAAGGTCACGGGCGAAACCAACACAGACGACTTGTCTCCCGCTCCCGATGCCTGGAGCCGTCCTGACATCCCTCTGCACGCGCTCGCGATGCATAAGAACCCACGTCCCGGTATCGAGCCACAAGAAGCTGGCAAGATCGGCCCGATTAACTTCATCAATGACCTCAAGAAAAAAGGCAACCTCGTTGCTTACGTCGGTGATGTGGTGGGTACCGGCTCCTCGCGCAAGTCCGCGACAAACTCCGTTTTGTGGTTTACCGGCGAAGACATTCCTTTCGTCCCTAACAAGCGCTTTGGCGGCGTTTGTCTGGGTAACAAAATCGCTCCGATTTTCTACAACACGATGGAAGATGCTGGCGCACTCCCGATCGAACTCGACGTCTCCAATATGAACATGGGCGATGTCATTGAGTTGCGTCCCTATGATGGCGAAGCATTGAAAGACGGTAAGGTCATCGCCAAGTTTCAAGTCAAATCGGATGTGTTGTTTGATGAAGTCCGTGCCGGTGGACGTATTCCTCTGATCGTCGGTCGCGGCCTGACTGGCAAAGCACGCGAAGCGCTTGGTCTCCCAGCCTCGTCCTTGTTCCGCCTGCCTCAGAACCCTGCTGCCTCTACAAAAGGCTTCACACTGGCTCAAAAAATGGTCGGTCGCGCTTGTGGTTTGCCAGAAGGTCAGGGCGTGCGCCCTGGTGCTTACTGTGAGCCCATCATGACTTCCGTAGGCAGCCAAGATACAACTGGCCCCATGACACGCGACGAGTTGAAAGACTTGGCCTGCCTGGGCTTTTCTGCCGACTTGGTGATGCAGTCTTTCTGCCACACCTCGGCATACCCCAAAAAAGTAGACGTCAAAACACACCATACACTGCCTGAGTTTATGAGCAACCGCGGCGGCATCTCACTGCGTCCAGGCGACGGCGTGATTCACTCCTGGCTCAACCGCATGCTGTTGCCCGACACGGTCGGCACAGGTGGTGACTCTCACACACGTTTTCCGATCGGCATCAGCTTTCCTGCGGGCTCCGGCCTGGTGGCGTTCGCCGCCGCAACGGGCGTGATGCCATTGGACATGCCCGAGTCGGTGCTGGTCCGTTTCAAAGGCAAAATGCAGCCCGGTGTCACCCTGCGTGATCTCGTGAGCGCCATTCCTCTGTATGCGATCAAAGCGGGCCTGTTAACCGTTGACAAGTCAAACAAGAAAAATATCTTCTCTGGTCGCATCCTTGAAATCGAAGGCTTGCCAGACCTGAAGGCCGAGCAGGCTTTCGAATTGTCTGATGCGTCAGCCGAGCGCTCCGCCGCGGGTTGTACTGTCCGCCTGAACAAAGAACCCATCATCGAATACATCAACAGCAATATCGTGATGTTGAAATGGATGATTGCCAATGGTTACTCTGACGAGCGCAGCCTGATGCGTCGTATTCAGGCCATGGAAGCCTGGTTAGCCAATCCACAGTTGCTGCAGCCCGATGCGGATGCCGAGTACGCTGCCGTGATTGAAATCGACCTGGCCGATATTCACGAGCCTATCGTGGCCTGCCCCAATGATCCTGATGACGTCAAAATGTTGTCTGAAGTTGCTGGCGCCAAGATCGATGAAGTCTTTATCGGTAGTTGCATGACCAACATTGGTCACTTCCGTGCCGCGTCAAAGCTACTCGAAGGTAAACGCGACATGCCCGTTAAGCTCTGGATCGCACCACCAACTAAGATGGATGCGGCACAGTTAACTGAAGAGGGTCACTACGGTGTCTTTGGTTCAGCGGGTGCACGTACTGAGCCGCCAGGATGCTCGTTGTGTATGGGCAACCAAGCACAGGTTCGCGAAGGCGCAACCGTGATGTCCACCAGCACCCGTAACTTCCCAAATCGCCTGGGTAAAAATACCAACGTGTACTTGGGCTCAGCCGAATTGGCAGCGATTTGCTCGAAACTTGGTCGCATCCCAACCAAGCAAGAGTACATGACCGATATGGGCGTGCTCGACAAGAGCAGCGCGGATATCTACAAGTACCTCAATTTCGATCAGATTCCTGATTACAAGGATGTGGCTGACGCCGTCTAAATCCAGTGCTCCGGTTGAAATAGCTGGAGTACATCGTTAGATAGGTTCAAGCCCTTCAAGCCACTTGTGTTTGACCCCACAAGTGGCTTTTTTATTGTGCGTAAATGATGCGTCTGGTGTAGGATAAAGAGATCCACACTAAGGAGCGCACACCATGAAACACGACACATTGAATACGCTTAAAAAATTCAAAATAGGCAAAAAACAAGCGCACTTTTACTCTCTACCGGCGCTTGGTGAGGTGCTTGGCGTGGATGTGTCTCGTCTGCCGGTCTCCATCCGCATCGTGCTCGAATCAGTTATGCGAAATTGCGATGGAAAAAAAGTCACTGAGTCGCATATTCGCGAACTCGCTGGCTGGAAGCCAAAAAGCAAACGAGAGCTTGAAATCCCGTTTGTCGTCGCACGCGTCGTGTTGCAAGACTTTACTGGTGTTCCGTTACTCGCCGATCTCGCTGCGATGCGTGGTGTGGCTCAAAAAATGGGCAAGGATGCCACGTCCATTGAGCCGCTCGTCCCGGTCGACCTCGTGGTTGATCACTCCGTCATGATTGATTATTTCGGCACGAAGGACGCATTAGATCTCAACATGAAGGTTGAGTTTTCTCGCAATAAGGAACGTTATCAATTTCTGAAATGGGGGATGCAGGCCTTTGATACGTTTGGCGTGGTGCCTCCCGGCTTTGGTATCGTGCATCAAATCAATCTAGAGTACCTGGCGCGCGGTGTCCATCACGATAAAAAAAATGATGTTTATTATCCTGACACGCTAGTCGGCACCGACAGTCATACGACCATGATCAACGGGATTGGTGTGGTGGGTTGGGGCGTGGGAGGGATCGAGGCCGAGGCTGGCATGCTGGGACAACCTGTCTATATTTTGACCCCTGACGTGGTCGGTGTGGAGTTGTCCGGCGAACTGCGTGGTGGCGTCACCGCGACTGACTTGGTACTCACCATTACAGAATTACTACGCAAACAAAAGGTCGTGGGTCAGTTCGTCGAGTTTTGTGGTCCGGGTACTGCGAAACTCTCTGTCACTGACCGTGCAACCATTGGCAACATGGCGCCAGAGTATGGTGCCACGATGGGCTTTTTCCCGGTCGATGCACGCACAATCGAATATTTCGAGGGCACGGGTCGCACCAAGGATGAGGTCAAGGCTCTTGAAGCCTACTTTAAGGCGCAAGGGATGTTTGGTATCCCCAAGGCCACCGATATTGATTACACCCGCGTCATCAAACTTGATCTGGGCACCGTTGTACCCTCTCTGGCAGGCCCTAAGCGCCCTCAGGACCGCATTGAAATTGGTCAAGTTAAAAAGACCTTTAAATCACTGTTTTCAAAACCCATCTCCGCCAATGGCTTTAATCAGCCTGCTGCAAAACTCAACAAACCTTTCAAGACAGCCTCGGGCAGAACACTCAACAACGGCGACATTCTGATTGCGGGCATTACTTCTTGTACCAATACATCGAACCCGAGCGTCATGCTTGCGGCGGGTTTGCTCGCTAAAAAAGCGGTTGAGGCCGGACTCACGGTCCCCGCGCATGTCAAAACTTCTCTGGCTCCGGGTTCGCGCGTCGTCACGGAGTATCTTGAGCGCGCGGGGCTCTTGCCTTATCTGGATAAACTCGGCTTTGATGTCGCTGCCTACGGCTGTACAACCTGCATCGGAAATGCCGGCGATCTGGTGGCCGATTTCAATCAAGCCATCCTTGATAACGATTTAATCTGTGCAGCCGTACTTTCAGGTAACCGAAACTTTGAAGCGCGGATTCAT
>Ga0247843_1006554_pt1 | contig 15112 bp, 18 predicted proteins | sample LaCruzMarch2017__FD_192420 | JGI IMG/M metagenome (GOLD analysis project Ga0247843, IMG submission 192420) | Freshwater microbial communities from meromictic Lake La Cruz, Castile-La Mancha, Spain - LaCruzMarch2017_8m | ecosystem: Environmental > Aquatic > Freshwater > Lake | place: Spain... | reverse complement strand
AAACCGCAGAGGACGCAGAGGGAAGGAAACCGCAGGGGTCGCACAAAGAAGGGAACCGCAGAAGGCACAGAGGAAAAGAAAACGCAGAGGGCGCAGGGTAAAGAAATAATGATAACTTTCAATTATGCTTCTACAAATACAAGCTACTGTAAGTAACTCTGTGTTTTCTGCGGTTACAGAAAACATAGGTAATAGGTTGACGAAAAAATATTCGGTAGATTTAAAAAGCAAAATTCCCTAAGGCATCCTGAGCTGTATGGCTCAGGTTTTCTGTGAGGGATAGAAGCGGATATGTGATTGTAGCCGCAGGGCATGCCCTGCGGCTACAATCACATATGAGCGGATAGCCCGACCCCGACCTTGCAAAGCAAGATTCGGGGGCACAGCCAAATTTTTATCTTATTACCTACAATAAAAAACCTGCTACGAAGCATCGCAGCAGGTAAAAAAAAAAATGAAAAGAATATTAATTATTTTGTAGCCGCAAGGGTTACATCAATCATAAATTCATTGTCAATAGCTTTGTCACCCAGACCTTCGAAGAAGGATGATGAGCCATAACGAATATCGAATTTGGAGCGATCAACAGTGATCTTGGCTACGGCGACTACATTCTTACCTGTAACTTTTACAGTTGCTGGGAAAGTGATATCTTTTGTAATGCCTTTAATCGTCAGCTTGGCTGTTATGTCATAGCTGTCTCCTGCTTTTTTAGTGGCAGATACGATTTCTACTGCTGCAATTGGAGATTTTTCTACTGAGAAGAAATCATCAGACTTCAAGTGACCAACTAATTTTGCATTGTATTCTGCATCTTTCAAATCTTCACAGGTAATGGTCTTGAGATCTATATCAAACTTGCCGCCTGTTAACACATTGTTTTCTACCATTAAAGTACCGGCAGAAAGTGCTACACTACCATTGTGCTGTCCGGTTACTTTCTTTCCGGTCCATTTTAATGTACTCTTCTGTGTGCTTACAGAATAAGGAGTGGCATTGCCCGCAGCCATAACAAAGGTTACGCTTAAGGTCAACAATAAACTAAGCATTGAGGCTTTTGTGAAATTTTTCATAAGTAATGATTAAAGGTGAAAATGTTAAATTCAATGTATATACATTGATTTCACCTAAAATGATTCACTTTATCAACTATATTTTTATATAATATTGATTATCAGTGATATTAATTTTATTATTTCGGCCATTATTTAGATAGACCAGCTATATTGAAATACCTGTTCGCCATCAGGATATACGCCCAGAATTTGAAATCCTGACTTAACAAAGAACAGAGCCCCATCTACATTGTCTCTCATGACAGAAACGCGTACCTCATGTACATTTGTATGGTTTTGAAAAGTATCCAATAAATAGCGTAGCACCTGACTGCCAATCTTTAAGTTTTGCCATTTTGAGTCAAGCATAAAATGTGAGAGCCACATTACGCCATGCTTACAATACAGCGCATACATACCTGCAATATTACCTTTATAGCGAATGGCAAATACCTCGAGGGCTTCGAACTGCGCCCTGGCAATTACGAACACATTACTTTGTACATGGGCTACCTGCTCTGGCGATAATGTCAATGCTGCACATGCCTCCCAGTTATGTACATCTAAGGGTTCTACACTTACATCTGTTTGCATTATTTTTCACCTTCTAGAATACGCATTCTTAGATTTAAAGGGTCATAATACACCTCAACTACCGTGCGGGTTTCATCTGACTCCTGTAAAATGATGTGTGCCGTATTTTCATTTACCCACTGAACTTTGCAAGTAGCATCATTCAACTGATTCATCATAACAAGCGTTTCGAAAGATCGCTCTATTTCAGGTGCCTTTAAAGTGATCTTCACCTTAATTGGATCGAAAGGAAACATTGCGTTTTCAGCATCTGCTGTGATACACACACCATTATAGGGGTGACAATGGCGCACAGATCCACCTTTACTACAGGCAGTGCAAATAATTAGGATACAAAAGAGATATAACCACTTCATATATTTTTGGGTTGAGTAATGCGAACAGGTTTGATATATATCGGTTCTGCTGTAATAAGATCGGCAAAACGTTGTTGTTGAGCATATTCAAAAGCCGCTAAGTGCACCCATTCTGCGGATAAGGGCATTGGGGTTTGTAGGTGTTGATTAGGTAGCAAAGAATTAACATCTTGAATTCCGGGTCCACCCCAAACATGCGTTCCAGTCAAGCCATCAAAGGGATTTGAATCAGAGGCATGCCATAGCCAAGTGAAAGGTTCGATTACTTCATCGCCCTGATGATTATAAACTGCGGTAAATGATTCACCTATGCGAGCCGAAATCACTGGTATATAATTCGAGAATCCTGGATCTAATTGGTGCATACCGCTAGCAATGGCGGCCAATGTAGGCACTACAATAAGCGGAATACCCAATGCGGTACATAATCCTTTGGCAGTGGCCATGCCAACTCTAAGACCCGTAAAAGAACCCGGGCCAGCGGAAACCGCTACCGCATCCACGTCTTTGATATCCAATCCTGAAGATTGCAAAGCAGCTTGAATCAAAGGAATAACAAACTCGCCATGAACGCGATCTCCCTGCATCTCTTGTAAAGCTAGCAATTGCCTGCCTTTACTTACAGCGATTGAACATATAGGTCCGGAGGTCTCAATTGATAACAAGGTATCCATAGTGCAAATATACGTCCGAAATCAGGAGCACCGATGGGATCCGAGATTTTGGGTGTGAATATTGCTGAGCTATTCTATCCACCTGAATCGCTATCAGAATTTCATTTTCTCGTATCCTCGATGTAATTTACGGGTATGAAACTGGAATATACACATGGCCTCGACATGGCATCAGCGGTAGAAAAGCTAAAACCCTTTTTGGAAAAAATGCAAGCCGAGCATGGAGACAAGATCAAAAGCCTTACCGCAAAGTGGGAAGAAAATGTGCTGTCATTCCGATTAAAAATCAAGACTGGTATCCCATTTATAGAGCCGGAACTACCCGGAAAACTAATTGTTTCGGATCAAATACTTGTCGCCGAATCACCCGTGCCCTCTTTTGCTTTATCGAAAGAACCCGAAATACGGGCAACATTTGCCAAAGTACTAGATGCATGTTTTAAGCCTACGCTTGCATGATGCGCTGGCCTTTGCCCCATCTGATTACATTTCCCTCTATCGGACAGAGTGAGTTAGGCTATATCTCGGTAGCTGAAAATACTGAATTGCCATTTATCATTCAGCGTGTGTTCTGGACTTTCTATACCCCTCAAGAGGTTATCAGAGGTCGACACGCACATCACCAACTGGAGCAAATCTTAATTGCGGTGGCGGGCACTATCAAAGTGAAAACAGAAGACCGGCAAGGTGCTGAGCAAGTTTTTATACTTGATAAACCGCATGAAGGCTTATACCTACCACCAGACCACTGGCATACGATGCAGTATTCACATACCGCGGTACAGCTCACGCTAGCATCTATGCCCTTTCAGGAATCTGATTATATCCGAGATTATGATGTTTTCAAGAGGGGAGACAGTCAATCCTAGGATTGCACTTTAGCGATTGCGTTCCATATCGCGTTTTACATCCCGCTCTTTTATGGAATCACGTTTATCATACAACTTCTTACCTTGTGCCAAAGCAATCAATATTTTGGCATAGCCTCTGTTGCCGAAAAATATTTTCACAGGGATAACCGTTAGTCCTTTTTCTTGCAGGCCTTTTCGGATTTTTAGCAGTTCGTCGTTTCGCAGTAGCAGCCTACGTGGTCGTGTAGCCTCATGATTATTATAGGAACCTTCGGTGTATTCACTAATATGCATTCCTTTTAGAAACAGGCTGCTACCCACAAAATGGCAGTATGCATCAGCCATTTGCACTTTGCCGTCTCTTAAACTTTTTACTTCAGTACCTTTCAGCTCAATGCCCGCTACCCACGTTTCTATAAAATGGTATTCGAAAGATGCCTTCCGATTTCGGATCTCCGGCGCACTTTTCACTTTCTTCTTTTTATCCGAGCTCATAATTTTTCTGCGATAGAGGCTATTAACTGATCAAACTTTTCTTTTACGATAATCCGTTGCACTTGTTCTCCTTTTGCGATGCAATGCCCATTGGCATGTGCTTCCCAAGTACATATCACCTTATTTTTTTCTACCCTCAATAGGGTTGCAGTAATGCAAACTTCAGAATGCAGAGGTGCAGGATATACATGTTCAATAGATAAAGAGGCCCCTACCCCTTCTTCGCCTGGCTCTTTCATCTCTAACACAAACAATCTACAGGCCCATTCTACATCTTTACCGAGGGCAAAAGTTGAATACACGGGATGTACCATCCCGGCATCAAAGATTGCCAATTTATCCTCGGTTACCCGAGTATGGTAGGTTTTCGTATCTCCTGTTTGAAATAGATTCTTCACGCTGAGGGGTAAAGCATCAAAATTAGGCATTCCGTTTGATATACCCGTATAGGATTATGCATACTGTTCGTTACACCATTAGCTGTTCAAAGAAGCCTCCTATTTTTTTGTGTATATCCACGAAATGAATTTCCAATATCCAATGTGGGATAATGCCTTCGGCATTGGGCGCACGCATATCCTGATGATTCTCTTTATGAATATACAAGCCATATTCGCCAGGCAACAATCGCTGATGCGGGAATTGGCCAATATTATGCCCAGCCATTTCGCCGCCTTGCTGCCATCCTTTAGATGTAGCAATACGCTCTACCGCATCATACAATTGGGCTCCGGTTACAGATGCCTGCGCATCGAACCACATTTTCGCTTCGTACCAAGCAGCCTCTATATCAGCTTTCAATTTCAATTTGTGCGGGTTATTGCCCAGTACATAGGTTCTGCCAATATCCGCTTCCCACTGCTCAAATACAGGACCAAAGTCTAAAAACAGAATATCATCCTGCGCAATCATTCGATTGGGAGGGTTCTCATCATAAGGCTGTAAGGTATTTTCGCCAGCTCGCACAATGCGCTTATGCCAAAAAGATTGAATCCCCAGCATAGATTGCGCCAATTGATATATTTCTGTATTCAGTTGCAGTTCGGTCTTGCCTGCTTGAATGAGCCCCCGCTGTTCAATCTCATGAAATAATTGCAGGGCATGCTGCTCAGCTTGTTGGAGTTGCTTGATGGGATGTTGCATAGGATGTATTTTTATACCATCTTCGAATTCGAAGAAAAGACCAAACGATAAGGAACCAAACACCGGTCATTACTGCCATCATACCAGAGATAGAAACATCCCAATATAAAGCCAGCCCCCATCCGGATACGGTAGAAATACTACCCCAAAAGCAGCTATCCCATAATTGTCGTCTGAGACTTTTGGTGTATAAAGCTGCAATTGCGGGGGGCACTGCCAAAAAAGCAATCACCAATACGGCACCAACAGAGCGAAATGCAGCCACTGAAGACAGTGAGGTCATAGCCATCAGCACAGCACTCCAAAGCCAAACCCTATACCCTGCAATTTGTGCAAAAACAGGATCAAAAGAAGTCAACATCCATCCCTTAAAACCTATGAAAATCACAGCTAAAAATAATACCAACGTAATGCATAATATCCATACGGCCTGTGGCCCAAGAGACAGGCCTTGCTCCGTTCTGAATACCTCTAGGGGTACCCAAATAATATCTCCAAATAAAACGCATTCTTGATCTAAATCCGTTTGCCGTGAGAATGCTGATATTAAAATCACCCCTACGGCAAATAAAAAGGTAAAGACTAATCCGGTAGAAGCATCGCTTGAAAGTCGATTATCTTTGGAGAGCCATGCAATTGCTTGTGCAGCTACCCAACCACTAATAGCAGCGCCGGGTAAGAAGATCAATGAATCTGCACCACCACTTACCCAATAGGCCCAAAATATCCCTGGAAGCACAGCATGAGCAATTGCATCGCCCATCAATGCTTGTCTTCTTAGCATCAGCAGACTACCGGGCAAGGCGCAAACGATTGCTACCAATATGCCTGTACATAATATCCAAAGTTGATCGCTCATCTTAGCTTACGCACAAAGTATTTCTTGCCAATCCCTATAAACGCAAAAAAGGATAGAATCACCACCACCCAAGGGCCAGTAGGGAGGCCATCACCAGAGGCGGAGATTAAGCCACCGCCGAGTACTGCCATACAAGCAAATATAGAGGCGAGAATCAATCGTATATGCAGTGCATGGGTCCAAGCTGATGCCGCTACAGCCGGCGCCACTAGCAGAGATGCTACCAGCACAACGCCTAATAATTGAACGCCTGTAATCACACAAATCAAAGTCAGAAACGTGAGAAGAAAAGACAGTCTTTGCACCGGAAAGCCTGCTACAGCTGCATACTCCGGATCAAATACAAAAACTGTCAAACCTTTATAATAAGCTGAAATTAATATCACAACTGAAAGGGTTAGAATAACGGCGATCCAAACCTCATCGGTCAGCATAGCGGCAGCACTGCCAAATAGAAATCTATCCAAACCTGCTTGTGCTGCCGTTCCTGATTGTCGCACCTTACTCAACAATACAATACCCAATCCATAAAACACCGACAAGGTTATGGCAGCAGCAGAATCTGGTCTCACCTTTGCAGTAGCAACCAACCAACGTTTTGCCCAAAGTGTTGCAGCACCACTGAGGGCAGCGCCGGGTATTAGCCAAATCAAATCTCTGCTACCGGAAACCATAAAAGCGACCACAATACCGGGAAGCACCCCATGGGCCATCACATCACCGTTCAATGCCTCGCCTTTAAGCGTTAGAAATACGCCCGTCAATCCGCAGGATACAGCAATGCAAATCAGTCCGAAAAGCAACCACCATAAACCAGCGTCATGTATCCAAAGGCTTTCAGGCATGCTGAGGGGAAGATGGTAATCTAGAATAATATACCGCATTCAGTACTTCGGGCTGCATCACTTCATGCACAGGCCCCGCCGCAGCACAATACCCGTTGAGCAAAATCACATGGTCAAAATGCTGTGCTACAGATTGTAAGTCGTGATGTACCATCACCAGTGTTTTACCAGCTGCTGTAAGTGCCTTGGCTATCTGCCAAATATTCTCTTCTGAAGCGCTATCTATCCCTGAAAAAGGCTCATCCAGAATGAATAAATCAGCCTTTCGGGCCAGTGCTCTTGCAATAAATACGCGCTGTTGCTGACCACCAGAAAGCGCACCCACCGGACGTTTCGCAAATGCGGTCAACCCTGTTTCTGCTAAGGCCTCCTTTATAGCTTCATAATCCTGCGCCGATAATCTGTTAAAAAAAGCACCGGGCTTATATCTACCCATGGCAACCACATCTTGTACACTGACCGGAAAATGCCAATCTACCAAAATCCGCTGTGGCACATAGGCTAAGCGGGGGCGCATCTGTTCTAAAGTAATACCCTGGGCAAATGTAATGCGACCCGAATACGGTACTAATTGCAAAATCGCCTTTAGTAAAGACGATTTCCCTGAGCCATTGGGACCAATAATTGCTGTCATTTGGCCTAAAGGGATGTCGGTAGTAACGGAATCTAAAGCAACAATCGCGTCATAACTTACCTGTACCGCTTGCAAAGCAATAGCAGTATTAGATTTTATGGACGCAGTATTTCCCGACATAAAGTTTCTTGGTTAAACTTCAACATACCAGAATAAGTGCCCTCAGGCGTACCTGCAGCACCGGCGGCATCTGTAAATAAGGGTGTGCCCAATGTCAATACATGCCCTCTGCGTTTGCATGCCTCAAGCAATGCCTGCAAGTTGCGATCTGAAACAGATGCCTCCGGAAATACCGCCTGAATTTTATTCTGAATAATAAAATCCGTCATATTCCGAATTTCAGAAATGCCAATATCGCCAGTAGTTGAAATGCCCTGAAGACCTAGGGTTTGCCATTGATAGGCTCTACCAAAATATTGGAAGGCATCATGAGAAGTAACCAGGATTCGTTTAGATGCAGGCACTGTATCAAGTGCTAATCGAATACTGCTATCTAAGCGTAACAAAGCACGCTGATAAGTACTCGCTCGCAGCGCATATGTATTTTGCCCATTGGGATATTCCAAATCTAAGCGCTTCCCGATATGTAACATTCCTTCAGACCATAACACCGGATCCATCCACACATGGGGGTCAAATACTTCTAAGCCCGCGCTAATAAAGCGAGTAGAATCTAAGCCATGAGAAAAATTCCAGACCACTTTTTCGCTGCTTAATGCTGTAAAAATATCAGTCATCCGACCTTCTAGCATCAGACCATTGTAAATTATAATATCAGCCGAACGTAGCAACTTCAAATCTGAAGCTGAGGGTTTATATGAATGGGGGTCAGTACCTGAACCTATCAGGGCAACTACACGAAAATCATCAGCAACAATACTGGAGAGACCTTCTTCGAGCATGCCTGTGGTCGTTACAATCAGTTTCTTATCCGACTCGGGCTTTGTTTCTGAACAGCCGATAAACAGTAGGCAGATCCCTGCGACAAGCAGAGCGTTCCGATAGATTCTTATAGCCGAAACCCAAATGCAGAATACAGGTTGATACTTCATAGAAACACAAATTTACTAAAAAATTAGACTCGTCTAAAAATATATTTCGATATATCATTAAGCCATTGTATATCATTTAGTAGTAATTGTTTATGCACTCACTGATTCAGGTTAGGTATTACACTTCATTTCATTGAATGCAAAAAACATGAATTGCTATTTTGAACGGAATATCAATATCAGCAGGCTGATATTCTTGACACAAGGGATATTAATTTAGCAGTGCCCCCTTTCATACGCAAAGTTGGAGTCGAGCTCATTCGTTTATATGCCCGCTGCGATATCTCGGGAGGCGCAGTCGAATCGGGAATTCCTCAGGGTATTTTAGTCTTGGGTAAATGCAGGCAACAGTATTGGAGTTGCTGTTGAATGGTTGAAATAAAGCATCATCAGAAATCGGATGACCCAATTGGGTTTTGATACAATTTGTATAAAAAGAAAGAGAGGGTCCCCACCCCCTCTTTCGAATTAACCCACCTATGAAAAAAAACTTAATTACAATGTTGTTCGAATGCCGATTTGAGATTATCGGCAATCATCTCTGCCATTCTTCCCTCAATATGATGTCTTTCAATCATGTGTACGAGTTTACCATCTTTCAGTAATGCGATAGCGGGAGAAGACGGAGGATAAGGCAATAGGAATTCGCGTGCTTTTGCAACAGCCTCTTTATCTACACCTGCGAAAACGGTAACGGCGAAATCGGGCTTTATCGCATTTTGCAATGCCAATTTAATGGCTGGTCGGGCAGATCCTGCTGCACAACCACACACTGAATTTACCACAAGTAAGGTGGTACCTTTTCTATTTTGAATCGCTTCTGATACTGCATCAGCCGACTTTAATTCTTCAACACCTGCTGAAACCAACTCTGCCCGCATGGGAGATACTAACTGCTCTGGATACATAGATTGCTTATATTTATTTAAAACGATTCAAAGTAATGAAAAGTTCGTGAAACGATAAAGTGATTTATTCGTCAGGCCAGAAATTATATATTTTCTCTTTCTTTTGTTTAGACCGTTCGGACATATAATTAATATAACGCCCGACGGCAATAGGATCAAATAAGGGAAGCGTGGGTACTTTATTGGCGGCGATAATACGGTCCGAATTCATCTTAGCACCGATAGCGGCGGCCTCACCACCATCAACAGGCAATTCATCCATCAGCAGACGCATCAATACCGGATTCAGATTATTGCGGGCAATATCTTCAGGGGAGCCGTCCGGTATTTCCATCGCTAAAAGAGCTGTTTTTATTTTCTCCGGTGAATCATAGGGATATATAGTGGTTACAGGCAAACTCACTGTATCTTCGTCCATATAATGTATAATGTAAATAAACTGTGTCTGTTTATCTCCTTCATATTCAGCTAAATAATCTTTAAAAACAAAGCCAGTTTTTTTGTATCCAATACTAGAAATATATAAGGTATCGGTTTCTACTACCGGGATACTATAGAATCCTTTTTCATCGGCGATAATACCTCTACGTGAATGGTTGACTCGAATGCGGGCGAAAGGAACTGGCTGTCCGGATTTTTCACCTAGCACCATACCGGATAGCTGATAAACGACTTTAGGCACATCTGAGGGGCTTTTAAACTGAGCGCTTGCGGTATGCCCCACCGCAAAACAAAACCAAATAAGAAATATTCTATACATGCCGAGCCAATAAATTATAGGGACGAGATACCTATAACGCAAATATATGGCTACAGGCACATTACAAAGTAACGAATAATCAGAATAGCTTCAATTGAGCTGGCACTTGAAATGACTTGCGATGATATGGAGTTCGCCCGGATGCAAAAATGGCCTGCACATGCGCTTTGGTACCATAACCTTTATTGGTATCCCAACCATAGATTGGATATTGATGGTGCAGTATTTCCATAATATCATCTCTAATGGTTTTTGCGAGAATAGAAGCGGCCGCAATTGCGGCATACTTTGCATCACCTCCGGTAATACATTGATGGGGGATATCCTGAAAGGGCTTAAATCGGTTTCCATCAATCAGTAAAGATTGAGGTTTCACTTGCAACCCGTTTGCGGCTTCGTGCATAGCTTCGAAAGTAGCGTTTAGGATATTGATTTCATCAATTCTGTCTGCCGAGATGATGCCTACATTCCATGCGATTGCGGATGCTATGATATTTTCACGGAGTATTTTTCGCTTGGCTGCCGAAAGTTTCTTAGAGTCATTGAGGCCAGGATCTAAATAATTAGGGGGCAAAATAACAGCAGCCGCGACCACAGGCCCTGCTAGACAGCCTCTGCCGGCTTCATCTATTCCGGCTTCTACTATATCGCAATCAAAATGAAGGAGCAGACTCATAACCGAGGTCAAAGGTACAGCGGGATTATGATAAAGACATATTTGTTACATTTGGGCTATGCAAAACGAAGAACAGAATCCTTGGCAAACCCTAAGTGTAAGCACGCGGTATGAGAATCCGTGGATATGCGTATCAGAGCATCAGGTCATCAATCCTGCTGGCAATCCCGGCATCTATGGGGTGGTCCATTTTAAGAATTTAGCCATAGGTATCATTCCATTAGATTCGGAACTCAACACTTGGCTGATAGGGCAATACCGCTATCCATTGGACGCCTATTCTTGGGAGATACCTGAAGGTGGTAGTCCGGAGGGTATCTCAGCAGAAGAAGGAGCCCGTCGTGAACTCAAAGAAGAAACTGGCATGGAAGCTGGGCATCTCGAAGAAGTACTGCGAATGCATCTATCCAATTCTGTATCAGATGAGTTAGCGATATTATTTGTAGCCACAAATTTGCAATATGGAGAAGCGATGCCTGAGGAAACGGAGCAACTGCAACTTAGAAAACTACCCTTTTCGGAGGCCTTTCAGATGGTACTCAGAGGTGAGATTACCGACGCCATGTCGGTAGCTGGAATTCTGAGAGTGCAGATGATGCTAGATTCAAAAGCACTTATCGTGAAGTAATCGTAGAGATTACCTGAGAAAAGGCCCTAGCGACTTCATACATACCTGATTGTGCATTAAACTGCTTTAGGCTTACATTAGGATAGAAGTTTTTATCTACATGCTCAGCGAATTCAGGATGATGCGCAAATGCCGGAATAAAATATTCACGTTCCAATGGCAATATTTTACTGTCGGGGTGAACACTAAAGAAGTATTCCGTTTCAGGACTTTCTGCAATATTTGCAAGATATCGTGGTGATTTTACGTAGAGATTAACTGCGCCCATTTCAATGACTTGGTAATAGTTTTCGTTGTGGTAACGGTACACTCTACCGTAGCAATCTACAAAAGCGTAAATAGTACCAACTGGATACAAGAATGCATTGACGGATGATTTTACCTTTACTACAGGCAAACCAAAATTGTCATCTATGCGAAACCCATCGGATTTGCTACAATCCTGCGGGGTTTCGGTAGGATGATTATTCTGAAAATCTTCACACGTGAAATAGATACCTCGGTTCATACCGAGTGCTGAGACGGATACGAGCTGAGCCTGTACGCGTGCGCAAAAAAACAGTGGAGTCACTAGACAAAAAAATAACGTTTTCATAAAAAAAACCTTTAGGTCAAAAAAGAAAAAAAACATTTGATTCAAAATTAGTAATATTTAAAATACGATGCAAATTTTTTTTGTTATTGAGGCATTTTTTTTCCCTTATACATCAAAATGAAACCTATGTATTAGGGTCTAAACCCTATGTCTTTTTGTTTAACTAAAGATAACATTCCAACATCTGGTATCCATTAATGCATCATATTGGACTGAATACGATACAAAATCCGAAATATATTGCATTTACATTAAAATTATGTTCAAATTAGAGGCGATTTCTAATTTTCAAACTATGATAAAAATCTTACTACCATTTCAAAAAGCAATTCTGTTGTTTTACTTTCTGATTTTCTATTGCCAAGGCTCACAGCTACAGGCGCAGTGCCTAACAAGTGCAAATGGCAGTAGTGATTGCGCATCATGGCTAATTGACATTAGCACCTTCACCTTCAACAGTGTTTCGAATACCAGCGGAGGATGTGATAATGTAACTACTGGCTATACTTTATTTAACACGCCAGCCTTTACAGCTACTCAGGGGCAAACCTATAATTTTTCAATCCTGAGCAATAGTATTCTTACCTATTACGCAGCGATTTGGGTAGATGTGAATAACAATGGTACGTTTGAGACCACAGAATGCTTGTTTAATTCAAACACCAATGCAGCACTATCGCATAGTGGCACCATTACCATTCCACTTACATCGAGTGTAGCTACGGTGCGCATGCGTGTGCGCACCGAGGGAGAAACGGTAATCGGCAATGGAGATGCTTGTCGTAACTATATGTCTATTTTATTTGTACCTCTTAGAGGGCAAGGGGAGACAGAAGATTATAATCTTACTATATCGGGATCCACCTCTACTGTTGACATGTCAGCTACGAGTTTGGTTACACCTACTACTCCGTTATGCCCTTCGAATCAGAATGTGAGCGTTCAAATTCGCAACAATAGTAGCAGTACAATTAACTTTGCCACCCATCCAGTGACGGTGAATGCTGCTGTCAGCGGGCAGGTAACCCAGAATTTCACTCCCGTGGTATTGAATACAGGCACCTTAGCGGCATCTGCTACTCAAAATGTAACTGTAGCAAGCGGATTTAATATGACGGCACCGGGCACTTATACCTTTAACGCCAGTACTTCGGTAACCGGAGATGTGAATACGGGCAATGATGCCATGACTGCGGCAAATGTAGTAGTGAATGCTGCGCCCACAGCAAGTCTCTCGGGTAGTTCTACAATCTGCTCCGGAGGCCAAACACTACTTACCTTTTCTGTGAGCGGAACCGGGCCCTATAGCGTTACGTACAGCAATGGTAGCAACACCACTACGGTATCTGGCTTTACCTCAAGTCCGTTTACAGTAAGTGTAAGCCCAACAACAACAACGACCTACACTTTAATTGCTGGCAGTAATAGCAATTGCGCTGCCTCGTCTGCCACCGGTACACATATTGTTAGTGTATCGGGTATGCCTACTGCTACCCTATCAGGCAATGTAACCATATGCCCTTCTGGAACAGCAGTACTTACCGTGCAAATTTCGGGTGGCAGAAGTCCCTTTTCTTTTAGCTATTCAGATGGCACCAATACTATACCGATAACGGGAGTAAGTAGCAGTCCGTTTACCTTCCAGGTAAGCCCTAGCGTCAATACAAATTATACACTGTCGTCTTTGCAGGATCAATGTGGTTCTGGAATTAGTATAGGAAATGCAAGCGTAAGTATTAGCACTGCGTCAACAGCTTTGCTAAGTGGCAATTCGATTTTTTGCACTGGCTTTTCTACAACCTTGCCAATGAACTTAACTGGGGCTTCACCTTGGACGGTTACGTATACCAATGGCACAAGTACTTTCACCCAGACGGGGATTGTTTCAAGCCCGTACCAATTAACGGTTACGCCAGGGGGTAATACAACTTATACGCTTACGGCCGTGAGCAATACTTGTGGCACTGGCACAGCAAGTGGAAGTGGGCAAGTAACACAGGTTTCACCGCCTACTGCGCATTTGAGTGGAGACAATACCGTATGTTCGGGTAATGGCAGTCCATTATCTATTGCTTTAACAGGTAATGGTCCATGGGTATTAAGTTATTCTGATGGTAGCAATACGACGACTGTAACCGCAACCGTTCCGAGCTATATCACTACCATTAGTGCGAGTGTAAACACCACTTATAGTTTAGTAAGCGTGAGCGCACCAGGATGTGGCAGTGGCACCACAAGTGGCACGGCGAATATTCAGATATCGAGTACAGCATCAGCTGCTCTGACGGGCGGGGGCAGTGCTTGTCCTGGAAATGGAGCAAGTCTTCAATTTGCCTTAACCGGTGGTGCGCCCTATACAATCGTATATAATAATGGTAGCAATAACAGTAGCATCAATGGTATTACGGCATCACCTTATATATTAACTGTTACGCCGTCTGTAAACACAACCTACACTATAGTGTCTATGAATAGTACAGGTTGCGGTGCGGGCAGTGTTGGAGGGTCAGCGGTAGTGACTGCTGTGAATGGCCCGGTAGGTATATTATCTGGTAGCGGTACTGTTTGTCAGGGCGGAACCGGACAATTGAATATTACACTTAACGGAACCGCTCCTTGGGCTATCACGTACTCAGACGGCTCCACTACTTATACTCAAACAGGCATAAGTACATCCCCATTTCAACCTTCTATAACTCCGGTTCAGAATCCGACTACTTATTTTATTACGTCCATATCAGATGCTGCTTGTGGCTCTGGGGTGTATACTGGCAATGCCTTATGGCAAGTAACCCAGCCGCCGACAGCGATGCTTACGGGAGGGAATCAACTTTGCGCTGGGCAGTCAACAAACTTAACCGTAAATCTGAGTTCTACGCAAAATCCTCCATTTACCTTATCGTACACCAATGGTAGTTCGGTAGTTGTGGTTACTGGAATCACAAGCAGTCCATATATAATTTCGATTACGCCGACACAATCTACTA
>Ga0247843_1006552_pt1 | contig 15112 bp, 13 predicted proteins | sample LaCruzMarch2017__FD_192420 | JGI IMG/M metagenome (GOLD analysis project Ga0247843, IMG submission 192420) | Freshwater microbial communities from meromictic Lake La Cruz, Castile-La Mancha, Spain - LaCruzMarch2017_8m | ecosystem: Environmental > Aquatic > Freshwater > Lake | place: Spain... | reverse complement strand
GGGTAAAGCGCCGCGGCTCCGCATGGGGCAAAGCATTCGCCAGCTGGAGGTGCATCCGCCAGCCGATGGCCGAAGCCGCCACGCCAGGCGTAGCCATAGGCGAGATAACAGTCGCCCGCGCCGTCCAGCTTGTCGGGTTCGTGCAGGCTGATCTGCAGGCAGGCGACCATGCGATGAGTTGGGCGACGCTCGACGGCGCGCATCATCGCCGCGAGCCAGTCGGGCGAGGCTTCCGCATCAGGATTGAGCAAGGCAAGCCACCGGCCTGTCCCGACGCGCGCGCCGACATTGTTGCCACCCGCAAAGCCGAGATTGCTGTCCTGTCGCAGGATAATCGTGCGCGCAGGCTGTTCGCCAATGAACGACAGCGAACCATCGCTTGATGCGTTGTCGATGACGATGGTCTCGAAGTCGGTGAAGGTCTGCCGCGCAAGCGAGGCCAGGCAGCCACGCAGATAGTCGCCGCCATTATAGTTGACGACCACCACTGTGACCGCGGGCACCTTGACGACGGGTTCGCCCTGCCCCCTCTCCATACCATCCTCTTGCGGGCCCACCGCCCCGATCCCTGCATACAGCGACTTCGCTCAGCCCGAAACGGCGAACGAGGACCCTACAGGTTCCATTTGCGACGATGGAAGCGCCAGGCGGAGCTGCAGATCGTGTCGAGATCCGATAGCCGCGGGACCCAGCCGAGTGCGGCGCGCGTCTGGCTTGGGTCAGCCACAAGCGCAATCGCATCGCCAGCCCGGCGGGGATGAACAGTATGTGGCGTGGGCCTTCCAACGGCGCGTTCGACCGCAGCCAGAACCTCGCGCACAGTAAAGCCGTCACCCGTGCCAAGGTTAAGCTGCAGGCTGCCTGGACCATCGGCGAGCCTGTCCGCTGCAAGGATGTGCGCTTCTGCAAGGTCAGTGACGTGGATGTAGTCGCGCACGCAGGTCCCATCGCGTGTCGGATAGTCGTCACCGAACAGTTTCATCGCTGGCCCAAGACCGGCCGCCGCCTTCAGCGCATTGGGGATCAGATGCGATTCCGGATCATGCTCTTCGCCAATCTCGCCATCAATGTCGGCGCCCGCTGCATTGAAGTAACGAAGCGCTGCGAATTGCAGGCCGGTCGCCCGGGCCGTGTCTTCGAGGACCTGCTCGACCATCAGCTTGGTGCGGCCATAAACGCTGACCGGCTTTTTCGGCAGGTCTTCGCTGAGCGGCAGCCGCTCGGGATTTCCGTAGATCGCGCAGGTGGACGAGAAGACGAATTTGTTCACCCCTTCCTCCAGCATCACGCGCAACAGGGTCAACGCACCGCTGACATTGTTGTCGTAGAAGGCAACAGGATCGTGCTCACCTTCACCAACCTCGATCTTTGCCGCAAAGTGCATGACAGCGTCCGGCCTGTGCTCGCGGATCGCAGCACGCACCGCCTCTGCGTGACGAATGTCGCCTTCGACCAGAGGCGCACCCAGTAGGGCATGGCGGCGGCCTGAGGAGAGATTGTCGAAGACGATGGCCTCACAGCCGGCCTTTCGCAGCGCCTTGACAGCATGCGAACCGATATAGCCAGCTCCGCCGGCGACCAGGACTCGTGCAACAGGCATCAGCCAGTCTCCGTCAAAAAACTACTCTTCCGATATCAGCCAACCGGCCTCGGAAACAGGGCTGTCGAACTGGCGCAATCATCGACGCAAGCGGCATAGCCGTCGCGCCATCGCGCCTCAGAGGATCGACTGGCCCGTCGAGGCCCAATCCTTGAGAAAAGCTTCAACGCCGGAATCAGTCAGCTCATGCTTGTAAAGCGCCGCGAAGATCTTCGGCGGCAAGGTCGCACAGTCCGAACCAGCGAGTGCTGCGAGACGCACATGGTCTGCCGAGCGGATCGATGCTGACAGGATATTCGTCTGGTACCCGTAATTGTCGTAGATGCGGCGGATCTCGCGGATGAGCTCCATGCCATCGACGCCCCTGTCATCGAGCCGGCCAGTGAAGGGCGAGATGAAGTACGCACCGGCTTTCGCAGCCAGCAGCGCCTGCACCGCCGAGAAGCAGAGCGTAACGTTAACCTTGATGCCTTCATCCGAAAGCGCCCGGCAGGCGGTCAGGCCGTTTTCGGTCAGCGGCAGCTTCACAACGACATTGGGTGCGATCCGGGCAAGATAGCGCCCTTCGGCGAGCATGCCTTCGACATCGGTCGCCACGGCTTCAGCGGACACCGGACCGGGGATGATCGCACAGATCTCGGCGATCGCCTCCTTCATCTTGCGACCCGACTTGGCAATCAGGGACGGGTTGGTCGTGACACCGTCGATCAGGCCGCTGGCCGCGGCAGCACGCAGCTCGGCGACATCAGCTGAGTCGATAAAGAGCTGCATGGTAGACCTCCCGGGGAGACATCGCTCCGATCCGCCACATTTATAGCGCGTCAGTCTTTATCTGGAATGACATTCTTGACGTCCTGGGCGCGGCTTCGCGGCATGATCAGCACAGAATTGCCGCTGGCGACGATGACAAGATCAGAAACGCCAATCGCCGAGACCTGGAGCCCGTCGGACCGGATCAGCATATTGGCGCCATCGACCAGCGTGGCCGATCCATCCACCGCATTGCCCGCCGCGTCCTTCTCCGACAACCGCCAGAGTTCGGACCACGAACCAATGTCCGCCCAGCCGATATCGCAGGGCGCTACCGCCGCCCGGCTGGTCTTCTCCATGACCGCACGGTCCACTGCCTCGGAGCGCACGGTGGCGAAGATATCCGCATCGAGGTGGATCACAGTGCCGGAGCGTTGTCCGCTTCTGAGGGAGGCTCCGGCGCCATCGCGAATGTCAGCAGCTGCGATGCCGAACTCCTCGAGCAGCACGGCTGGCGAAGCAAAAAAGACGCCTGAATTCCAGCTATAGCGCGGGTCCTGGAAATACGCGGTGGCAAGGGGCAGATCAGGCTTTTCCTTGAATGCGGCCACTTCGAAAACACCCTCCGAAAGGGGCAGCCCTTGCTGGATATATCCATATCCGGTTTCTGGCCCGGACGGCTTGATGCCGAACGTGACGATGCGGTCGCGTGCAACCTCTGCAGCTGCACTGATTGCGGCCACAAAGTCGCGGGGCCTGCCTACCAGCTGGTCCGCTGGAGCGATGAGCACCAATGCCTCCGGATCGATCTCCTGCGCGATCAACGCGGCCAGCGCCGCTGTCGCCGCCGTATTGCGACCCTGCGGCTCAAGGATCAGGGCAGCCAGGCTGACGCCCGATTTCGCGACAAGCGAGTGGACGAGATCCTCATGAGCGGCATTGGCGATCACGACAGGATCGAGAAACCGGACAGCGCCATGATCGCCGGTAAAACGAAGCACGGTTTCCTCGATCATGGTCCGCTCCGCTCCGAGGCGGTGGAACTGCTTGGGGCGTTGCCGTGTCGAAAGCGGCCAGAGGCGGGTTCCAGAGCCGCCAGACATGATGACGGGAATGATCTTCGTGATCGCCACGCAACGCTCCGACTTTGTCCCTGCACCCTGCCGGATTGCTTCTAGGCTCACCTGCGGCTGGCGCAAGGGTCCGGGCAACAAGCACAATCAGCCTGCAAGGCGATAGGCGCTGTCACCCCTCAGAGATGGCTTTTCGACGAGATGCCACAACAGGAACGCTGCAGACACCGAAGCAATGGCAGCCGTGGCGACTCCCACCCAGGGATTGGCGACGAACAGCCCAAGCGCAACGACAGTCTGAATGATTGGAAAGTGAACGATGTAGAGCCCGTAAGAGAGATCGCCGAAGCGAGCTGCGTCGAACATGCGGGGAAGCCCGGTCGCGATCCAGATAACAACGACCCCGATGCCGAGGGCCCTGACAACATCCAGAGCTGGAACGAGGATGGATGCCGCCAGAACGATCAGCGCGACGGGCGCCAGAACAGACCGCCAGTTCAGATCGTTTCGCCAGGCCGCAAGAGCTATTCCGACGATGAAAAAGCTCATTTGTCCCGGAAGCTGGCGAGAAAGCTCGATCAGCAAGCCAGCATTCTGTGCCGCCCCCGCCTGTTCGAGCGCAACCCGCCAGGCCTCGGACGCCACATAGATCAGGACAAACAGCATCCATCGATGACGACCGGCAGCCCTCAGAAGCCAGGCGAGCACGGGCAGCACCAGATAGAACATGACCTCGATTTTCAGCGTCCAGAGCGCGCCGTTGACCTCGGTAAACCGGTTGTCGACAAACAAACCCGGCAGGTTGGGCTCCATGAAATTGAGGAAGCCGAGATTCCAGCCGACATAGCGCAGGACACCCGAGAGGTCGTCGCGCGAAGCAGGGCTAAGGATCAGCGCGGTCAGCGCGCAGGCCAGCACGACAACGACGTAAGCTGGCAACAGGCGGCGCACCCGCTTTTCTGCATAGCGCCCCAGAGACGAACTGCGTTCGAGGCTGATCCATACCAGGTAGCCTGAGACGACAAAGAAGCCCTGGACCCCCAATTCTGCCGCAAGGCTCAGGCGCGCTTCGACATCCGACCAACCAGACAGGCCCGATAGAGCAACGCCATGATAGGCAACGACCATGAGCGCAAGCAGCAGTCGGACGAGATGAAAGTTGTTGTGGGTTGACGAAGGCTGCTCGGGCGCCACGAGCCTGCCGGACGGTTCATGGGGAGAAGGCTCTGCATTTTCCGGCTGTGCGGGGCGGATCGGTTCGCCATCGAAGGCTGGCTGGTCATCTCCAAACGTGATGCCACGGGCCACGGGCCTGGCGACGTGTGGCGAACGCGGCGTGACGATCACAAGGACCGCAAGAAGCGCGCCCACGCCCCACCACCACTCGTTCCAAAGGTCGAAGGACACACAACCGACCGCGCCCATCACGCCCACGAGCATGGCCGTGCGTGGGCCGGCCACACCGAGCGCAGAGGGCGCTGGAAGTCTGAAGCCTGCCAGCAGAAGCAAAGTTGCGAGCAGAGCTGCGCCAATGGCGCCGGTCTCGGCCCACAGCTGCAGCGCCATGTTGTGAGGGTGATTGGGAATCACCAACTGGCTGGAGAAGCCGCCACTCTCGAAGGTGTCACGCATCGTTCGCAAGACGCCGACGCCGCCGCCTGTAACTGGCTTTTCAGCTACCACCTCAAGTGTGCGCTCCCAGATCAGTTGACGATAGTCGATCGTCGAAGCGGCAGACGTAGCGTCCGCTCCTCGCGAGGCGGCCCAGCTCCAGACAGGCGTGCTCAAGATGGCAAGCGCCGCAAGGCTGCCAATTATCTGGAAGCCGCGCTTCGGGGCCAGTTGGACGATCACCCACCCTGCCCCTGCAAACCCCAATGCGAGCAAGCCGGCATACACCTCGCGCTTGAGAAGGACGGCTACCTCGACCGCAAGAACGATAACGGTGATGGAAATAGCGATGCCGCGACGCTTGCCCTGTGTCAGACCCGCAATCAGGAATGGCGCTGCAGCGGCCATGATGAGGCAGTTGCGGCTTATGTTCTGTACGCCCTCATCGTCGGGCCGGCCGGGATAGAAGAAAGCTATTGCTTCGCGCTCGAACAAGGTGAGCAGCACAACGATCACCAGCTGAGCGAGTAACGCGATTGTCGCGACCTGCGAAATCCGCTTCCGCGCGTTGGCATCAAGCGCCTGTGCAACCGCCAAGAGGGTGCCGCCGGCAACAAGCAGGAGACCGACACGGATCACCTCGCTGCGAACACTTATCTTCATTGCTTCCAGATCGAACTCGACCAGCGCGACCGGTCGGGGCGACCAGAGCACCGATGCTCCGGCAAACGCCAAGAAGGCGAGGAGCGCGAGCATGTAGAGACGAGGCCGCAAGTGACGGATCGAAACCGCGGCCGTCATGAGGGCGCCAAGCCCGACAAGCACCGCAAAGGCTTGCCCGCCGACAAGGGATGCGACGGGCCACAAGGCGAAGACGAGACACAGGATCGCGACCGTCAAACTATCCTCGCCAGTTCGCCCCCGCCGGGACGCAGCTTGTCTGCATTGGCTGTAACCGTCACGTCACGCGCCCGCAACTCGCCAGACTGCAGTTTTCAGGGGCGACCTGATCGCAATTTGTCAGCGCCAATCAGGTGTGTACCCGCACTACAAGACCCAGCCCGCGCTGCAGTCTCCCCTTTTTTGTGCTGCTTTCCATGTAACCCATTCTTGAGCATATCCGCCTAGGGTCCCGGCTTAGTCGGGGTCTGCGATCACGACCGCGGTCGGCGGGAAGGAGCGAAGCTTGACCCTACGTCGCCCTGCCCCCGCCGGTGATGCGGCAACGCCCGCTGGCACGCCTTCCACAGAAGCAGGCCGGCCCATGCCGCTTGCTGTTGACCTCGACGGCACGCTGCTACTGACCGATACGCTTTTCGAAGCCCTGGGCGAGCATCTGCGGCGCAGGCCGCTGTGGGCGCTGGCGCAGCTGGTTCAGCTCCCGTTTGCGATCGCGAAGGTGAAGGACCGCCTGACCTCCGGGCTCAATCTGAACGTCGCGACCCTGCCGGTGAATGAGGACGTGCTGGCCTACTGCTGCGAGGCAAAGGCAGCAGGGCGTGAAGTCTGGCTTGTCTCCGCCGCCGACCAGAAAGTGGTTGATCAGGTCGCTGCGCGTTTCGGCATATTCGACCGCGCAATCGGAAGTGACGGGACAACGAACAACAAGGGAGGGGCCAAGGCGCGGCTGCTTGAGCGCGAGGCGCCGGGCGGTTTCGAGTATGTCGGCGACAGCCCTGCGGACATCAAGGTCTGGGCGCGCGCGAAAGCCGCCTCTCATGTCGACAAGGGCGAAGCGCGCAAGCGCATGATCGAGCGCATGGGCGTACCTGTGGCGCGCTCGTTTGATCGGCCGAAGGCCGGCCTCGCAACCTGGCTCAAGGCGATGCGTCTGCATCAGTGGGCCAAGAATGTACTGATCTTTGTCCCGGCAATCCTCGCCATGAAGATCGACGACCTGCCGACCCTCATGACGCTTCTGATGGCGATGCCGCTCCTCGGCGCGATTGCGTCTGGCGCCTACATCCTGAATGACATTGTCGATCTCTCAACCGATCGAGGGCATCCCACCAGGCGAAACCGACCCTTCGCCTCGGGGCGGATCAAGCTCTGGCAAGGGTTTGTTGCCGCACCCACTCTGATCCTCGTGGGGCTCGTCGGCGGTTTCCTGCTCTCTCCGGCCTTTGCGGCGACGATGCTGTGCTACCTCATCGTGGCCCTCGTCTACGCCTTCGCACTCAAGCACACTGCGCTGGTTGACGTGATAGCACTGGCGTTCCTCTACACGCTGCGGCTGATCATGGGCGCGGTGCTGGCCGGCGTGCTTCTGAGCCAGTGGCTCATGGTCGTCTCGATGTTCCTGTTCGTGTCGCTGTCACTTGCGAAGCGGCATACGGAAGTGTTGCACCGCATCTCGGCGGGAGAACGGCGCGTGGCCAATCGCGGCTATCGCGCAGAGGATGTAACGCTGACGCTGGGACTGGGGCTCGCCACCGCGACAGCAGCGCCGCTGGTTCTGGCGCTCTACATCATTGAGTCTGCCTGGCCATCTGGCCACTACGCGTCGCCTGCAATGCTGTGGGTCGCGCCGATTGCGTTATCGATGTGGCTGATGCGCGTATGGCTTGTTTCCAATCGCGGTGAGCTGAATGACGACCCCGTTGTGTTTGCCGTCAAGGATCCGAAGAGCCTCGCGGCTTGCGCCGTGTTGGCCGCCAGCTTCGCTGCGGCGGCTACACTGCCTGAAGGCTCACTCGAATTGCTCAACGTCGGCCGGCTGTTCGGCCAGCCACGATAAGTGAGGCGATGATCGGTGAGGACAGCAGACGGCGCGAGCCAGTCTGGGGCCAGAGCAGCCACGCCTTGATTGAATTCGCGCGCTTCACTGCGATCGGCGGGTTGGCTGCGCTGGTGAATCTCATCTTGCGCTAGCTGCTCGTCTTCATCGTATTCTTCGAGGCTGCGGTTGTGCTCGCCTGCATGGTCGGCATGGTGTTCGCGTTCTTCCTGTTCCAGAAGCTGATTTTCGGTGGAAGCGGCGGGCTCAGGTCGCGCCGGGTTATCCGTTTCGTGCAAGTGAATCTACTGGGCGCGGGACTGGCGTGGGTCGTCAGTTCGCTAATGGCGCCGCTGACGCTACCGGCGATAGGCCGGGACTTTGACCCAACGAGGCCGCACACTTTGTCGGTGTCGCGGCACCGGCGATATCAAGTTACCTCCTGCACAAGCACTACACCTTCGCCGGACCCGACAAGACGCGCTGAGACGAGTCAGGGCCCGCGTAATGCCCGAAGCGCGTCTCGTCGAGCGCGCTACGCGTCCATGCCTCAGCCTGTGCGATAACAGCCGCCCTGCCCCGCGCCGCAAGCTCGCGCCGGAGTGCGTTTGACGCTTCCAGCGCGCGCAGTTTGTGCGCCGCATCGTCAAGGTCGGGCTCGGCCCAGAGGGCACCGGAGGCCCTGTAAACTCCGCCCGCATCCTGAACCGGCACGAGGTGATGACCGATGCAGAGTTCGGGAACATCCGCCATGAAATCGAGATTTCCCGACCATCCGGTAGCGAGGGTCGGAACGCCGGCGAGAAAGGCCTCGGCAATCACGAGACCAAACCCCTCCGACCGGTGCGGGGAGAGAAACACGCTGCACCCGGCGATAAGGCGGTCGATGGCCTGATGGCTCATGCGCTCGTTGAGAAACGCGATGTCGGAGCGACCGGCCACAGCATTGCGGGCGGCGTGTTCGAACTTGGGGTCAGGGCCTGCGGACTGAACCTTCACGATCAACCGGCGCACGGCGGTTGGCTTGGGGAAAGCGCGCTTGAAAATCTCAATCGCGCCGATGAGATTCTTGCGCGTCCAGCTCGACTGCAGGTCTCCCATGACAAGGACAGTGAACGGACCTTCCTGTGGCTGGGGAGGTCGGGGAGCGTTCGCCAACGCTACAGGATGCGGCATCACGCGGAGCGGCGTTGCCACCCCGGCGGCGGTGGCCGCATCGGCAATGAACTGGCTGGGGACTCACAGCTCGTGAAAGAACGCCGCCGTCTTCGCCCAGGACGCCGGAAGCACCGGCAACTCGTAGGCCCAGACGCCTATGCGGTACCGGCCGCGCCAGAGATCCGGCGCGATGCGCGACATGGCGGCAAGACCCTCGGGCGCATTCACGTGCAGGATCCAGACACCGCCTGCAGGTGCGGCCGGCAACTGGCCAACACCTGCGCCGGCACCGGCGAACAGGGGCGCGAGGTCGTGCTCCATGGGCTGATAGCCCGCTTGCTGGATCCCCCGCAGAGTCAGCCGCGCCGCGCGCGATACGCCTGATGCGCCGGAGAGAAGGCCCGAAACGATGACCGGGCCCGGCGAGAATGCGGGCTCCCCGTCCGCCAGTGCAGCCGCAACGCGGCGGCGGGCCAGGGCGATTGCAGCCCCCTGACCAAGGCGACGCAGCGCTGGAGGAACGATCGCCCGCCAGATTCTGCGCAGGGCCACACCGGGATTGGATTGCCTCGACATTCTATCAACCGGGATGGCGGCCCAGCCCGGCTTAGTCAATCGTGGCGAGGCTTGCCTTCGCCGGCGATTGCATCATCGAGACCGGCCAGTGCTGCCGCGGATGGTGACGGGCTGGCAGAGGCAGGCTCTGCTCCAAAAACGATGCTGATTTTCGCGCGTTCGCGCGACTTCTGGTGGCGCGGGGTAGCCAGGGCGGTCACGGCAATCAGACCCCTGCCCGCCCAGAACATGTCGTTCCAGAGATCGAAGGACACGCAGGCGATGGCGAACACGTCCCCCGCCAGCGCGGCCCCCTTCAGCATGGCGGAATTGCGCTCCCGGCTGGACAGGCGCCAGCGCGCCAGCAGCAGAGCCAGTGAGAACAGGCTCGCGCCAACCGCCCCGGTCTCGGCCCAGCCTTGCAGCAGCATGTTGTGAGAATGGTTCGGCACCATCGGCGAGCCGGCCAAGTAAACGGTCTCGATCGTCTCCGTCATCGTCCGCCGCAGGACGCCGAGGCCGCCTTTGAGCATGGGCTACTGATGAATTACGTCGATCACGTGCCGCCAGATCGCGACGCGGTAGGACGCTGAACTGTCCGCCGTCGCAAGATCGGCGCCCTGTGTGAGGATGCCGAATACCCACAGCGCGGTTATGATCGCCGCCGCGAAGGCCAGGGCGAGCACGAAAAAGGCGCGCCTGGGAAACATGCAACTAATGCCATGGACGCCGCCGCCAACGCAATCGCGAGCAAACCGGCATTCAGATCTCTGTACCAGGCGGCGAACGCTGCTCCGGCAATTATGACCGCGGCGGTAAAGAGCCTTGCGAGACTCTTCTCGTTGCCCGCCACGCCTATCGCAAACACCGGCGCCGCCAGCGCGCACAGCACGACGTTACGCGCGATATCCTGCACACCCTCGCCGCTCGTTGGCATGAACCCCGCGAAGATACGAAGCGCATCAGCGTCGAAGACCGACACAACCACGACGATGAAAAGCTGGAGCTACAGGGCTGCCCCGGCGACACGCATCATGATGTGGCGGTGGTCGTCCGTGATGCGGTTGACGGCCGCCATCAGTGCGCCAATCGCAACGAACAGTAGCCCGACGCGCAGCATTTCGCTTCGGACAGCGAATTTCAATTTCCGAAATCGAAATCGACCAGCGCCATCTCGCGCGGCGACCACATCGCTAAGACGCCGCAGAACACGAAGAACGCAAGCAGCGGCAGCATGTAGGCCTGCGGCCGGAACCCACGCGCTGCCGAAACGGAGCAGAGAAGCGCCGCCAGGCCAATGAGCACCCCAAGGCCAAGGCCGCCGGCAAAGGTCAGCGGCGCCCACTGGACCCCGGGAAAATGAGAGGACTATCGCAGTCAACCGAGCTCCGCCGACCCTACTGCCGCCCAGCACGAGCACGCATCGGGGCCTTAGCCTCGTTCAGCGTGCCGCACAACTCTGCAAGGTAGTCCCCGTTTTCAGGTTCTCTCAAGACATCGGCTGTTCTGCGAAGAGCGCGTGGCGCTCGCCTTCAAGCCAGTTCAGCCTCGGAAAACGAGGGATGCTGCCTATCAGAAACCGACAAGACAGCCTGCTCTTCGGTGACGGGCCAGTCGATGCCAAGCACCGGGTCGTTCCAGCGAATGCCGCCCTCGCAAGCTGGCGCATAGGGTGCAGAAACCTTGTATTGGACTAGCGTATTCGGCGAGAGCGTGCAGAAGCCGTGTGCAAACCCCGCCGGGATCATCAACTGCTCTCCAGCATCCGCGTCGAGACTGACACCAACATGCTGCGCGAAAGTTGGCGAGCCGGGTCGAATATCGACGGCGACGTCGTAAATGGCCCCTGACACGCACCGGATCAGCTTAGCCTGCGCCATCGGCGCCTTCTGGAAATGGAGGCCTCTGACCGTTCCGGTGGCGGTCGACAGCGATTCGTTGTCCTGAACAAATGAAGACAAACCATGCGCAGCCCACAGGTCGAGACGGTAGGTCTCGCGAAACCAACCGCGCGCATCCGTGAATTGCTTGGGTTGGATCAGGATAACATCCCGGATTGCTAGCGGTGTGAACATCATTGGCCGTGCTGCGGCAGGGAAGCTAGATAGGCCCCGTACTCGTTTCCGATTGCCTTTCCCAGCTTGATGAGTTGGTCGGCGTCGATGAAACCACGGCGCCATGCAACCTCCTCGGGACAGGCGATGCGAAAGCGTTGCCGCTGTTCGAGGGTCTGAACGTACAGAGATGCCTGCAAGAGGCTGTCGAAGGTGCCGGCATCGAGCCAGGCGGTCCCTCGCGCAAGTTGAACCACGTGCAGCTTGCCCTGCCGGAGATACTCGGCGTTGATGTCGGTAATCTCGCGCTCACCACGGCGGGAGGGCTTCACCCAGCGCGCGATCTCGACCACCTCGCTGTCGTAAAAGTAGAGACCCGTAACCGCAAGATTGCTGCGCGGCATCTCGGGCTTTTCCTCGATCGACAGGGGCTTGCCTTGCTTGTCCAGCTCCACGATGCCGAATCGCCGGGGATCGGATACCGGGTATGCGAAGATGCTGGCCCCGGAGGTCAGTTTGCCAGACTCCATGAGCTGCCCGGCAAATCCTGCTCCATGAAAGATGTTGTCGCCCAGAGCCAACGCGCACGTGTCGCCGGCGACGAAGTCCGCACCAATCTGAAAGGCCTCGGCGAGTCCGCCCGGTTTTTTTTGCGGTTCATAGCAAAAGCTGACACCCCATTCCGTTCCATCACCGAGCAGCCGTTTAAACAGCGGCAGATCGTCGGGCGTCGAAATCACAAGCATCTCCCGAATGCCCGCCAGCATCAGGGTTGAGATCGGATAGTAGACGAGTGGTTTGTCATAGACCGGCAGCAGCTGCTTCGATACCGCACGCGTCACCGGAGCAAGGCGAGACCCGTGCCCGCCTGCAAGGATTATCCCCTTCATCGACTAGGTCCCTGCCGCAGCAAGCGCACGGGGCGCGGGGCCTCCGGAATTTGCTCGCAAGGGAGCCCACCATTCGCGATTGTTCAGATACCAATCAATGGTAGCGTCGATGCCTCCCTCGAAGCCGGCCGAACAGGACCAGCCCAGCTCACGCTCAATCTTGGAAGGGTCGATGGCATAGCGACGATCATGTCCCAGTCGATCGGGGACGTAGCCGATCAATTCGCGCCGCGGTCTGGCCAGCGGCGGCGCAACCTTGTCGAGACGATCACAGATCTGCTTCACCAGGTCGATATTCCTTCGTTCCGACCGGGCGCCGATGGCATATCGTTCCCCCGGGCGCCCCTTGCGGAGGACAAGCTCCAGCGCTCGCGCATGATCCTCCACATGAAGCCAATCGCGCACGTTCAAACCGTCCCCGTAGACTGGCAGCGGCTTCCCCTCAAGCCCGTTCAGGATCATCAACGGGATGAGCTTCTCGGGAAACTGACGGGGTCCATAGTTGTTGGAGCAGTTGGTCAGCAATACAGGAAAACCGTAGGTGCGGGACGAGGCCATGACAAGATGATCGGCCGCCGCCTTGGAAGCAGAGTATGGCGAGGATGGATCGAGCGGCGTCGATTCGGAGAACGCCCCATCCGCGCCAAGCGAACCGAACACTTCGTCAGTCGATACATGCAGGAAGCGGTAGGCCTCGGCTTTCGCTTCTCCAAGGCTCGCCAGGAGCGCCCGAGACGCCTCAAGCAAGACCCACGTACCGACGATGTTGGTCTCGATGAAAGGGGCCGACCCGGTGATCGAGCGATCGACATGGGATTCAGCGGCGAGGTGCATGATCGCATCTGGCCTTTCCCTCGTCACAAGCTCCAGAACCGCGTGCAGGTCGCAGATATCCTGACGCACCACGCGTATGTCGCCGCGCTGGACGAGGGGCTCAAGCGAGGCTGGATTTGCCGCGTAGGTGAAGCAATCAACTACGACGATCTCTATATCGGCGCAGCCGTCCAAGTGGCGGACCAGCGCTGAACCGGTAAAGCCAGCCCCACCCGTGATCATGACCTTCATTGGGCAACTCCCGAGCGCCTTCCCTACCCCGCCTGGAACTGCTTGCACAACAGATTGGCCCATCAATGGCCCATGCAACGAGCCGGCACCTTAGGCACTTGCCAATCCCGCGCCTTGCAGCCAAATAACCGATTGCGAAGGGGGCTGCAATCCGTCGGCCAGTTGCGAGAATTTCGTTCGATAATGGCCGCCCTTGGGATAAGCGATGCGCGTACTGATCGACGGTGCCTACAGGGGACTGACCCAAGGCACAGGCATCAGCACCTATGCGCGCACACTTGCGGCTACGCTGACGCAGCTTGGGCATGATGTGCATTGGTTGTCCGGCGCGCATGCCGCGGGCAAGCCCGACCCTATGTCCGATGCCGTGCACGCAGCCGATGAAAGACCTGATCTCAGCGGTCCCCGGAATTATCTGCAAACCGCACTCAACATGGCCACGGGATTGCTGCGTCCAAGCGTGCGTGCGCAAAAGCTTGAGTTGGATGGGTCCATTCAGGGTCGGTCCGCAGGTCCGCCGCTGGAGACGACCCTCCTTGCCCCCAACCTCTTCGTTCACGCCCACTACCGCCACATGCTCTTGCGACAGTTCACCGAGGTCCGGACCGATGGTCAGGAGGACGTGCTGCACCTCACGGCGCCGCTTCCCGTGAGGATGAAGGGGGTCAAGACCGTGGTGACAATCCACGACCTCATTCCGATCTGCCTTCCCTACACGACACCTGACAACAAGCGGGAATTCATCGACCGCGTGCGTACAAGCGTTGAGAATGCGGACCTAATCATCACCGTATCGGACGCCTCGAAGCAGGAGATGGTCAACCTGCTGCAGGTCAACCCCGCGCGCATCGCGGTCACCTGGCAGCCCAGCGATATCGAGCCGTTGACCGATCCGGAACGCGCAGCCTTGCCCCGCACGCTCGCAAGGTTTGGCCTCGAGGCCGACCGATATGGTCTCTTCGTTGGCGCCATAGAGCCCAAGAAGAATGTGCGCCGCCTGATCGACGCCTTTCTCGATTCGCATGACACTATGCCGCTTGTTCTGGTCGGGCCAAAAGCCTGGAAGTGGGAAGGCGAAATCGGCGACCTAGATCAGCGCCTCGGAGAGACCGCGCACAAGCGCATCCGGATCCTAGGGCATGTGCCGCACGATGACTTGCGCCGCCTGTTTGCCGGGGCCCGCCTTCTTGCCTTCCCCTCGCTTCGCGAGGGCTTTGGCCTTCCTGTGCTTGAAGCGATGCGCATGGGCTGCCCGGTCGTCACCTCTCATGCCGGCGGCCTTGCCGAGGTTGCCGGCAACGCCGCCGTGATCGTCGATCCGCTCGAGACCGATAGTATCCGTCACGGCATCACCCGCCTGATCGAGGACGACGCGCTTCATGCGAACCTGCGCGCGGCCGGCCACGCCCAGGCGCTCAGGTTTTCCAGCGAGGCCTACCTTGATCAGCTGGCCGCCGCTTACGCGCGCCTCGCCTGAGTGCCCGGAATTCTACCGCCGTTGGCAACCCATGCGCTGATGCGGTGCTGTGACCAGAACTGTCAACGGCGGAGCAAAATTACATCAGCCGGGCGGAGTAAAAGTACATCACTTGGGGTGAGCGCAGGTGTTAACGCCGAGGGCCCCCAATTGGGGGCCCTCG
>Ga0247843_1006550_pt1 | contig 15114 bp, 11 predicted proteins | sample LaCruzMarch2017__FD_192420 | JGI IMG/M metagenome (GOLD analysis project Ga0247843, IMG submission 192420) | Freshwater microbial communities from meromictic Lake La Cruz, Castile-La Mancha, Spain - LaCruzMarch2017_8m | ecosystem: Environmental > Aquatic > Freshwater > Lake | place: Spain... | reverse complement strand
AGTGAAGGCAAAGGCGTTGAAAACCACCCTTTACCAGATCAGGCAGAATTTGTTTTACAACTATCTAAAAGCTGAATTGAAAAACCCTACAATTGCGGCTTATTCTGGGGTATAGCGAAAGTCCTATGAAAGTTACGAAGCTAAATAATTTCCTTTATTTTGGCGGGCTAGAAAAAATCAAACCGGCAAAGTTCAGCTCACCTTAGAAACCATCAGAAAATTACATGATGGCTTAAATATCCCTTTAGAAAGCTTGATTAAGGGATAACCACGTTTTTCTAATTTCCGATTTCCTTAACTTCCATGCCAACCCCATTCATCCAAGCCCTAATCCCTCATCTACCCCGCTATGCCGAAGAAGAAGGCGATTTTTACGCCGTGCCGCGCACCGCCTTAGTGGACGCGCTGTGCCAAACGCAGCTTGACCATACCGCTGCCGAAACCGTTGTTGCCTTAGTTGAAAGCTTGCTCGATACCTTGGCGGTGTTGGATAACAATCATTTGCAAAAAGGCGAATGGTGTTGGGTGTCGTTTCCGGCGCAGTTGTTGGCGTTGTCGGTGTTGACGGCGTGGGGCGATGCTAATTCGCGGTTTTTTGCTGGTAATTTTTGGAACACACGCGATATTGCCGATGCCCAAAAAGAGCAGCAACGCGAGGTTTTACATCATCTTGAAACTCGCCGTTATCAACATCATGCTAACCGTGCCGCACAGCCTATCCGTTATATTTATGTGGCTTGGGGAATCATCAAGCTAGATGACAAGGTGTTGTTTTATCAGCGTGAAGACACCCAAAAACGCCATGATAAACAAGCGGGTGATTATGGCTTAATTGGCGGTCGATTGAACCAGCGTGATGTGCTTGGTGATGGGCGTGATTTCCTTGGCGAGGTGCAATCAGCAAATTCTGTTGTGATTAAAGCAGCGTTGCCAGAAACCTTAAAACGGGAATTACACGAAGAAGCGGGTTTGGTGTTTGCGCGCCATTATCAGTTTAAGTCTTGGCGGTGTATCCGGCCTTATCAACAAGTGCAGGGTTCTGCACCTAACCACGCGCTGACGCATTATTATTTGGAAGTTTTCCATATTGAGCTGACTTTGGAAGGCTATTTGTTCTTGCAACAACAAGTAGCGCGTGACGAACGCTTGGTGTGGTTCAGTCTGGATGAAATGATCCAAGGTACAACTTCGGATGGAAAAATACCTTATATCAATGCCTTGCTAAACGATTTTGATAACGGGCCGTTGGCATTGAAGGCGGAATTATCGGTTTTGCCAGATAGTTTTACCGCCGGGTATTTGTTCCAGCCAGCAAAATATGGCTTAAGCTTGTTGATGGATACTGAAAAGCCAATTTTAGCGGGCGTGCTTGGTAAAGAAAAAATCTTGGATAAGGTTTTAACCCAAGCACAAATGGCGTTATTGTTGAGCTTGGCGGCACATGGGCGTGGCTTTGAATTTGCAACCATTACCGACAATATCAGCCTGCATCCTTATGGTTGGTTGGATGTCAGCCAGAATCGGGGCTTGCAGACGGGATTGATTGAACTGGCGGCGGTTCTTAAGGGGACAGATGTCATTATCGAATGCCATCAGGATGTTCTGTTTCGCTTATCCGTCCATCCTGCAATGGTTTATTTTGATGACCAGCTGTTTACTTTTGTTGTTAAAGCCGCTGATTTGAACGGTGTTGCAACTAAAATCCCAGTACAAATCCATCGGGCGGTATTCGCAACGGCTTTGGGAAACGTTAAGGAAATAACAGAAACATTTCAGATTACCCTTGAATTTGCCCATAAATTGCAATCATTAACTGTAAATACCTTTTCTACCGATAATGACCATGCCGTAAAAATCGAAGATGCTTACAAAAAAACGCTGCATAAAAAAGACCAATTTTTACGGCTGGGATTAAAATGCTTAATTCGTCAGGAAGCGGGTAATATGAAATTCAATTTACAGTACACAATCAGTTGAAACCTATCGGTATAGGGTTAAATCTGGTGGTTGGAGTACAAGCCTACTGAAGAGCCTAGTTTTAGGAGTCCAAAACATGTTTTGGACTCCTAAATAAATGTTAAGGAATCGCTGAACAAAGCCTTCGACAAGCTCAGGCCGAACGGTAACTGATTGATTCCGTTTGTGCAGACAAACCGAGGTTTGCACTCCAAGTTATCAACCGGAATTACAGATTTAACCTATTACCAACGTTTCTACATGACGTTGTTGTACCCAAAGCGAATAAATACAACGGATTAAATGTTTACCCCGGAAACAACACATCAAACTGCTGCATTAACGCGGCAATATCTTTACGTGCACAAACTTGCACAGGCAGAAACAAATCAGCCGCTAGCAAACCCCGTTCCTGCAAGGATTCTTGCTCCACATAAATCGTTGTTACGTCATACAATTCCAAGGCTTTAAAGATAGCCGCCGTGTCTTTCATATCCGCAGGTGGTTGCTGGTGGGTTTTTAATTGGAATACCGCATCATCTAACAGTAATAGCGCGACAGTTTGGTCGAATGCTGCGGTGATGAGGATGGTGTCCAGCATTTCTTGCACATAAGCGCCGCTGTGGGGTGGTTTGCGTAGGCAAAATAGAAAACGTTTCATCGCCATTAGCCAAACACCAAAAAACGGTCAGCGGCTAAAGTGGCTTCCAGTAATTGGCCTAAACCGCCAATCCGAAAACCCTCCGCCAAATCATTATCAGTTTTGCCTTGCCTGCGGGCTTCATCGGCAGCCAACAAGCCCCGCCGCTGTGCTGCGGAAATGCACACCAGCAAATCAATTTGATGGTCACGCGCCAAGGTAGTCCAGCATTGCGAAAATTGCCGCTCATCATCCGGCGGCATGGCGTAACGGAACGCGTGATAAACACCATCGTGATAAAAAAAGATGCGGATAATTTGATGGCCTTGGGCAAGCGCGGCACAGGCAAATTGGTAAGCCGTCTGCCCGCTGTTGGCATGATAAGGGCTGCTGTTGATTTGGATTGCGAATTTCATGGCGATAGAGAATCGATTATTAAGAGTATCGATTATCCAGAAAGCCAAGCAAGTTACAAGCTTGCTTGGCCAAAGAGGGGTGTTGCTGCCGTTGGTAAAAGCAGCAACATGTTTGGCGGGTTGCCGTTATGGCAATAAAGTGATTCTGTCTAAAGTGACAGGGGCAATTGTGGCGCTTGCCGTAAAGTAAGCTTCTAAGGCATCAAGGTCTTGTGCGCCACCTAAAAGCTTGGTGCCTTTAGTGAGTACGCTAAAGTTATCACCACCTGTTGCCAAAAAGTTGTTGACGGTAATGCGGTAGCTGTCTGTGGCAACAATTGGTGCGCCATTCAGCATAATGCTAGCTGGGTTAATTTTGTCACAAGCAGGGCCAGTTGCACTCCAGCTATAGCTAAATCCAGCAGAAGGCAGCAAGATGCGGTTGAATGGTTGTGTTAAGCCTAAATCATTAGGGCAACCCGTAAATTGTTGTTCTAACAATTTTTCAATTTGTTCGCCAGTAACCGTCATAGTCACTAAGCTGTTGCCAAAAGGCTGCACGGTGAAAGCTTCGCTATAAGTAACGATGCCGTCACCTTCGCCTGCTGTGCTGGAAGTAAATGCCATTTCAGCACGTACACCACCTGGATTCATAAACGCAACTTGTGCGCCACCAAATTTAGGCGCGGCAGTAGCAGCCAATTGGGAGTCGGCAATAATGTCGCCCATGACGTTTTCACCAGCAGTATTGGGTGTTCTTGATAAAGTTGCAGTGATGTTGCCGATAACGCGGTTACCAATGGGTGTTGCTAAGCTTTTATAGCCTGCGACCAAATTTTGGATAGCTGCATTTGGCGTGATGTTGGTATTGGTGCGGTCAACCACGATGTTGTTGGCGTTAATGCTAGTGACATCGCCGTTTTTGTTCATAACCATGTCAATATTGGTTAATACCCGGCCTTGGCTGTTGGCACTAGTGACAGGGATTAAATGGGCGGGGTTTTGGGTCGCCAATTTACAGTTATAGGCTTGATGGGTATGGCCTGTGATAACTAGGTCAACGGCGTTGGATAATCTGCTGACAATGGATTTAATGCGCGATGAAGTCGCGCCATTCAAGCCTTCATCACAGTTATTGATAGTTGATACTGCTTGTGTGGTTGGCACTGTGCCGCCTTGGTGGATTAATACCACAAACGCTCTAACACCTTGTTCATACAAAGAGCGGATTAATATGTTTACCGCATTTGCTTCATCCATAAATCTTAAACCTGCCACACCTGAAGGGGTAACAATGGTAGGTGTTTCTTTTAAAGTCATGCCGATAAAAGCAACTTTTAAGCCATCAAATTCTTTGAGTTCATAAGCAGGAAAAATATTTTTGCCTGTGCTTTTTTCAAACACGTTAGCGGCCAAAAATTTAAATTTGGCACCTTCAAATGGCACAGGTGTGCCGACTACTGCACCTTGGCAGCTGTTCAAATCAGTCGGATGGCAACCACCGTTTTGCATACGCAACAATTCTGCTTTGCCTTCATCAAACTCATGGTTACCAACGGCGTTGATGTCCAGACCTAACATATTCATGGCTTCAATAGACGGCTCATCATGGAATAATGCCGAAATTAATGGGGTTGCACCGATCAAATCCCCCGCTGAAACCACGACAGTGTTGGCATTTTTGCTTTTAATGTCAGCAATATAGCCAGCCATCCAATCCACGCCGCCCACTGGTGTGCTAGGCGTTGAGCTGGCTGGTTGATTACGGAATGTGCCTGGTGATTCCAGTTGTCCGTGGAAGTCGTTAAAAGCAACAATTTTTACATTGACTGCTTTGGGTGTAGCCGCATAAGCCACGCCTGTGAAGGCTACAGCTAATGCGAGTGCGCTAGCAATTTTTGTTAATTTCATTAGTTTCCCCATTATTTACAGGTTGCAATAATAACGACAGCTACTTAATCAATATAATCTTGCTGTCGATCGGTGTCCGTCGCCTAAGCAAGCTAGTTGGCGACTTGGCGCAAGTGTAGTCAAGCACTGTGAAATTCAGGTGACAACAAGCACTTATCTTGCCAAGCTGCGCCATTTCACCACCATATACTGACGCTAATCAGTTATAATCCACGGCTTTACCAGTAAGCCACGTATCGCCCAGCATGTCAGAACAACTCACAGAACTTAAACGCCGCCGCACCTTCGCCATCATTTCCCATCCTGACGCGGGCAAAACCACGCTCACTGAAAAGCTGTTGCTGTTCGGCGGTGCTATCCAGTTGGCAGGTTCGGTTAAAGGCCGTAAAGCCGCCCGCCATGCAACTTCTGACTGGATGGAAATGGAAAAAGAGCGGGGTATTTCGGTGACCACCTCGGTGATGCAGTTTGAACACAACAACGCCATCATCAACCTGCTGGACACTCCAGGCCACGAAGACTTTTCTGAAGATACTTACCGCACCCTGACGGCTGTGGATTCGGCATTGATGGTAATCGACGTCGCCAAAGGCGTTGAGGAACGAACCATTAATTTAATGGAAGTCTGCCGCTTGCGAACCACGCCGATTTTAACCTTCATCAACAAGCTCGACCGCGAAGGCCGCGAGCCGATTGAATTGTTGGATGAAGTGGAAAGCGTGTTGAAAATCCAATGTGCACCAATGACTTGGCCTATCGGCATGGGCAAACGCTTTAAAGGCGTTTATCACATGTACAAAGATGAAATCCATTTATTCAGCGCCCAACACGGCGGAAAAATCGCCGAAGCCGAGATCATTAAAGGCTTGCACAACCCCAAGCTGGACGAGTTGCTGGACGATCAAGCCCAAGAATTGCGCGATGAAATCGATTTGGTAAAAGGCGCAAGCCACGAGTTTGATTTACAAGCGTATTTGGATGGCACACTCAGCCCGGTATTTTTTGGCTCAGCCATCAACAATTTTGGTATTTTGGAATTGCTGGATGCGTTCGCCGAATTCGCACCGCCGCCGCGTGCGCGTGAAGCCGAACAACGCCGGGTAGAACCGGAAGAAGAAAAATTCACGGGCTTTGTTTTTAAAGTACAAGCCAATATGGATCCCGCGCACCGTGACCGTATCGCCTTTTTGCGGGTGTGTTCTGGCAAATTCGACAAAGGCATGAAAATCCACCATGTCCGCACGGGTAAAGCAGTGCAAGTCGCCAACGCCTTGACGTTTCAGGCAGACAGCCGCAAAGCCGTGGAAGAAGCCTATCCCGGCGACATCATCGGCTTACACAATCACGGCACCATCCAAGTCGGCGACACTTTTAGCCAAGGCGAAACCCTGAAATACGGTGGCATTCCGTACTTTGCCCCAGAACTGTTCCGCCGCGTGGTGCTGAAAGACCCGTTACGCGCCAAAGCTTTGCAAAAAGGCTTAATACAGCTCACCGAAGAAGGCGCGACCCAGCTGTTCCGCCCGCTAAAAAACAACGATTTGATTTTAGGCGCAGTCGGCGTGTTGCAGTTTGACGTTACCGCTTATCGCCTAAAAGCCGAGTACAACGTCGAATGCGTTTACGATGCTATCCCCATTTCCACGGTGCGCTGGGTAAGCTCCGACAAACCCGCCAAGCTGGAAGAGTTCAAGAAAAAAGCCTTTGATAATTTGGCAGAAGATGGCGGCGGCTATTTGGTATACGTCGCCAACAGCCGCGTTAACCTGCAACTGACCGAAGAGCGTTGGCCGGATATAAAGTTTAGTGCGACGCGGGAGTTGTAGAGGCGGGATAGGTATTTTGGGGTATTGAGTTTGGAGTAAAAAAACAGGTTTTTTTACTCCATTACCCGAATGATATTGGCGAAGGATTTTGATGTTACGCACTCACTTTTTGTGAGATGAAAATAAAAGATGATGAATCGCTATCGCGATGTTTTTAAATCGGGTTCCCGCACCCGAAGGCGAGTTACTTTCTTTTGCGCCGCCAAAAGCAAGTAACCAAAGAAAAGGCGACCCGATCGCCGCTCATGTCTTGCGCTCCTCGCATTTGTCGGGGGACGGCAGAATGGGCTTCCTGCCCATCTGCCGCCATGCGGCTTCCCTGCCGCACCCCTAGCGGGCTATTCCCGACAAATACTCCGGTGCTCGACGCGGCAAACGGGAGAAAAGCGCGTTACTGCGTAACGTCAGATATTACATCTGCGCTTGCAGATAATTTTGGATGCCGACTTTGGCAATCAATTCAAACTGGGTCTCCAGCCAATCGACATGTTCTTCTTCGTTTTCGAGGATACGTTCAAGAATTTCGCGTGAAATATAATCTTTAACGGTTTCGCAATAAGCAATCGCTTCACGCAACAGCGGGATGGCGATTTTTTCCAGTTTTAGGTCACATTCCAGCATTTCTTCTGGGTTTTCGCCAATCATCAACTTATCAAGACTTTGTAAGTTTGGTAAGCCTTCTAAGAAAAGGATGCGCTCGATCAGTAAATCGGCGTGTTTCATTTCATCAATCGACTCGTGATATTCCTTCTCGTTGAGTTTTTTAAAACCCCAGTTTTTGTACATTCGGGCATGTAAAAAATACTGGTTAATAGCAGTCAATTCGTTGGTTAAGGCTTTATTGAGAAACTCAATAACTTTTGCATCACCTTTCATAGATATACCTTGTGGGTTTAAGCGGCGTTGAAGTAAGGCTGGTTAACAGCTGCTGCCATTATAGAATTGTGTTGGCAATGTTGGTCAATTAGTTCTTTGACTTGTTTGTTGCATTTGCCACAGTCGCTACCCACACCAAAACACTCAAACAATTGGCGACGGGTGCAAACGCCATCGTTGATGGCGGCGGTTATTTGCTTATCTGTAACTGCTTTGCAAACACATACATACATTGTCTTTATCTCCGTACCGATGGCTTTATACAAATAATAACAATTCTCATTAAAAAAGCAAGGTAGTCGATTGATAAAAATTTTAGTGCGATTTTATGGCAAGTGGCTTGTGCAAAATAAATGCGGATTTGCGGTTGGCGGCTCTTTTTCTTCACCTTAGCTTTGCAGATGCCAATCGGTAGTTATTGTGGACGACGTATTTCGCACACTGAAAATTGCTGGCTTTTGATATTGGCGCGATGGTCGTTATTACAGACCAGCTGCATAGCGGTAGCGGGCAGGAAGTTTGCAGAATAAGGGGGATGGAAGCCACAACCCCCTGTTTTATCTAATGGATTACTTTGGTTTTAAGTAAAAAGTTGTGTCAGTACGGCTTTTAGCCGCTCAAAATTTGGGTGGCTAAAATTGTAAGGGGCATTCGGGTAAGCGGTTTTGTAAATTTGGTTAAGGATAGCTTTGTGGCTTTCTTTAGAATGGAATTGCGAGCATTCTAAAAACCGTTCTATGCAGTTTTTTTCGGCTTCAGAAATGGTAGAAAGGACAAAGGATTCCAAATACCCCAACTTTGTCTTTGGATCGCAGAAGATATGGCTTTGGCTGATGGTGATGACATCCAGTTTCGCCATAAGAGCATCCAACGCCGTTTGGGTATTTTCATAACCCCCTTTTATGGCATCGCTTTCATCGTTATCGGCATCAACCACAAACAAAATTTTGCTGATTTGCCCCGCTTCGATTTCTAACTTTAAATCATCGAGGTATCTGTCGTGGTCAGGATTAAGCAATTCACTTTTGCCACGGAAGATATAAAAATTTATCTGATTAACAACGGCTAAGCCTAAATGGCTGATAAGAGCTTGCAAAAAATCCCGGTCATTTTTTCCCTCACAAACAATCGCTACTTTTACCATCCTCGCACCTCGCGCTCTTGTTCAATGCTGTCCAAAAGCATTTTGTAGTCACGGGTAATGGCTTTGAGTTCTTGTTGTTGGTTTTTTACTAATGTGGTGTAGCTAATGTCTTGTTCATCCAGCTTAGTTGCCACTCGCGCAAAGGATTCCAGCATTTCCTTAGAATGGGTGCTGGCAAACACTTGGCAATTGGTTTTTTTGGAAAGCGTAAGGATGATTTCCCAAAGGCGGTCAAGCTGGCTGTAATGGATGCCGTTGTCGATTTCGTCGATGAACAGATAGCCGTTCTCGCAAGCGTAAAGGGCGCAGATGATGGAAATATAGTGTTTTAAGCCGTCGCCGAATTCGCTGATGTCGCGGTATTCGCCATTGGTTTTACATTGGGGTTTGTCGCCTATGACTTTGAAGTTGGCGATGCTGCTGTCGAATTCTTGGATAAAACTGTCCAGTTCTGTTTCTTGATCGGCTTTTTGGATAGCTTGGTAGGCTTTAATTAAATGCTCATTAGCCCATCCAAAGTTGTCTATAAATTCGACATTTTTGGGGTCTTCAAGAATTATCGCCAACTCGTTGTCATTAATAGTTTTGGCTTGTCCATCAATCCCGAATCGGTATTCTTTCGAAGCATCTTGTTCTTGAATAAAAAAAGTGCTGTTTCTTAAGTTCGAGTTAGTTGCATAGCATTTTGTCGCATTTAATAATGTTTTGGAATCAGACTCTTTTTCGAGCAAACTTAAGTTCTCGCGCATAAATTTGATGTCATGAATAGCCGTTATCATGCAGTTGATGTTGCTAGAACAAACATTAATATAACAAGCCTCCATAAAAGCCGTCTTACCCACATTATTCTTCCCGCCAATCAAATTAACCCGTTTAAACCCCGCCGCTTTAAAATCGGTAAAGCATTTGAATTGTTTAATTTCAATGTCAGTTAAAAAATGCCCGTCCATTCTGTGTTCCCAAATTTAAGTTACGCTCGGCATACCTTATTGCTTTTTTAGGGATAAATCCAATTTCATCGTTAATGCCGCCTGCATTTGCCAGGTTTGCGGCGTTAGGGTTTTATATCCAAATGTTGGCCCTGTTATCGGCTATAATGCCTTCATTTTTCCAGCTATTATCTCCCATGCCCTTACTACGCTTAACCAATGTCTCCATCGCCTTTGGCACGCACGCTTTATTAAAAAACGCTGATTTCCAGCTTGATATGGGTGAGCGTGTCGGCCTGTTAGGGCGCAACGGTGAAGGCAAATCCACCTTGATGAAAATCATCGCAGGCAATATTTATGCTGACCACGGCGACATCTGGCGGCAGCCGGAGCTGAAACTGGCGTGGTTGGAACAATCCCCCGATTTACCCGACGACGCGACCATCTACGATGCCGTTGCTGGCGGTTTGGGTGAGTTGGGCGATTGGATTACCCGTTACCATCATCTGTCATTAACCATGGCTTACGATGACGACAAAGCCTTGGAAGAACTGGGCGATTTGCAGCACAAATTAGAAGCACATAACGGCTGGCATTTTCAGCAACGGGTGGAATCAACCTTAAGCCGATTAGATTTGCCGGGCGATTTAAAAATCAACGGCCTATCCGGTGGTTGGAAACGTCGCGTCGCCTTGGCGCGGGCGTTGGTGATTGATCCCGAAGTGCTGTTGTTGGACGAGCCAACCAACCACTTGGATTTTGAATCCATCGCCTGGCTGGAAGAACAAATCCTGAATTTCCAAGGCGCAGTGCTGTTTGTTACCCATGACCGCGCCTTCCTGCAAAAATTGGCGACCCGCATTATTGATTTGGATCGCGGCAATCTGGTTTCTTGGCAAGGCACATACGACGATTACCTGCGCCGCAAAGCCGCCGCGTTAGAAGATGAAGCCAACCAAAACGCCGAATTCGACAAAAAACTCGCCGAAGAAGAAGTGTGGATACGCCAAGGCGTAAAAGCCCGCCGCACCCGCAACGAAGGCCGGGTACGCGCCTTAGAACGCTTGCGTAACGAACGTAGCCAACGCCGCGAACAACAAGGCACTAGCAAGCTCACCTTGGGCCGTGGCGATGCTTCCGGCAAAAAAGTGATTGAAGTCGATAACATTTCCTTTGCCTATCAAGACCGCGTCATCATCAAAGACTTTTCCGCACTCATCCAACGTGGCGACAAAATCGGCCTGATTGGCGCGAACGGCGCGGGCAAATCAACCTTGTTAAAACTGTTGCTGAAACAATTAGAACCCACCAGTGGCGCGGTAGAGCAGGGCACACGCTTGGAAATCGCCTATTTTGACCAACTCCGCGACCAGCTCGATCCTGAAATGACCGTCGCCGACACCGTCGCCGATGGCAATGATTTTGTCGAAATCGCCGGCAACAAACGCCACGTTATGTCGTACTTGGGCGATTTCTTATTCGCACCAGCACGGGCAAGATCGCCAGTAAAAAGCTTATCCGGCGGCGAAAAAAATCGGCTATTGTTAGCGCGATCCTTCACCAAACCCGCCAACCTCATCGTTATGGACGAGCCAACCAACGATTTGGATTTGGAAACCTTAGAATTGCTGGAAGAAAAATTAGTCAACTACGACGGCACCTTATTGCTGGTCAGCCATGACCGCGCCTTTCTGGATAACGTCGTCACCACCGTTTTCGCCCTAGACGGCACAGGCAAAGTCGATGAATTTTTTGGTGGTTACAGCGATTGGTTAGACTATAACAACCAACGTAAAGCTGCCGCCAAGCCGATTGTGGTTAACAACAAAAAAGGCCAAGAAGCCAGCAAGGTTTACCAACCCGCTGAAACGCCAGCAAAAAAACGCAAACTGAGTTTTAAAGACCAACAAGAACTTGATGCCCTGCCCAACCTGATTGAAACCTTGGAAAACCAACAAGCCCAACTCACCAAGCAAATCAGCGCCGTCAGCTTTTACAAGCAAGACCCAATGGCAATCGGCAAAACCCTCGCGGAAATGGAAAAAACCGAAGCCGACTTAGCAAAAGCCTACCAACGCTGGGATGAATTGGAAGCCTTGGGCGAATAAGCGATTGCAACAAAGCCCAAACTACATTATCCTTGCGGGCTTTCCGCAGTTCTGTGGAACGGAAAATTAGGAGAGATGGCCGAGCGGTCGAAGGCGCACGCCTGGAAAGTGTGTATACGGCAACGTATCGAGGGTTCGAATCCCTCTTTCTCCGCCAATTAAGCATCCATCCAGATGCAAAGAAGTACAAAAAACCCGCAAGCTTTATGGCTTAGCGGGTTTTTTATTGCCCAGCGAAATTAAGAGTGCGTTTATCCCCTCTACGGCACTGCTAATAAGTTAAGAGATTATTATTTTTCAATAGGATAGCTATAGGATGTGCCGACGACAGGAGGCGCATCAATTGTGCTTAGATTAATCCGGCAAAAATGGAGTCCAAAACATGTTTTGGACTCCTAACTGATGTTACGCAGGCAATTTCTGTGGTTTGAAATTAATTATGCAGAGTCGCTATCGCGACAGTTTTTCTAATCGGGTTCTCGCACCCGAAGGCGAGTTACTTTCTTTTGCGCCGCCAAAAGCAAGTAACCAAAGAAAAGGCGGCCCGATTACCGCTCATGTCTTGCGCTCCTCGCACTTGTGCCCTGTGGGGTATTTGTCGGGGGACGGCAGAATGGGCTTCCTGCCCATCTGCCGCCGTGCGGCATCCATGCCGCACCCCTAACGGGCTATTCCCGACAAATACTCCGGTGCTCGACGCGGTAAACGGGAGAAAAGCGCGTCACTGCGTAACGTCAGTTCCTAAATCCGCACTAATCAACAACCGCCATTGTTAAAAAACGTTTCAGCGGTTACTTCTGTGTATTGGAATACGCTATTATCAACCGCCCCGTTGCCTTCGTGTATCAATGCCAATATGACCGCCACCCTAAACGTAACCACTCTTCGCCAACGCGCCACCAAATTCGCTAAAGAATTTGCCAACATCTCCGCCGAAAAACAGCACGACCAACGCTTCATGCAGCACTTTTGCGCCATCTTCGGTATCAGCCCGTGGCGGATTGACTACCAATATCCAGTCAAGCTCAGCCACAAAGGCCAAACCGTTTGGATAGACGGCCTGTTACGTGGCAGTTTGCTGATTGAAATGAAAACCGCAGGCAAAGACATGGACGAAGCCTACCGCCAAGCCAGCCGCTACCTCAGCCTATTGCCCGACAAAGACCTGCCCGAATACATCCTCGTCAGCGACTTTAAAACCCTACACTTATACAACCGCAGCACAGGCGCGGCGCGGACGGAAATAGCACTGGCCGACTTGCCGCAACACATCGAAGCCTTCCTGTTCCTCACAGGTTACGAACACACCGCCATCGAGCAACAAGCCCGTATCAACAAAGAAGCGGCGGAAACCATGGCAAAACTGCACGACGCGCTCAAAGCCACTGGCTACGTCGGCAAAGATTTAGAAACCTACCTGGTGCGCTTGCTGTTCTGCCTGTTTGCCGAAGACACAGGCTTGTTCAACGAAAACGGCGCCTTTCTCGACTACCTCATCAACCACACCCAAGCAGACGGCTCGGACTTGCACGGCGCACTCACCGCCTTGTTTGACACCCTCAACAAACCCGATGCCAACTACCTTAACGCACATCCCGATTACAGCGGCCCCAAACGCCTCAACAACCTGCCCGAACACCGCGCCCGCTTCCCGTACATCAACGGCGCACTGTTCGACGGCAACCTGGCGCATTGCGAATTTGACGAAGCCGCCCGCAGCACCTTAATCGACTGCGCCAAATTGGATTGGAGCGACATCAGCCCGGCGATATTCGGCTCGCTGTTCCAAGCCATCATGCACTTCGACGACGAAGCTGCCAACGCCAAAACCAAAAAACGCCGCGAATTTGGCGCGCATTACACCAGCGAAGAAAACATCCTGAAAGTCATCAACCCGCTGTTCATGGACGACTTACGCAAAGAATTCGGCAAATGCGGCAACAACAAAAACAAGCTCCATGCCTTCCACGACCGCCTCGCCAGCCTCAACTTTTTCGATCCCGCTTGCGGCTGCGGCAACTTCCTCGTCATCGCCTACCGCGAACTGCGCTTGCTGGAACAAGAAGTCATCCGCAAACTCTGGGGCGACAACCTGACAGGACAACTGGATGTGGAAACCATCATCCGTTGCAACGTCCACCAATTCCACGGCATCGAAATCGACGAAAGCGCCGCGCAAATCGCCACCTTAGCCTTGTGGCTGACCGACCACCAAATGAATCTAAAAGTGCAAAGCCTCGGCCTGTACTACAACCGCATATCGCTCAAGAAAAAAGCCAACATCGTCTGCGCCAACGCCTTGCGGATAGACTGGGCGGACGTGATTGCGCCGGAGCAATGCAGTTATGTGATGGGGAATCCGCCGTTTATTGGTAAAAAAGAACAAACAAAATTACAAAAAGCCGACATGGCGCCGTTGGTTGCGACTATGAAAGGCGCGGGAGTTTTGGATTACGTGACCGCTTGGTACATTAAAGCCACGGCGTACATTAAAAATAATCCGGCTGTCCCTGTTGCATTTGTGTCCACCAATAGCATTTGCCAGGGCGAGCAGACTGGCGTGTTGTGGCCTTATTTATTGGCGCAAGGCGTAAATATCTACTTTGCTCATCGCACCTTTCAATGGAGCAATGAAGGGCGCGGCATAGCCGCAGTGCATTGTGTGATTATTGGTTTTGGCTTGAAAAAACCGGATAGTTACCGTTTGTTCGATTATGGTGACGATATAAAAGGTTCGCCTGCTGAAAGTAAGGCTTCGCAAATTAATCCGTATTTGGTTGATGCACCAAACATTTTGTTAACTAAACGCATGATCCCACTTTGCAATGCTCCAAAAATGGACTTCGGTAGTAAAGCAGTAGATTTTGGACATTTAACACTTTCTGATGAAGAACGAAGGGAATTATTGTCAATGTATCCAAATGCTCTGAAGTGGATTCGTCCATTTGTTGGTTCTGAAGAATTTATTAACGGCACTTTGCGTTATTGTTTATGGCTGAAAGATATTGCAGCTAACGAGCTTAAATCTAACTCTTGGATTATGAATAGACTAAATTTAGTGCGTCAAAGTAGGCTCAAAAGTGTAAAAGCTAGCACAAGGGATTTTGCGGATTTTCCAACATTGTTCCAGGAAGATAGGCAACCAAACTCAAATTATCTCCTTGTTCCTAAAGTCAGTTCCGAAAAAAGGGTAATGGTAAATATCAAAGTGACAGATTCAAATTATATTTTCGGATGAACAGATGGGTGACCCAAGCATGGTATTCATCAGACTTTGAAAATGACAATGTTTTACGGGTATAGCGTGCCAACCACTGGCGAAGCGTGTT
>Ga0247843_1006543_pt1 | contig 15127 bp, 10 predicted proteins | sample LaCruzMarch2017__FD_192420 | JGI IMG/M metagenome (GOLD analysis project Ga0247843, IMG submission 192420) | Freshwater microbial communities from meromictic Lake La Cruz, Castile-La Mancha, Spain - LaCruzMarch2017_8m | ecosystem: Environmental > Aquatic > Freshwater > Lake | place: Spain... | reverse complement strand
ACACGACGACGGAAGGAACGACGGGGCAACGAAAGTTCGTCGTTGCAACCACCGGAGGATGATACGAAAGATAGAGCTGCGGGAATGGCAGTCGTACGGACGATTGTCGAGCAGACACGTGCATCGAATAATGACGCTGTCGTTGTCCGAGTAGAGAAATGGAATACCGGCAACGATGATGATGGAATAATGCACAATGAACAACAACAACAACAACAACAACAACAACAATCGAATGATGAAGAATATTGGCATAAAATGGCACGATTGTACATGGAAGAGTCGGCATTGCGATACGGGCACGGTCCGGCATTGGTAAGATTGGGCAATGATGCACTCGATCGTGCTAGGAGGGGCGATGATGATGATTCTATTTCATCGTCTGCCATCGTCGATCGGGATAGGTGCATGGGATGGAAGAACGAGTCGCCCGTCAGACGACTTGAATTGATGTTCGAGATTACTACCAATTCATCGACTTCGTGTCTTGAACTCGCAAAACATCTATACGAAGAGGCGGGCGAACGTGGCTCGCCGGACGGATTGTACAATCTGGGTCATATCCTCTGGGACGAAGACGACTTTGTGAGTGCGATGGATGCCTTCCATTCCGCAATGACGATGGGCGATGCAGATGCAATGTATTTCGTGGCGGCACAATACCTCTCGTACGAGAAGGAGGAGGATGATGATGACGGCGTGACTTCTTTTCTCCCAACAGTATATGAACGATATGGTCCGGAATATGTGTCGTCGACATTACGATTGGATACAACGACAATGACTCCTCCATCATCTCTGGAGAATGACATACAACGACATGGCTACGTGCTACTTTACCAAGCAGTGCACAAGCATGGTCATGGCCCTGCAACTCATCACCTTGCATTGCTTTGTAATCAAAATGGCGATATCAACGAATTTTGTAAACTCCTTTCCTTGGCTGCCGATGTTGGTGGCAATCCGGACTCTCTTTTCCTACGTGGTCATTGCTATTATTTCGGTGCCGACGGTCATACACGTGATATGTCATTGGCATTTGCCGATTTCATAGCGGCAGCCGATGGTGGCAACTTTGATGCCATGGTCTCAGCCGGGGCCATGCTCCACCAAGGCGTTCGGAGTGACGATGGGATGACGATAATTGTAAACCGTGATCAACAACGTGCATTCGAACTCTACCAACGTGCTGGCGAGCTGGGCAGCATTGAGGGATGGAGAAATGTAGTGAGCTGCTATGCCACGGGAGAGGGTGTAAAGAAATGTTTGGACACTGCCAAGTACATTGCAAATACGATGCTAAAAGATGATCGATGACTAATAAATTCCGCCAAATATATTTCCAGGCTTCTTCTCGTTGTTAGTGTAGAAATTTTCAAAGTCATGCTGCAACTGATTCATTATCTTAAGCTAGCCGTACGTAGCTTGACTGTTTATTAGTCGATTTTATATAGGACCTTCCCCTTGCTTTTACCAGCCTCAAGGTAAATATGTCCTTCTGCCGCCTGGTCTAGTGGGAATGCCCTGTCGACACTCACATTCAGCTTCCCTTCCTTCAACCAACCAAAGACCTCATCGGCCCTAGATACTAGCTCGGCACGGTCGACGGTATAATCCAATAACTTTGGACGTGTAACGTAGGCCGACTTACCAATAAGACGCAATACGGGGAAGGCTGGCACGGCACCACTGGCATTACCAAAGGAGATGAATATACCCCGATGTGCCAACGAATTGATACTAATATCCATGGTTGACTTGCCAATACCATCAATTACTGCCTTGCACCCCTTACCGGCAGTAACCTCCATAACACGTGCGACAATGTCAACACTTTCATAATCCTCATATGACGCACCCGCGACCTCATCAAGTATGATTAATTCATCACACCCCACCGACTGACCAATATCAGCCTTCCCTTTCGAGCATGTCCCAATAACCTTATACCCGCGTAACTTGGCCATTTGTGCGGCCCATTGACATGTCCCACCACCCACACCATGAATAAGACACCACTCACCCGGTTTAATCAAGTCGGCATGACACGTACTAGTTAGGTAATGTGCCGTCATCCCCTGTACGACACATGAGGTTGCAACATCCAATCCCACACCAGCTGGTACAGGCAATAGCTTGGAGGATGGGACTGCTGTATACTGTGCGTACGAACCAAAGACTGAATATGCCACCGGATCACCTAATTTTATCCCCTCACTGGCGGCCTCATCACTAACAGCCACGACATGTCCACCACCCTCTTGTCCACCAATGAACGGTAAATCTCGTGGATATAATCCCTTACGATGGTAGGTATCAATAAAGTTCACACCTGCATATTCATTTTTCACAATTACCTGTCCGGGTTTTAATTGTGGTGTGGGATAATCATTCTCGATTTTTAGTGCATGTGCATCCCCCACCTCTCGTACGACTGCCGCCTATTTTAGTTGTTTAATTGCATTGTTTTTTGTTAGATAGTAGTATTGCATCATCGTCGTCGTCGTTATCGAATAGTAGTGATTGCAGCAATCAAGTTAAAGTTTCACAAGGAATGTAAAGGAAGCATATTGATTTTGTTAGAGTTCATCACTTCAAAATAGAATAACAACATGGAGGACGATAACGTAAATATATATCAGTATTGTACATAAGCCGTTATTGTGTCTCAAGTCACGTGATCGAAAAATCAGACAAAAGGTAAAGACACACTCAAATCGGCCACGCAACAAGGGTTTTAATCTAGCATTCATTAGTAAGAGTTTGTTTTACCACCATTGATACACCCAATCGTCTATTCACATACCAAGGAGAAAGGTTAAAAACCTTCCATCAAAACTCGGCATACAACGAATAGCAATTTGAAAGTGTTTTGGTCGGTACTCGGTCGCAAATATGAACGCGATATTGCAGGTATATTTCAATGGTATCAACGAGAATCGCAGCAAACAACAATAACAACAACAATTGCCTCTCACCTTCATCGTTGACGGTATCGAAGAAGACATACATCTTCTGGTTGAAGAGACGGATACATTGGTAGTAAGGACGCGGCGGGTGACGATGGCCAACATTTAGGTATCTATTATCGTCAACGAATACGTTCGTGTTCGTCCCCGCCAAGCATGCAGGCAGGGAACAAATAACAAAACGACACAAAAAAAGTGACGCGTGACGCGGACGTTGTCGTCAGTAGCAGTCGTCGACAGAGAGTCATCCACCCCCAGACAGACAGGTGGGAACAAACGTCAATAGTACAACCATGATGCTAACATCATCATTATTCCGGTCGAGTATTCTCGTGTCCCATGCAATCTTCCTATTCTTCGCGCTCCTACTCGCATCGTCGTTATTGGGAAATGGTGTGGTATCCTCCTTTCAAATAGCGCTCCAGCCAAGAACAACAACAGCAACAATGGGTAACCAATTTCATAATTATCATCATCATCATCATCATCAACAACAACGGCATACTATAATTCCACCACTATATGCAGTAATGGACAAACCACCATCGCGCCGGCCCAGGCATCCCATGGAAGAAGAACGTGAGAAGGAGAATTTTGATGATGAGAATGACGACAATGATGCTGCTGCTGCTACGTCTGCGTATGAGAATCATGGAGAATTGCAACGGGCGGCTGGAGGATTTATAACCAAATTCTTACGTCGGAGATCGTTCGGGATCGATGATGCCGTTGCAGATTCTTCCGCCCCCTCGTCGTCTACCTCTTCATCATCTATCAATCAACAACAACAACGACAACAACAACTAATTACAACCGTTGATACGTTGGAAGAATATAAACGCATAGTAGTTAATGAACGACATTCCATCGTGGTCGTACGATTTCACGCCTCGTGGTGTAAATCGTGCAAGGCTGCATATCCACTATTTCATAAATTGGCAACAGAGTATAATGATAATAATAATACCGGAAGTGGTATTGTTAAATTTGTGGAGGTACCATTAACCAAGGAAACTGCGTACTTACATGAGGGATTGGGCGTGCCGAGTGTCCCATTCGGACATGTATATTATCCGAATGTGGGATTAGTCGAGGAACGCAAACTTAATAGAAAGGTATTTAATGACTTCAAGTCTGTATTGAAAGATTATGTCAGGGGAAGTTGTGATATACCATCTGAAGAAGAAGAAGAGGAGGAGGATAAGGGGGAGGACGGGGGGATGAAGAATCAAGAATACTACTACGGGGGGGAATGGCAAGAAGTTGACCTTGTTGGCAATGGTGAATTCCAATAATATAAATAAATAAGAACATATCGCCACATAGAAGTGATTTTAGACTTTGTACAGACAGAAAAAAACGACCCTCTATCGTATTGTAGACGATTTCGTTTTGTAGACGATTCCATTTTGTACATTTTCTACTTCGATTTATCGTCTTCATCAACTCCCTCCTCCTCCTCCTTCTTCTGCCATGGCCACTGTATACCCATCCTACCCCGTTTATCTTCATCATCCTGTATATTAATCCAACTATCATCATCAAAGCTACTACCCTCTATTGCCGATTCATTATTTGTCTGTTGATCAGATCGATGAGCCGGAATATCATATCCAACCATGGTGGATATTTCTTTCATCTTACGTTCGCCCTCGGTCAATGCCATAGTTTTGGATATCGTATCTAATTGCTTCGTCATTTTCATCTTGTACGATAGTCGTACCTCATCTAATGCTGCACGATAGCCACCACTACTACCACCGCCAGTACCACCGCCATCCTTGCCATCGACGTATCGTGCGAGTCGTACAAATTTACGATATTGTTTCATAACCTTGGCACGATGCATAAAGTCGGCCAATGATGGTAATGCTTCGCCAGTATTACTACTACGTAATCGTCGACGAGCTGGCTTTTGTACCGCATCTATTATGTTAACATTATTATCATTATTGTTGTTGTTGCTTGAGGCGGATGATGCAAATGAGGCCACCAAACAGCAGTGGGAGTAGGAGCTCATGGCAGCGCCTGCATAACATTTACTACCACTCATCCCAATCATTGCAATTCCACCACGGCGTGATACGACCGAACGGATCATGACCGTGTGTATAGTTAGGATCTCTCTTCTCTACGACACAGCTCGACCTCCTCCTTCCTTCGGATGTATACTGATTGAAGATTTAACCGGAGATAATTTCAATGCACGTCTTCTATAATAGCAATCCTTGGTCGTTTTTCGTCGTGGTGATACTAAATATAATGTTTGTTGTTGATCAGCAATGATTATCTGATAATAATAATATGAAAATGGAGTTAATAATTGGTGTTAATAGATACAACACTTCTACTTCACTTAGCATGAATGATATACGTCATCCGATTCGAATCATGGCTTCTATGTAGGTAGGTCTACGCCTAATCCAAATTCCACCTTGTATCATCTAGGATCCGAGGCCTGGCAAACGGCGGGAAGTCATAGGTGGTCGAGGGAGGTGGAAGCAGAGGTAGAGACCAAGCCCGATGAATTCGGCAACTGCAGAACCATTACGCTACGTCCCACAGGGAGTGGCATCTCTCTCGTCAGATGCTCCAGGTTGGTCATCGTCGTCGGCTGGTGGCGATGATGCTTTGCAATCGGGAGGGCCGACGTGTTGGAAGTGTAAGGGCGCATGCTCCCTTTCGACGATGTTGTCGCGTAAGAAAGTGAAGAAAGTCGCTCATGGGGGAGGATCCACTAGCACCGAAGATGATACTACCACGACGAATGATCCCGACCAAAAACGACAACGACGAGAATGTCCAATATGTCGCGGTTTCGGTCATTTGCCCATCAAGGCAAAGTATCTACGATCGCATAATACGCCAGTAGGGGGGGTTATTACCTCCCGTCGACGTCGGCCGCTGGGATGGAAAGAGCACGGTCACGTCCCACCTGCTATACGGGCCATGCTCGATGATATGGATTATAAGAATGGAATAATTCATAAGAAGAATACCATGGATGATGACAATTATTATTCATCCGAGTCTGGTAGTGACGAGAGTGGTGAGATGTCGTCTCATCGTGCATTATTATTACACCTATTATATCGGGCCAATGGTCATGATGATGATTACGATACACGACGTAAAGATATTCCCGTGGTCGTAGATACGATAATACCACCACCATCATCATCATCGTCGTCGGTATCATCTATTCGCAACAAGTTACCATCGTGGTTACCAACCAACCCGGGTGAACAATTATGCAACCTCGTCGGACGATGGCGTATACTGCAGTGTGTGGCAAGTCATCGTTGGACTACCGATGATTTGGTTACCGCGTACATTGCCGCTATTACTTTTACTCATCGAACGACCTTGATGATGAACGACACGACCACCGCTGCCGCTGCTACCAATGACGACAATGACAAACGCGAAACGAAGTGGACGATTCGATACTTGGACCTAGGGTGTGGTAATGCATCAGTATTGCAAATGGTAACTTGGTACCTCTTATCCCAAGATAGTACTAAATATGACAAGGTTCAAGCTGTGGGAGTGGAGGCAAGGACCGAGGCGGTTGGGTTAGCACGACGATCATTATCGTTTAACTTGGGACAGGTGGTTGATGGGATGACGCCTTTTACGACGGACGACTCTTCCATTCACGGGATAGGACATGATGTACAAGTAGTACATGGCGACTTTCGTGATCTTATATCAATATCATCATCGAAAATTATTAATGATGAAGCAAGAAGTCCGATGGTAAAAGGACACACCAGACAAGATGACACTCTGGAGGGCATTGCTATACAACGATATGATATAATTACCGGAACACCACCTTACTTTCGTGTTGGATTTACTTCATCGTCTCGTGGGGATGGGATATCTGCCGTTATCGAGCAAGGGGGAATGCCCACATCTAAGCAATCAGCACCAGCACGGTGTGAATTCCGAGGAGGGATTGAGGCATACTGTCAAACTGCGTCGGCGTTACTACACCCACAACATGGGATATTCGTGGTTTGTGAAAATTGGTTGAATAATCATCGTGTTTGGGCAAGTGCCAAGGATGCTGGATTAATTATAGAGTGTGTTTATCCAGTTAGAGGCAGTGTACGTAAGGAAACGAATTTGTTTGCCGTGTATGTAATGAAGAAGAAGAAACAGAAACATGATGACAAGACGATCGGTGTCGAAGACGACGAAGAACAACAAGATGAGGCAAAGATAATTATACCCCCGCTTGCTGTTAGGGATGAAGATGGTAAATGGACGGCTGAGTATACGAAAGTGTTGAATGCAATGTCAATACCTGCGGAATTATAAACCCACTCGTTATTACCCAATCACAATTTGACTTGTCTCATTATATGAATTAGGATATTCAATTCAAATGTGATGTCCATCCCCACACGATAGTTTGTGGTCCATACTCGACAGTACTTTTAAAACTTGGCCTGTCAAACACGGCATCCATATATTGTCGTAACATCGGATAATCTTTTGATAAATTAATACTCCCACCTTCCTCTTTTTTTAGTTCATTCAAACATACATCCATGGCATATAGCTTGGGTGCCATTGAGCAATCTAGTAATGTGAATGTCGTACCATCTCCAACGAGGTAGGGTCCCGTTCTTTTACATTTGTCCTCTTCCCCATCATCACTTTTGTCTCCTCTACCACCATCGAGTAGGTAATTGTCTAATATACGCAACTGAACCTCCAATTCTTCACGTCTAGTAGTATCCTCTTCATCACCATTCGGTCTATGTTTAACATATCGTGTCATCGCGGGAAAGAACCCCTCAACGGCAGCTGTGGCCTCTTCCATCATCTTACTACTATCAGCAGACAATGATGGTTCCGGAAAAAAGAAATCTAAATACTGTGCAATCACATCTGAATCTACATAACATTCCTTCCGATGACGTAATGCAGGTAATTTACCGGAATAATCATCAATTAACCATTGTGGTTTCGTTTCGTGTGATGTGGGTACTACATCATACTCTAGTCCCTTCTCGGCTAGGACAATACGCACAAAGTGAGCAAAGGGACAGTCACCAATGGATGTCCCGTCAGGTCCTGGTTTGATATATAGGGTCATCCCACCAGCTACGCAGCGAATATAACGACAACCGTCGTATTGAAGAGAAGAGATGAGAGGCGAGTTAATTGAAATATGCATTCCACACACGAGATCAATATAAGAATGAAAAAACATATGTTGCAAATAGTATATCGAAACTCACGTAAAGGCGTAGCACCCTCAACTCGACGTTCCAATCCTCGATTTCGTATCATTTCCAACGCAGTTGTTGACGTTGATTTGGCTGATACAGCAGCGTTGACTATTGAGGTGGTGAATGCATACGATGAACGACTTGTTAGCGCTAGTCCTAGTAGTAGAGCGCCGTAGTTGATCATCATCTCGGTCTGAGTCTTTTCGCCAAACTGGTTCCCGCTGAAAAAATGATTGGTCGTCACATAAGACACCATGACGGCAAACATCATCAACGAGGCGTATGTTGCCAAAATATCGGCCGCATATGATGCAAATGAACAAATAACTGGTGATGACGTCATCTTCTCCTCAACCGCCTCGCCTCCATCGCGTCTTACAGGCAAGGTTCGTGATCGGTATGACCTTGGCCCTACGAAGCTTGCGCTCGTAACAACTGATCGTCAATCTGGATTTGATCGTATGCTTGCTTTAGTGCCATTTAAAGGCCAAGTCTTAAATCTAACATCGGCATATTGGTTTGAGGTTACGAAAGACATAATACCCAATCATCTACTAAGTGTACCACATCCTAATGTCACTATTGGGAAGAAATGCACACCGTTTCCTATTGAATTTGTCGTACGATCCTACTTGACTGGATCCACATCTACATCGATTTGGAAGAATTATCAAGATGGGTTGCGAAATTATTGTGGCCATGTATTACCTGATGGGATGGTGAAGAATCAAAAACTGCACAAGACGATACTTACCCCCACAACGAAGGAAGAGGAACATGATCGACCAATATCTGACATTGAGATTGTGAATGAAGGATGGATGACAAAAATTGATTTTGATATATGTGCACAGGCTGCAATAGCAGTCTTTACTCGAGGACAGGAAATTGCGGCCACACGTGGACTAATACTCGTGGATACTAAATATGAATTTGGTAAAGATGTTGAGACTGGGACTATACATTTAATCGATGAGGTAAATACACCCGACTCCTCACGGTATTGGTTATCAAACACGTACGAATCGCGAATTGCACAGGGTTTAGAACCAGAGAATATTGATAAAGAGTTTTTACGTCTTTGGTTTAGTAGTAATTGTGATCCATATAATGATGCTATGCTACCCCAGGCACCAAAGGAATTGGTTGTGGAGTTGGCACGGCGATACATTATGTTATATGAAATGATTACTGGGAAAGAGTTTGAGTTTCAAGTGGGTGGTACTGAAGAAGCGATAGTAGCTGCAATATTGGAAAATGTTTGACGTCTTAAAAAAGAAAATCACGTACTGCTCTATTGAGCCTTTAATTTATTTAATTGCTGCCGTTTCCTTACTCCTCCCTTTCCTACATTTTTTATCTATGTTTGTCTCAGTCGCCTGAAAGTAAAACAGCAGTTTAGTAGACACTTCGTCGACTGAAAGCTTACTAACTTTGTCCAGAGTTTGAGCTTAGAGAATGCCGTGTCCATGTTTTACTCATTAGGATATGGGAACATTTATTAGTCATGAAAAATCATTTATCCTGAGTACAGTCTAACCTTCCTAAAGTTGAACTGTCGATCTATCCCACCTTTAACTTGCAACAACACCCAACCAGCTGCCTAATCGGCGCGCAGCTGCAAAAAACAGCTGTTCAAAGATATTTACGTATTTCGCGGAGTATCTGCGTTAAAAAGACAAGGCATCATCGACGCTTTCTGCCGACGAAACGACCCTGCTCGCAGAGTCACATTTTTATCATTACCCAGAACATTCAAACGTGAGTTGTTCCTGTCCTATTGTTGTCGAGGTGGCAGGCGTCGAAGGGTGGTTAAGGAAGGGTGGTTGAGTTGCATTTAATTTACATGCGCGCTTTCGTCGTCGGCTTTTTTTGTTCCGTCGTAGTATTCGCGCTTCCTCTCTCACTGTCCTCTCCGATCCAATATCTTTAAGTAGAAACGCCACGAATATAATCAATCAATCATGCTAACAAGCCGTACTGCCGCACGAGCACGTCTTTCGGGTATTGCATCGTCGAATAATGCCACGCTTAGCGTCGTGAACAATAATCTACAGATTGGTCGATCGAGTAATAATGACAACAAGAGCAGTCCTCATTCTCAGCAGCAACGCAACATCTTCGGTCTTTCACATGCCATTGATAAGCGATTCTACCGTTGGGCCAAGGGTGTCCTCCCTCCCATTTCCAAGACGGAGAATATTGCGCTGGGCTGTGGAACTATTGGTGAGTTATAATATTGTGGAAGAGTGTCCTTTGTATATATCGTCATGTGTGAATGAATTTTTCTCTCACCTCTCCCCGATTATTTGTCAAACACACTAACTCATACAGGGTTCGATCGTGACATCTTCAGTGGATCACCATCACTGAAACATCTAATCGATACCTACACACCAAAAATTTCCAAGGAGGAGGAAGACTTTCTTAATGTACAGGTATCGCAATTATGCTCCCTCCTTAACGATCATGACGTCGTCACACGTAAAGACTTCTCAAAGGAGGCATGGGATTATATGCGTGATGAAAAGTTCTTTGGGATGAAAATTCCCAAGGAATGGGGTGGTCTTGGCTTTAGTACACATGCTGTTAGTTTAGTTCTGGCCAAGTTGGCAACACAATGCTTTGATGCTAACGCCACCGTGGCAGTACCGAACAGTCTCGGACCGGGAGAGTTATTGGCACGATATGGCACGCCCGATCAGAAGGAGTACTTCTTACCACGATTGGCGAATGGGACATTAATCCCATGCTTTGGCCTGACCGGACCACACAGTGGAAGTGATGCCACGTCTCTCATTGGGAGTGACTGTACAGTATCGAAACACCCAACGACCGGTGAGCTTGGTGCGTATGCTAATTTCAAGAAGAGATACATTACACTTGCACCCGTGGCTGGTGTTGTTGGACTTGGATTGAACCTTCGTGATCCTGATGGGTTGTTAAGTGGGAAGGGCGATGAGGGGTTCACCGTGGCCTTACTCGAACGTGGACATGAGGGTCTACGTATGGGCCCCCGTCACATCCCCCTCAACGCTGCCTTTATGAACGGTACTGTCGAGGGTGAGAATGTTTGGATCCCCATGACGTCAATCCTAGGCGGGCAAGAACGGTGTGGCTTTGGATGGAACATGTTCGTAGAGTGCCTTGCCGAGGGACGTGGAGTTAGTCTTCCCGCTGGCAGTATTGGTGCCGCAAAGAGTGTCGTTGCCGGGGTGGGTGCATATGCACGTGTAAGGAAGCAGTTCCGTGTCCCAATTGCCGAGTTTGGTGGTATTCAAGAAGCCATGGCTAAGGCTGGTAGTGATGGTCTAATTACAATCGCCGGAGGGGACGTTATGAACGCCATCGTTGACAACCATGAGGCACCCATGGTTATTTCTTCTGTTATGAAGCAGAACTGTACCGAACGCGGTAGACGGATCGTCGAATGTGGAATGGACGTTGCGGCTGGAAGTGCTATTTGCCGTGGAGATAAGAATTACATGGGTAATGCCTACATGAGCCTTCCGATTGCCATCACCGTCGAGGGAGCCAACATTATGACACGGTCGTTCCAGATCATCGGACAGGGTTTAACGCGTTGTCATCCTCACATGAGTGATCTGCTCAAGGCATTGCAGCTTCCGGCCTCAGAGGAAAAGCAGGGTGTGGAGACTTTTGTGAAGCAATTCTACAAGATTGTCGGGCATGGCATGACGAACTTCTTTGGCTCTTTGTCCAAGGGTGTTACATCAACTGTGACCACCACAATCCGATCGAAGTCGGCGTACAAGAATGGTGATGATTTGTTGGCGTACCATGAAGCGCAGCTACTTCGGCTATCGAACAATTTTGCATTGACTGCCGACCTTTGCTTCACATTGGGCGGACGGTTGAAGTTTGAGGAGCTGCTCATGGGACGACTTGCTGATGCCTTGGGTGCGATCTACCTAGGATATGCCACTCTCCACCACTACCACCGTCGTCGTGGCATGGAGGGTTTGGAGGCTCTCACAGAACACGCCATGCTCCGCTTGGAATGTGAGGCTCAAAACGCCTTATATGCTGCATCTGAAAACTTCCCTGGTCCACTTGGACCCGTCGCGAGTACGGTCATGAAGGTGGGATGCTTTCCCCTCGGTGGGCTCACTCGTCCATATTCCGAGCCGAGTGATGTGTTAACGAAGGAGGTATCTCGTCTCCTCACTACCCCATCCCAAATCCGGGATATGTTTGAGGAAGGCATCTACTCGGCACCCGCGGGAACCATCCATCAAATGACCGACTTGATCAAGGCCCTGCCCATCTGTGTTGAGGCCGACAAGGTCGCGGCATCCCTTCGTCGTGAGAAGCGTGAACCAACCGCCGAGGAAATGAAGTTGATTGCCAAGGCAGACGCTCTCCGTGATGCATTGATTCAGGTGGATGTCTTTGAACATGCCACGGCCGAGGAGGCTCAGCCAGGGTACTTGCGACCAGCGCTTCTTGGTACGAAGGAGAGGTTTGCTGCAATGGACGAAACTGTGTTCCGTGCAGCTGCCTGAGCATGGTAATGACGAATGTTGCTGCTGTTCCTCTTCTTCCCCACCTCCTCGCTGCTGTTTTTGTTTTTGATCCAAGGCCGGTGTTAGACTATTAAGAAGATTCCTAAGATAGTTGATTGTATTACTCTCTGTCTACTTATTTTTGTGATTTGTGAAAACTTTCAAAAACGCATCAATATCGTCCACCCTCAATAGTTTTCCATCATACAAAACATATGCTTCCCCTCCTATCTGTCGAATGAAATTACAATCATGAGAAGCCATGACGATGGTGCCGTTCCACTTATTCAGTCCGTAAATTAGCGCTGACACACTCTCAACATCCAGATGATTGGTCATCTCGTCTATAACAAGCAATTGAGGATTATCAAGCATCATAGATACCATACAAAATCGACATCGTTCACCTCCGCTCAAAAAACGAACATTCGTGGACGCCTGTTTTGGACTTAAGCCAAACCTGGTAAGCTCTCCCCGTACATCCTGCTCAGTTTTTGATGAATACACCTCCATAAGGTAGGAAAGAGGCGTGACCATTTCTCCAGAAGTGTCCGAGAAGAGATTATCAACAGCATGCTGATTAAAGTATCCTATACTGATACCAGTCGCGAAATGAACAGTCCCCACTGACGGTGTGATTGTACCTGCTATTATTGAAAGCAGAGTGGATTTACCACATCCATTCTCACCAAGGATGGTCGTACGTGATCCTTCTCGGATGGACAAGTCAACACAGTCAAAGATTAGACTGTTACCTCCACCAATATCATCAGCGTAGCCATGTCCCATGTCCATAATCATACACAATGGCTCATCACCCCAATGACTTGTTACATTTGCAAAGTCAAACTGTACCGCCTTGTCTGGCACTGGTCCTAAATCAATCTCAGCAAGCTTAAGTAGTTCCTTGTGAGAAAGTGTGTTACGTTGACTAGCACCAATACTGTTGATACTACCCTTGCGTATACCACACCATTCATTCTGAGCCGTTCGGTGATGACCATGCTCATCCTTCTCAACCCCGTGTCGTTCCAGTTTCTTCACTTTCGATTTTATCGCACTGTCAATCTTCTTTTGAGTTTCTGAATGATAGGATTTCTTCTTCATGTTGTCTATGGATGTCATCATGGCCGAACGTTGCTTTTCAATGGCACACGATTGTCGAACTAGATGGGCTACACTCTCTTTCCGTCGATTGACATAGTCACGATAATTGCTTCCGGGATAGTACGTTAGTTTGGCATCACGCATGTCAATTACGTCAGTGGCACAGTCATTCATTAAGTCAACATCGTGGGATACAAGAACCACAGTTGCATTGGAGGTTACAAATTCTGAAATCATTATTCGGAGACAAAGAATTCCACTAATGTCTATATGACATGTTGGCTCGTCCAGTAACAGTAATTGTGGACGTTCCATCAATGCACATGCAAGAGCTACCTTCTTTCTAATACCTCCTGACAATTTGACCGTGGGTATGTTAAAGAAGTCAGTATGTACGCCAAAGAAGCGAAGGGCATCACGCGCTCTCTCCTCGAGATTACTCCTCTTTTCCTCTTCATCGTTCTCTTCCAGTTCGGCGATGAGAGTACACAACCGTTCCATCTCCTCGGCATAGTTGGACGAGTCGGAATTGAGCGCGTCTATTTCCTCTTCTAATCGAGATATTGAATATCTATTCGATTTACCGGCTTTCTCTTTCATACAAGCGTATGATTGCAATAACACTTCAACGGGTGTGTGTACTTCATGACCAATAACCTCCTGCGGTACAAGCATTGTGGATACATGGGGTGGAAAGCCGGGTATCTTACAGTCGTTAATCCGCCTGAGTAACGTACTTTTCCCAACACCATTCCTACCAATAAGAGAGTATACTTTGCCTGGTAACATTTTTAAGGTTGCATCGTTAAGCAAGACCTTGGACCCGCCCCGTCCTATCCCCGTAACGCGGGTATCGTTGGCATATTCGAGAGATACGTTCTCAATGCTTATGGTTGTTGGTTGATAGGTTCGACGTGCGAGTCCCCGGCCACCCTTACCTCTGCCACCCCATCCTGTTCCGGATGCGAGTGCGTCTGACCACGCTGATGCGTGATCGTCGGCCGCGTCGAGGGAATCGTGCTGCGCCTGTACTATCGGGTTCATCCTTCTTCCTGAACAATATCCGTGGAACAACTTCGCTTCTTCCCTTGCGATGACGGTGGGATCTTGGATCCAGTTCACCTGTCTAAATTCAAGTCTCCATCCTGCTCAAAACATCAGTCTCTGAGGTACATATTATTCTTTTGGAGGTACTCCTAAAGCCCGGCAGCCCTTATTCTTTTGGAGGTACTCCTAAAGCCCGGCAGCCTTTAATGTCCTGTCTCCTCCACAGTGATTA
>Ga0247843_1006540_pt1 | contig 15131 bp, 14 predicted proteins | sample LaCruzMarch2017__FD_192420 | JGI IMG/M metagenome (GOLD analysis project Ga0247843, IMG submission 192420) | Freshwater microbial communities from meromictic Lake La Cruz, Castile-La Mancha, Spain - LaCruzMarch2017_8m | ecosystem: Environmental > Aquatic > Freshwater > Lake | place: Spain... | reverse complement strand
GTCAGGTGGTTGGCCATGGCGCCTGCCCCTGCTACATGTCAGGGGCCTCCGCCAGGGCCGTTTGGGCTTGGCGGGTGGCTGGTTTTGAATCGACCCTGGGTGGCTGGTTTTGAGTGACCGCTGACAGACAGATCACCAATGGACCGGCGCATGGTCTACTTGACCGTTCTTCACACCGGTCTACGCCGGGGCGATCTGAAGGCGCTGTTGTGGCGGGACGTTGTGCTCGAAGGAGGACAAACCTTCCTCCAGCTTTGGGCCCACCAAACCAAAGGCAAGCGGGACGAGCGGGTCAGCGTTCACCCCGAATTGGCCGGCGCGTTGCTATCGTATCGAGTCGCCGTAGGCGGAAAAGCGGACCAACGCGTATTCCCAAGGGTTCCCCATGTGCAGCGTGATTTCCGGGGCGATCTGGAAGCGGCCGGCATTCCGTTCGAGGACGAGCAAGGGCGCCGGGTGGATCTCCACGCCCTGCGAAAGACTTGCAACACGCGGATGGCGGCGAACGGGGTGCCGATCTCGATCGCACAGAAGCAGATGCGCCACACGGATATCCGGCTCACGGCCGTGGATTACATGGACTTCGACGCCTTGCCAGTGGCGGAAAAGGTGGCGGCAATGCCATCGATTCTGCCTCCAGTGGTACCGATACTGGTACACGGTTTGGTCTCGGGCAGTCCTTCGCTGTCGCAAGCTGTCACGGAAGGGGCGGGGGCTTCCTCGTCAGAACTCCCTCGAAATGAGGGACTTAGTCACAACCTGGCGCAAGCTGTCGCACCGGGGCAAGATGAGAAAATAACTCCGACACTAGGATTCGAACCTAGGACCTAGTGGTTAACAGCCACCCGCTCTACCGCTGAGCTATGTCGGATCAAGATGCGGTCGTTTCCTTGATCGGAAACGGGCATGGAATCTGCGCCGTCGGCGCTCGGATGCAAGGGAAAAGCGCGGGGAATGCGGAAGTTTGAGTGCGGAATGCGGAATGGCCTCTGGGGGCGACTACGAACCAGGAACCAGGCGTTCCTATCCCGGCGGCCAGAGCAAGGGGCGGCCGGCGAGGAGGTGGATGTGGAGGTGGGGGACGGCTTCGCCGCCGGTGCGGCCGTTGTTGATGACGAGGCGGAAGCCCTCCGTGGTCGAATTGATGCCGAGATCGGACGCGACTTTGGCGGCGGTGAGGAGGAGGTGGCCGAGGATGGCTTGATCTTCGGGGCCGGCTTCACCGACCCGGGGAATCAACTTCTTCGGGACGATGAGCAGATGGATGGGAGCCTGCGGATTGATGTCCCGGAAGACGATGCAATGGCCGTCGTCGTGGAGGATGTCCGCCGGGATTTCGCCGGCGATGATCCGCTGGAAAATGGTCATGGAGGCGAATTCAGGAGACCATCGCGGAGATGCGGCCAGACGTTTCGCGACCGGTGAGTTCGGTGGAAACGAAGGTGAGGATTTCGTCGCGGAGTTGTTCGCAGCGGCGGCCCCAGCGTTTGGCTTGGCAGAGTCGGGTCACGGCGGGGGTGAGTCCGGCGCAGTGGACGTGGACGGAGCCGCGGTCACGGGCGTCGCGGAGGCTTTCGGCGAGGAGTTGGAAGAAGCCCAGTTCGTAGCCATTGCCGGCCTGGGTGGCGAGGGACTCCAGGCACATGACGGCTGGCGGTGCGGATGGCTCCAACTGCCGGGCGATCTGCGGGAATCCCACGACCTGGAGGGTTTGCGAGATCTTGGCGAAGAGCTCGTCGATCCCGATGGAGCTGTGGGCGAAGCGCTCGCGGAGGTAGATGACAATGCCGCGGGCGATGTGCTCAGCAAACCAGGCGTCTTTGATCCCGGCGCGCTGGGCGGCTTCCTGGATAATGGCGAGGAACCAGGATTCTTCATAGCGGACGATTTCACCGCGGGGCATCCGGAGGACGGGTAATTGTTCGGCGAGCGAGATCAATTTGGTGGGTGTGTTAGGGTAACGAGGCGAGTGTGACGTGGGAAAAGGCGTGAGCGGAGATCAACCGTTGACCGGTGCGAATAGTTCCGGTTGATCCCTCTCGTTGAGCGGGTGCCGCGCAAGAGATTGGATCTCATCGATAAATTCTCCGACGGCTTCGAACTGCCGGTAGACGCTGGCGTAGCGGACGTAGGCGACGGGATCGATGCCCTGCAACTCGCGCATCACGAGTGGTCCAATGATCCGGGTGGGGATCTCCTTGAGCCCGGAAGCGGTGAGTTCCTGGACCACGGAATCGGTGGCGGCTTCCAACGAATCGATCGAGACCGGCCGTTTCTCGCAAGCCTTGACCAAGCCGGAGAGGAGTTTGGAGCGGCTGAAAGATTCCCGGGTGCCATCCCGCTTGATGACGCGCAGTTCGGTTTGTTCCAGCTGCTCGTAGGTGGTGAAGCGATGCCCGCAGTGGAGACACTCCCGTCTCCGGCGGATCAGGTCCCCGTCCTTGGACATCCGTGAATCAATCACTTTGTCCTCGACGCTCTGGCACTTCAGGCAACGCATTAGCCGTAGAGACTTCCATCAACATATTGTGGCGTCAATGCGAAAATGAACCCTACATCTTGATTTCGCCCGGAATCCCTGGCGGTGGTTCGGTCAGGACCGGTCGGCTGGCTGCTTCTTGGCCGCCTTGCGGGCGGTCTTCTTGGCCGTTGCCTTCCGTGGAGCGGCGCCGTTGCCGCCCTCTGGACCATCCTCGTCCTTGGCTCCGGCCTTGGGTTCCCGTGGGGGGAACTCCCAATTGAAGAGGCGGTTGCCCTCCCGGTTGAGGACGAGGTGGGCCTTGAAGGGGCGGTTCCGCTTGGAAATGAAGTCGGTGATCAACGGAGTGCGCCCCTCTTCAAAGAAGGCACGGGCTTCCTCCACGGAGAAAGCGCGTTTGCACATTTCCTTCGGAAGCCGGGCCTTGCACTTGCCCCGGGCGTTGTTCTTGCAGACGTAGGCGGTGTCCGTGTCGTGGATGGTCCCCTGGCAGATCGGGCATTTGGCGACGATGTTGTCTTCCCGATCCGTTTCTCCAGCCTCCTTCTCGCGTTCCTGGCTCTTTTCCGTGACGAAAGCGACCTTGCCGTCCTCGCCGATTTCAAGCGCGGCGGTGAACTCATCTCCCTTGCGGCTGCGGAATCCGTCGCGCGGCTCCAGGAACTTCCGGGTGAGCAGTTGGAGGATCTCCTCGTGTTCCATGGGCCGGCTGGCAATGGTCTTCCAGATGGAGAACTTGCAGCTGGTGCAACGATAAGAGCCTTCCTCCTGACGCAGCGGACTGGTGCCGCAGACGGGGCAGGGGACGTTGAGCGGTTCGAACGTCTTCTCCTTGGCGTCGCGAGCCGAGGTTTTCGTCCTGGCGACGACGTCGTTGGTGAGTTGACGAATCTCCGCCATGAAGGAAGTGCGGTCGAGTTCGCCGTGTTCCATCCGCTTGAGTTTGTGCTCCCACTGACCGGTCATCTCGGGCGATGCCAGGATGTCCACCCCAATTTCGACCAGCCTTTCGATCAGTTTGCGACCGGATGGGGTGGGGATAAGGTCCTTTTCGCTGCGGATCACGTATTTGTCCGCGATCAACCCTTCCAAGGTGGCTGCCCGGGTCGCCGGAGTGCCGAGACCGCGCTCGGACATGGCGGCGCGGAGTTCCTCGTCATCGACGAGTTTGCCGGCACCTTCCATGGCGGAGAGGATGGTGGCTTCCGAGTAGCGGGCCGGTGGCTTGGTGACCTTGGCCTCGACCTCGACGGTTTTCGCAAGGGCGGGTTCTCCAGTTCGGACGGCCACGAGCGTTTTGTCTTTCTCTGAGCCGATGGAGCCGCCGTAGACCTCCCGCCATCCGGTGACGAGCATGACCTTGCCCTCGGTCTTGAAGGCGTCCTGGGCGATCCGGGTGATCCGGGTGGTCAATTCGAACTCCGCAGCGGGGTAGAAGACGGAAATGAAGCGCTGCAGCACCATGTTGTAGAGCTTGTACTCCACTTCATCGAGCTTCCCGGGGAGTTCCCCGGTGGGGATGATGGCAAAGTGATCGCTGACTTTGGTGTTGTCGAACGTGCGTTTGTTGGGCCGAATCCAGCCGTTGGCCAGGGCTTTGGCGGCGTGCTTGGCGTTGTCGCCCACTGCGGCGGCCCCACCAGCCAGCTTCTTCATGGTGTCCGCGGCCACCGCGACGTAATCCTCCGGCAAATAGCGGGAATCGGTCCGGGGATAGGTGAGCACCTTGTGCTTTTCGTAGAGGCGCTGGGCCAGTTCCAACGTCCGTTTGGCGCTGAAACCGAAGCGGCCGTTCGCTTCCCGCTGCAGGCTGGTCAGGTCATAGAGAAGTGGCGCGGATTCTTTGCGCGGCTTTTTCTTCTCCTCGACCGTGCCCTGCTTGCCCCGGCAACGGGCGGCGATGGCGTCGGCGGTGGCCTGATCCCAGATGCGCTCGGCGCGATCGTGGTCGTCCTCTTCCTTCTTGAAGGTTTCATCGAACCAACGGGCCTGGTAGTCGCCGGCGCTCACGCCGAAGTCGGCTTGAACCTCCCAATAATCCCGGGAAACGAAGGAGAGAATCTGGTTCTCACGCTCCACGAGAATGGCGAGGGTGGGGGTCTTGACCCGTCCCACCGGCGTCTTGGTGAACCCGCCGTAACGGGAGTTGAAGGCGGTCATGGCCCGCGTGCCGTTGATCCCAACCAGCCAATCGCTCTCGGAACGGCACATGGCGGCATTGGCGAGGGGGAGCATTTCCTCGTCAGAACGCAGGTGATTGAAGGCGTCGGTGATGGCCTGGTTGGTCATCGACTGCATCCACATCCGCTTCATCGGCTTTTTGACCTCGGCGAACTGGACCAGATAGCGGAAGATCAGTTCTCCCTCGCGCCCGGCGTCACAGGCATTGATGATCGTGCCGACGTCTTTGCGCCGCATGAGCTTGGCCAGCATTTGCAGCCGGGCTTTGCCGTCCTCAATCGGCTGCAATTCGAAGGACTCCGGCATGATCGGCAGGTGCTCGAAGCTCCACTTGAGCTTGGCCCCTGTCTGCTGATTGGGCATGCAAAGCTCGACCAAGTGACCAACCGCAGAGGAAATAATGTAGTTCTCGCTCTCGTGGTAGCTGTCGCGTTTGGATGCTTCGACCTTCTCGAATTTGCCGACTCCGGGCAGCTTGCTCAGGGCCCGGGTAAGATCGAGGGCGACACTGGGTTTTTCGGCGATGATTAGCGTTTTCGACATAAGGCGGCGTCAGGAAGGGAACGGCCGGAACGGAAATCAGGATCGTTTTGAAAACGTCATTCCCGGATTTTTGCGGACCAATTGGCGGATTTCGAGCCGCAGGAGAGTAGAAGACACCCGTGAAGAGGGCAAATTCGTTTTTTCCGCGATGAAATCGATGGTGACTCCCTCGCTTCCTAAAGCCTCGAAAACGTTCAGGTCGTCGCCGACCAGATCGGGCGGCGCGGGCACCGCAACAAGATCCATTTCCACGGCGGGCCGGGAGGGGGCGGGCAGTTCCGAGACGAGGTCCTCCACGGACATGACCAGCTTGGCCCCATCTTGAATGAGGCGATGGGGACCGATGCTGGACTGTCGATCGATCGGGCCGGGGACGGCAAAGACGAGGCGGCCCTGTTCCATGGCGGCTTCTGCGGTGAGCATGGAACCACTCCGGGCGTTGCCCTCCACTACCAGCAGGCCGTGGCTCATCCCGCTCACGGTGTGGTTGCGCTGGGGAAACTGCCGGGCATCGGGCTGGGTCCGGCAGGGATACTGAGAGATCACCGCGCCGTTCGACGCGATCCGGGCGGCCAAAGCTTGGTTCTCCTTCGGATAAATGTCCGCCAAGCCGCTGCCCAGTACCGCAAAGGTCCGTCCGCCCGCCGCGAGGGCCGCTTCGTGGGCGACGGTATCGATCCCGTGGGCCAGACCGCTGACGATGGTGTAACCCTGCTTCGCGAGACCGGTGGTCAACATCCGGGCGCAGTCCCTTCCGTAGGGCGTGGTGCGCCGGGTGCCGACCACGGCGACCGCCGGGAAGTCCGTGACGCGAACCTCTCCCCAGACTTGGAGCATGAGGGGCGGGCTGTGGATCTCCCGCAGCAACGGCGGATATGCTTCATCGGCCCAGGTGAGAAAACTCCAGCCGCGCTGGTGTAGCAGTGCGGATTCCTCCTCGTGGGGGCTTTCGCGTTTCCACCGATGGATGACCGTGGCGATCTGCCCGCCAACGATCGGACGAAGCTCGTTCTCCGATGCGTTCAAAATGCGTTCCGGACTTCCCAAAGCTCCAAGGAGCGCCCGGATCCGCCGGGGGCCGATGCCGGGGAGGAGCGCGAGGATAAAATAGGCGGTCCGGGAGTCCATCAGATCACGATCAGCCGGTTGACCTCCCGGGCGATGTCTTCGCGGGTCACTTCGGAACTGACGAAGGCTTCGCCGAGGGAACGCAGGAGCACGAAGCGGATCGACCCATCGACGAATTTCTTATCACGCCCGAGACGTTCGAGGATCGTTTCGGCCGGGATGCGGGAATCGAGAACCAGTGGAAGCCCGAAATGGGCGAGGAGATCGACGACCCGGTCCGCGTCTTCTTGCGGAAGCCCGCCCTTGGTCACGGATAGCGCCAACGCCGCAATGATTCCGAGGCTGATCGCTTCTCCGTGAAGGAAGGCACCGGCGGCAGCCGATTCGATCCCATGCCCGATGGTGTGGCCGAAGTTCAGGAGGGCGCGGGTTCCGGTGGTCTCGCGTTCGTCTTCTTCCACGACGGCCGCCTTGATCGCGACGTTGCGGGCGATGAGTGGGGCGATCCCGGTGGCGCTGTCCCGGAATGGCGCAATCTGATCGAACATGGCGCGGTCGCGGATCGCGGCATGCTTGATGATCTCGGCGAAACCTTCCCGGTACTCGCGGCCCGGCAAGGTGCGCAAGGTATCGATGTCCCCGAGCACGGCGGCCGGTTGATGGAACGAGCCGAGGAGATTCTTGCCCTCGGGAAGATTGACCCCGGTTTTGCCGCCCACGGAGCTGTCGACCAAGCTGACGATGGTGGTGGGGATCTGGATGAAGGGGATCCCACGGTTGAAAATGGCCGCGCAGAAACCGGCCAAATCGCCGATCACACCGCCGCCCAAGGCCACCACGAACGAGCCGCGATCCAGGCCTGCGCGATGGAGTTCCCGGCAAACCGCGGTGACTTGGTCCATCGATTTCGAAGCTTCGCCGGCGGGCACGACGATCGCGTGGACCTCATAGCCGGCTGCTTGCAGAGAGCCGGTCACCGCCGCAGAATGAAGAGGGCCGACATTGGAGTCCGTCACCAACGCGGCCTTGCGACCACGGGTGGACGGCAGGGAACGTGCGATGGCTCCCACAGTCGCGAGCAGGCCGGAGCCGACGCTCACTTCATAGGAGCGCTCCTCTAGTTCGACGCGGATATGGTGTAGTCCCTCGGATTCGCGGATTTGGGGCATGGGAGGCTATCCATGCACCCAAAGCGGCGGGGACACAACGGGGGAAATCACTCCCGCTCGTTGACCAGCTGAACGTAGGTCGATGCCGCTTTCTTGCCGCCGGTGTAGGTGGAGATGCGCATTTGTTCGGCGATGCGCTGGTCACCGAAGTTGCGGATCTTTTGCACCTCCATTTTGCGGGCCAAATTGCCGGAGCGGTCGAAGGCGTCGATGCGGAAGAGGGCGAGGCTTTTTTGATGAATCCAGATTTCGGCGGCGCCGTAGGCTCCCTTGTTGCTGGGGTTGGTCACCGTGACTACGTAGAACTTAAGACCGTTGGACAACTTGGAATCGGCCTCGCCTTTGCTGGGCCAACTGAGCTGCCAGAGGGACAAATCCTCGTGGGTGATTCCGGTGTTGCGGATCACTTGGTTGAATCGGTCCTGGGGAATCCCGGTGGAGGTGCCCACCCGGAAGCTGATCGCCTCAGAGGGACTGAAGAATTTGTAGGTCAGATTCCCGTCGCTCTTGGCGACGACGAGAAAGGGGACTTTGGTCTGGCCATTGCCGACGATCATCCAGCCCTCGAACGTGCCATTCATCGACCCGATGGAGGACCGGGCGTGAGTGAGCAGTTCTTCGGGTTTTTGAGCGTGGACCTGAGCCAGGCTCAGAACGGCAAGCAGGACGGCGAGGGGTTGGAAGGGCATGGGGGGATTATTTGAGGTCGAGGATCTCTAGCCAAGTCGTGCCGACTTTGTCCTCGTCCTTGAACGAGCGGACGCGGATGACATCGGCGATCCAGACATCGTCCATCTTCTTCCCGTGGCTGACCTCGAAATCCTTGATCATCTTCGGGGTTTCACCGCGGCTGTAGCCTTCCATTTTGATCATCCCGCCGCTGGCTTTATCGATCCAGACCAGGACATAGCCATATGGCCCCTTGTCGTCAGGGTTGGTGAGCTGGAGTTTCCAGGCGTCGCGCGTCTTGATGTTTTCCTGGGCGACGATCTTCGCGTTGGGCCAGTAAAGGAAGCGCATCGCCAAGTCCTCATAGGTGACGTCGGTCCCGCGCACGCCTTCACCGTAGCGTTCCGGGGCGACCGGCTCGTTCTTTCCGGTCGTGACCTCCCGCAGCGCCAATTCCGGTTGATCGGTTTCCAGGTGAATGGCCTGAGGCGGATTCTCGAACCGGAAGCGCAGGTAGTTGGGCTTGAGGGAGAGCTTGAATGGGACAAAGTCGAAATCCTTGCGGAGCCGGGCATCGAAATCACGGTCGTGCAGGGTATAGCTGGCCCGGACCAAACGGAGGATTTCGTCCGGAGTCAGTTGATCGAGCGGTTTGCCGAAGGCGGTTTGCCCGAACGCAGCGCAGGGCAGAAGAGCCGGGAGCAGGAGCGACAGCGTCAGGAGGTTTCGTGTAAGGGCCATGGGGTGATGATAGACATGTAGACGACATTCTCAACAAAACCGGCGCGATCTCCGGCCTTTTCGTTGACATTGCGGTTGCTTTCCGTTTTCAGTCCCGCCTTCCGCTTCTCCCTCGTATCCTTGGAAACCGATCGTCCAGCTCCCGAACTTTCCGTGGTGATCCCCTTGTTTAACGAGGTGGAGAACGTGGGGCCGCTTCAGATCGAGGTCGCTGAGGCCCTGCAAGGGATCGACTACGAACTCATTCTGGTGGACGACGGATCCAGTGATGGCACTCCTGGAAAAATTGTTCGGGGTGACCGGGTCCGGGTGCTCGAACTAGCGAAAAACACCGGGCAAAGCGCCGCGATGTTCGTCGGAATCATGGCGGCACGTGGCAAAGTCATCGCCCTCTTGGACGGCGATCTGCAAAATGACCCGGCCGACGTCCCCCGGCTCATGGAAGCGATTCAGCGTGGCGAAGCCGATTTGGTCTGCGGTTACCGGGCGAACCGGCGGGACTCCGGGTTTAAGAAAATCCAGAGCCGGATCGCCAACGCCGTGCGGAGCCGATTCACCGGAGATGGCGTGCGCGACACCGGTTGCACGCTCAAGGCGATGCGCCGGGAGTGCCGGGAAGCCCTTATCCCGTTTCGCGGAATGCACCGCTTCATTCCCGCCCTGATCAAAGCGTCCGGCTATCGGGTCGTCGAGGTTCCCGTGCACCACCGGGCGCGTCAGCACGGTTCCAGCAAATACGGCGGCGGACTGCGTCGTGCGATTCCCGCCACCCAAGACATGTTCGGGGTGCAGTGGCTGAACTCGCGGAAGTTTGTGATTCGGCTGAAGGATTGAGATCGGACCGATCCGTCTGATCCGTGCGATCTCCTCATTCCGGTACCGGGATGGCCGCTTCCGGGATCTCGACTATTTTGTCGGCCAAATGCCGGTCCAGGAAATCCCGCATCCGCCGCAGCAGCGTGGCCGTGCCAAAAACGTGGGGGCCGCCGGTCCCGGTGATCAGGGTGGAGGAAACCCCGGCGGCACCGAGCGCGGCGTCGAACTCGGTGGCCTGGGCGTAGGGGACGATGGTGTCCCGGTCCCCGTGGATGATGAGGAAAGGGGCGTCGTCCTTGCTGACATGGGTCACCGGGGAAACCGAACGCGCGGCTTCGGGGCGATCCTTGACCGGGCCGCCGATTAACCGGGCGGGCACGTCGGCCGGATTGTCCGGATCGATGATGCTGCCCTTGCCGCCGAAGGTGAGGAAGTTTGACGGACCGCAGAAATCGATCACGCAGGAGACGCGGCTGCTCTGACCGGTGTGGGCACCGAGGGTTCCTTCCAGGTCCGGGATGCCTTGGCTGACGCCGAGCATGCTCACCAGATGACCGCCGGCGGAGATGCCAAACACGGCGATGCGCTCGGGATCGATTCCATACTCGTTCGCATGAGCGCGCAGCCAGCGGATCGCGGCCTTGACGTCATGGATCTGCGCGGGCCAAATGGCTTCGGCGCTGAGCCGGTAATTCAGGCTGGCCCCGGCATACGCTCCGCCTCCCAGGAGGGCGAAGAGCATCCCGGGATTCTCCTTGTTCCCGCCTTCCCACCCGCCGCCGTGGATGTAGACTACCAGCGGACGCGGCTTGGGTGCCACGGTGTCTGGAAGGATGAGGTTCAGCATCTGCCTTGGGTTGGCCGCTCCCACGTAATCGAGGTTCTCCACCAAGCGAAACCCGGCGGGGGCCTGTGCAGGTGCGGCTGCGGGTAGGAGCAGGGCGGCGAGGAGCGAACGAAGGGATAAGGTCATGAGGCAGTGAAATCAGTGTTGGAATAAGATCAGACGGAGCCGCCCGATCCGTCGAATTATTTCATGCTCTTCAGATTCGCCACGTTTGCCCGCATCATGCTCAACCAATCCCCCTTCTCCGGCCGATTGCCGCACGGGTCGAAGACGAGGCTCTTCACGCCGATCGCATCCAGCTTCGCCACGGATTCGGGGGCCGGATCGCCTTCCCAGATCATCCATTTGGCTGGGTGCGTGGCCAGCAAGTCTTGGAGCGCTTTTAGGGCCGCCTCGTCCGGAACAACCTCTGGTTCCCAGAGCACCGCCTGGATGTTCAGGCTGTAGCGTCTCCCCAGATAATGGTAAACCGGGTGGGAGGCGACCAACGGTTGGTTTCCGATGGCCTTGCCGATGGCGGCTGCGTCCCGGTCGAGTTGATCGAGGTCAGCAAAGAGTGCCTTGGCCGAGGCTTCCAAATCCAGCTTCGCGCTGGGGAGGAGCTCCAGCAATGCCGCGAGCACCGACTCAGCCTGTTGCCGGGCTTGAGCGAAGTCGATCCAGGTGGTGAAGGCCGTTCCGCTATGGGAATGCGCGCCGGTCTTGCCGTGGCTATGGGTGTTCGCCTCCTTGATCTCAATGTAATTCCCCGCAAAGCCGACTGAGGTGGCGACGAGCGCGGACTCCGGCAGGCTCACGTGATCCAGCCATTTCTCGTAAGTGGCTCCGTTCGTCAGGATTCGCTCCGCGCTTTGCAGCTTGGCGATGTCCCCATCCGAGGGCTCCCAGAAGGCGGGATCGCCATCGGCCGGCGCGAGGAATTGAACATCAATGCGGTCCCCGCCGATCCGTTGCGCGAAGTAGGCCAGCGGATAGTTGGTGACCTGAATGACGGGCTTGGCCGTCGCCGTCGCGACCAGAGCGAGTGAGAGGAGGAGGGGGAATGGGTTGACTACCATTTGTAGAGAAAGCTTAGACGAAATTGGCGCGGTTCCACTGCATGAACGTGATAATCATCGACTCCGCCCGCCGATTCCCCCGGCAAGCGTGAGGCGTAGTAGTATTCGATGTCGTTGTCTTCGGCATCGAAGAGGTTGAGCGCTTCGAGCGCCACTTCCCAGGAGCCGCGACGGTAACCGGTCCGGGCGTTGATCTGAAAGGCGTCCTTGGACTCGATGCTCCCGTCCCCGCTCAACGGGCGCGGGGAGAAGTAGCGGGCGCGCAGCGCGGCAAACGGACCGGTGTCCGCTCCCAAGGTCACGCCACCGGAAAAGGTCACCGGAATGGAGTTCTCCACGAGATCACCCGTGGGGATGAAATAGGAATCGCTCACCGAAAGTTCGGTATCGACCGCGAGGACGTCGGTCGGACGCCAGTAGTTGGACCACTCGATCCCATATCGCTCGCTGGCATCCCCCGGTTCGTTGGTCCCGGCATCGCCGACGTAGACGAGTTCGGAATCGCTCTGCAGGTACCAGAGGGAAAAGGTGCTGGTCAGATTGGGAATGATTTGGGTGCGGACTCCGGTTTCCGCGCCGTAGGTCCGGACGAGCGGATCGACTGGGGCGACCGGATCTCCGGTGCTGGGATCGATCGTGGTGGTCACGCCGCGGGCATCGTTGCTGTGGAAGCCAGTGCCGCCGTTGAGGTAGAACTCCGTTTCCTTCCAGGGCCCGAGGACGAGGCCGAGTTTCGGGCTGACGATGGTGTCCCACTCATTCCCGGTGTTGGCGGCGAGATTGCTCTGCACATCGAAGTGGTAGAGATCGCCACGGATCCCGGTCTGTGTCCGCATCCAATCAGTCCAGCGGACCACGGCTTCACCATAGGCACCGACGCTGGTTTCAAAGACCGTGTCCTGCCGGACGGGGGTGACCAGTTCGCGGGCGGAAGTCCGGTTGAGAGCGAGGTCGCTGATGTAGTCGAGATGGGCTTGGCCGCCGAAGCTCAGTTCGGTGGGGCGGTCGAAAATGGAGAGGTCAGTTCGGGTCCGCTTGATGTTGCCGCCGCCGAACCAGCGTTCGTCGAATTGATTGAACTGATCACCCCGGACCGGGTCGTCGAGGAAGAGGGTGAAATTGGAGAAGAGGTCGAGGTAGTAGGTGCCGACATAAGCGGAGGCGGTGGTGACTCCACTGGCGTCCTCGTCGCGATGATCGAGGGAGAGGCTGTAACGGTGCGAGGCGCCCCCCACGGTGGAATCGAGATTTCCGAAGCGATCGATGAGCCCGTCTTTGATGGCGCGTTCCGGGACTTGGTCGGTGGCGTCCCAGACCGAGTCGTAGCCCATCAAGGTCACCGAAGTGAAATCGAACTCATCGCCCACGGAGTAACGGAGAAAACCGTTCCAGCGGGACAACTGATCGGGCCGGGCCCAGGGACCGTCGTAGTAGCCGTACTCCAGGGCCAGGGTGAGAGCGCCTTGGTCGGTGACGATCGAATCCGCGAGAAGGGAGCGGTAGAAATTGTTCTCTCCGATGGTGAAGCTGGCGATGCCTTGGGGCAGGGCCCGGTAGAGATTGAACCGGGCGGCGCCGGCGGTGGTGAAATCCCCGAGCTCGGAATAGTAAGGGCCTTTTTCGTAGTCGAGCTGCTCGACGAGTTCCGGGATGAGGAAGTTGATGTCCGCATAGCCCTGGCCGTGGCCGTGGGAGCGCATGTTCACCGGCATGCCATCGACGAAGATTCCGAAGTCAGTTCCGTGGTCGAGATTGAAGCCGCGTAGGAAATACTGGTTGGCTTTGCCGCCGCCGCTGTGTTGCGTGACGACCAAGCCGGGAACGACTTCGAGGAGTTCTCCGCGCCGGACGAAAGGGCGTTCCTGAAGCTCCTCGGCGCTGGATTGACCTTTCGAGGAAGTCCTGGCTTCTCCGAGCAAATTTTCCGCTTTGCCCCGGACGACGACGGTTTCCATTTCCGTAGTGTCCTGGGCGGTTAACCCCTGCAGCAAGATCAGGGGAATGAGGAGAGCAAAGATGGCGCGCATGCCCCATACAAACGATACGCGGGCGCGCTACCCACGCGGGCGACGAACTTTTTATTCTCCGGAGTTGAACCACGGATTAACACGGATGCACACGGATGACGGCTTCGCTTGGGGGCCCGGTTTTCCGGCGCGCCCCGAGTGGCTGACGCCACAGAGGGCATGATCCCTGTTCGGCCGGGACCCGTAGGGTGGCCGCTCGTCCTCTCCATAGGGAGCGTCCGGCCTTATCCGCGCAAGTCACGCAACGCCATCAGTCCGCCCCACCGCACGCCCTGCATCTTGCGCGCGCCATCGATTCGGCGGACTGAGAACACGTCACGGCGGGCCTCAAAGACAGATTCGACGAATGCCTTGGACCCGATTGCCAATCCCTCCGTGAAATGCCGCAGGCGCATCTTCACCAGCACCGGGCGGGCGATGGCGCCCTGCTGGCGGTTGATGATCATGTCCGCGGTCTCGGCGGCGAAGCCGCGCTTGATGACCTTGCCGTCGTCATCGAGGACGACCGCGCCTTCCTCGTAGAGCCAGCAGCGGTAAATGGCCTGGACCTGCGTCCAAGTGGCGATGGTGGAGTCGTCCCCGGTCTCGGTCTTCACCAGCCGGCTCAGGCCGGCGCGCGCCGCCGCCCCGCCCCCCACGGCTTCCCCGTAACCGCTCCAGCGGTAGTCCTTCGGATCGGTGACAATCCCAGCGCGCACCGGGTTCAGATCAATATAAGCCGCCATCGTGCGCACCGAGGTCTCGCTGTTCTCGACCAGCACGCTCTTGTAACGATCTTCCCAAAGCGGCCCTTTGCGCTTGGCGCGGCGGTTGTGCCACTGCGTGAAGCGCTGCTTCAGCTCCCGCATAAAGGCCGGGATATCCCGCATCCGCCCCAGATACTCCGCCCGGAGTTCGGCGGCTTCCTTATCCATCCCGCCGCTGCGGAAACTCTCCAGCTGCCAGCCGATCTTCTGAACCGTGTCCTCGCTGTAGATCAGTTCCAGGTGATCCAGAAACGCCTGATCCGGAGCGTCCTCCAGCGGATTGCGCTCCGCGTTGTCGAGGTGGACGAGAAGATGGAAGTGGTTGCCCATGACGCAGAACGTCACCAGCTCCACCTGAGAAAAGGCGACCTGCTTGGCCAGCAGCTGCCGGAACTTCTCCTTGGCCACCTCATCGAAAATCATCCGCCCGTCGATCACCCGGGACATGAGGTGTACGTTGGTGACGGAGGAAAAGGCGGACTGGAGGATGCGCGGTGGTCTCATCGGGATCGCAACCAAGGCGGGAGACGCAGGCGCGCAAGAGGAAGTTTGATCCTTCGGAATTCAAGACTTTCCGGAATATTTATGTGAAAATACCCTGACCCCAAGCGAACTTTTGAATGGCGTCCAAATTTCCCCACTACAAAGTGGCGTAGCTTTGACGCAGTGGCTTTAGAGCGGCTTCCCAGGAAGTCGGCTTCCAGAGGTGGCATAGTAACCAGCGGATGAATTTTACGCTCGTCTGCGTGGCCCTCACGAGGGTCTGATGGAGAATCGGCAGCTCCTT
>Ga0247843_1006538_pt1 | contig 15135 bp, 11 predicted proteins | sample LaCruzMarch2017__FD_192420 | JGI IMG/M metagenome (GOLD analysis project Ga0247843, IMG submission 192420) | Freshwater microbial communities from meromictic Lake La Cruz, Castile-La Mancha, Spain - LaCruzMarch2017_8m | ecosystem: Environmental > Aquatic > Freshwater > Lake | place: Spain... | reverse complement strand
GCTCAGCTGGAGCGAGCGGGCGTGATGGCAGCCGCTCAGCTGTTCTGTTATTGTTACTCGTCGGCATTGGGATGATCGTCAATGCTGGAGGAGTCGATTCAACGTCAAAATGCTGTGATGGTGCACCGCACAAAATGACGGATCTTGGTCGCTTTTCAACGTAGATGAAGGCAAATTTCTGCCTCCCCCGTCTACGCGATGATGGGGTAGCAGAAGAGTGTTATACAGGGCTCAAAACCTGAGAGGATGTGACTCCCAGCATAGGAGGACGAAGTCCACGAGACCTACCAGAGATGATGGAAGTCACAAGGAAGAAAGATTGCCTAGCTTAGGGTACGTATGGACCTACATACTAACAAAGCTACCTACAGGCTTAAGCAATCGCAAGAAAAGGAGTGAAGAAAGGCAAAATCTAATAGGTGAATCTATATCGTTAAATCTTTAAATGCCCACATGATTGGCCCAGGACAGTGCACAGTCATTTAGAAAAGCCGCTTCTCGTCACATTGATATATAACACTCCTGGGTTTAATTGGGTGAAACATCACTTATCACAGCCATTTTTGTTTAGAGGTCGGAACGATTAAAAAATAGGCCCTATTCAAATGTATGTCGTCGCCAAAAGCTTAAGCAGCGTGTTCTATGGTAGGTAAATAATGGAAGTGGAGGTTGTACGAACCAATCTTGTTGGGGTGGGGGACTCTTTCTTGTACCATTCGCACACAAACGAACAACCTGGAACTTGGACCACCACCATGAATGAAGCACAGAGAGAAGAAGAAGGTGTTGCTGAGATCTTTATTATTTCCATCCGGCCGTCGACGGCAACAAGTCTGAAGCTGGCTGACTTCATCCATTGGTCGAGCTAGAAGGAACCACTACAACACCCTACAGTACCACGTGTAATGTCCAAGCGATCCATTGATGGAGAGATGAAGGGACGGCAAACCCCGGAGGACGCTGATATGGTGGAGGGGGATCAAGATAATTCCAAAGATTATTCCTTCGGAGATACCGCATCTGCACACCCGCAGCAAGGCGCTGGCAACAATGGCCGGGAAGACAACGTCGGCCACAGCATGAATGGTAGAGATAATTCCAAGGGTGAAGGCTTAGGTAAAAATGGCCGACATCACAGGCCCTCAATAAATGAGGCAGCACATTTACCAGGACGATCGCGAAGTAAGGATGATGACGACAGCGATAACTGCGAAAGTGCTACCGAAAACGCTGGTGACAGCGGGGACAATGAAATTGATGACCACATTGATGACGGCGGGGGCAGCCTAAAACGTCAGGGTGGTGGAGGAGGACGAGGCGGACAACAAGGGTCATCTTCTCCCTCCTGGGATGGGGCCGATGCATCTTCGTCCTCGCGTGGTAACAGCATTCAGCAACAGCAGCAACGTCAGCGTCAACGTCAAATCCTTCAAAATCATCCGCCGTTGCCCGTCCGTCCACCCGCCCCCCTCTCCATCACATCCGAGGAACTCAACTACCTTGTATATAGATACCTGCAGGAGTGTGGATTCGTCCATTCGGCATTTAGTTTCGCACACGAGAGTGGTACCGGGAGAGTCCGACCACGCAATGCAGCGAGTATCCCCCCCGGTGCATTAGTTTTATTCCTACAGAAGGGGTTACAATATGTGGGTATAGAGGAAAGTCTGATGCGGGAAGTTGAGGGTACAGGCACATTGAAGCGTCCGAGGGGAACTGATGAAAATGATGAGGTTGGGGGGAAGACGGGGGATGATGACGGACATTGGCCATCAGAGATCATGATGGGACCAGATTTTAGTCTACTCTGTCCACGTGCTCTCCATGTCCTTACTCGACGTGATCCACCCATTAAATTACGTGTCCCTCCTGCGTCAGCTGCGGCCGCGACTAAGGCAATGATCGAAGCGGAAGAACGTCTTACACGAGAGCGGAGGAGTTTTGATGAAAAGCGTCGGAAATTGATGATGTCATCACAGGGGGGAGCGATGCGGAATCAAAGTCTTGAATTGCGGGGGGGAAAGGCAGATTCGTTCTTAGAGGAGGATATGCCCATGATTGAGGAGGATGGGGAGGAGGAGGTGATTCTCACGCCAAAGAAGAAGAAAAAGAAAAAGAAGGGAAGAGGGGAGGCTGCCGATATTCAGGTCGTGGAGTCGGAGACTACGACGATCAATGGACAATCACAATCAACGTCGGATAGAAAGGCGAATGAGGCTACTGGCATGCGTTCCGCGGCTGCTGCACAGATGAACCCAAACATGGCCGCTGCCGTTTCCGTCTTACTGAATAATCAAAATATTGGCAATGGATCTGTGCCATCATCAAATAATCAGTCATTCCCCCATCAGGGGTCTTTGAGGGACATGCCCCCACTGCAGCAGCAGTTACAGCTACAAATGATTCGTCAACAAGAATACCACGACGCGCAGCGCTTTCAGACACAACGGATGCAGCAGGAGGCAAATCAGAGTGACCAACGTGGGCTTCCCCAGGCCGAGTATCAGTCACACGTGGATCCCCCCTCGGGAGTTAACTTAGGGAATAGTGAGGCCGTGGGAGTCATGCGACAGCGGGCCGAGATCCAGGCGGCCCTGGCGAATCGACAGCGGGCCGAGATCCAGGCAGCCCTAGCAAACCGACAGCAAGCGATGGCACATCAACCGCAGCTGGGGGGTGGGGGTGTGGAGATGCAGGGTGGTCAACCACAGTCCCAGGTAAGTCAGGAGGAGGCACTGCGTGCCAGCGCGATCGTAGCGCTCATGTCAGCCGGGGCACGAGAGCAGCCGCCGACTATACCCTCATCATCGTCTTCGATAGGGAGACCTCATGTTGTGAGTAATTCGCAGATGAATGGTGGTCAAGTGGCACCGTTGATGCCTGGTGATAAAAGGGGTAGGACATCAATTAGTGATAAACAAATAACCGTCGACGAAGCAGATCATTTGACGGCAGAACAAGATAGATTGACGGCCATTCCTTCGTCCGACTTCATGGAACTATCTCAGCACACATCTGAGGTATTCATGTGTGCGTGGAACCCCCGCTTTACCAACCTCATCGCCACAGGGTCGGGGGATGCTTCGGCGCGGATATGGATGATCAACGGTCCAGACGCGAGTGGGGGGTGTCAAAAGTCGATTCTACTCCCCCATGGTCACGACTCTAGTGACAAGAAGAACAAGGACGTTACCACCCTCGAATGGTCGTCGAATGGCGAACTCCTTGCAACTGGATCATACGATGGCGTTGCCAGAGTATGGTCTCGTGACGGTGAACTTCGACAGACCCTCAAAGGACATCGGGGCCCAATATTTAGTCTCAAGTGGAATAAACGTGGGAACTTCTTGTTGTCCGGTAGCTATGACAAGAGTACCATTGTTTGGGACGTAACTGGCGAGGTTGGGTTCGTGAAGCAACAGTTCTCGTTCCACTGCGCGCCCGCCCTCGACGTCGATTGGAAGGACGATCTGACCTTCGCGAGCTGTTCGACGGACAAGACCGTACAGATCTGTCGGGTGGGATTGGCCCAACCAATTAAAACCTACACTGGCCATGCCGATGAGGTTAACGCCGTGAAGTGGGATCCCTCTGGCACGCTACTGGCATCATGCTCTGACGACTGCACTGCCAAGGTATGGGACATTAATTCCAACAGTACCGAACCCAAGTGGGATTTCAAAAGTCATCAACAGGAAATATATACTGTCAAGTGGAGTCCAACAGGTCCAGGATCTAGGAACCCTACCAAGCTACTCATGCTCGCGACGGCATCCTTCGACGGCTCGGTGAGGCTATGGAACGTCTCCGATGGCACTTGCTTACGGATACTGAGTCGACATCGTGAATCCGTCTATTCGGTCGCATTCTCCCCCTCGGGTGAGTTCCTCGCGAGCGGGAGTTTGGCTGGACAACTATACATATGGAATGTTAGTGATGGAGTACACATCAAGAGCTTCAAGGGTACGGGGGACATATTCGAGGTTGCATGGAATATTGAGGAATCACGGGTGGCGGCGTGCTTTTCGTCCAATGTCGTTTCTGTCATTGATTTCAAGAATCCTTAATTGTGTCGGAGCCAGACATGTTCTTACTACATAACTCTCGTCATTCAGAAGCATTAATATTGAAACTGAGGTCAACAGAAAGTAATCATATAATACAATCTTTTCATGCTGAGTCTGTTGAGGCATTTGAATAAAGTTAGATTCCTACATTTTAACAAAGAACCAAACCTGAATGTATTATAGCATCATTGTGTGGTTTTAGATACAGTACTCATCTTAGCATTAAAAGTAACACCACGACAAGATGGATATTATAGGGCATGCCACCTCAACCAAGACATGGCCCTCTCGTCCAACAGGAAGCCAACCTCCCCCGTAATAGACGTTAGAACTGATAAGGATTTGTATGAAGATTAGTTTTTTATGAGGCGCTCACAGCTTCCCCGAGAAATATATATAAGAGTATCACACCCACCAACAAGGGGCACTGTTCACAAAAACAACGACGGATATCGGAACAATTCGCCTCGATTATCTGATTTAGGGTGCACTCTTCTTGGACTTGGTTGACTTATTGATGAGTGACTTGTGAATGTGTGGGATCACTCCACCTCCTGCAATCGTAGCCTTGATAAGCGTATCAAGTTCTTCATCACCTCGGATGGCGAGTTGCAAATGCCGTGGTGTGATACGTTTCACCTTGAGATCCTTACATGCATTTCCGGCCAACTCCAGTACCTCGGCTGTGAGATATTCAAGGATGGCCGATGTGTACACTGCCGCCGTTGCACCGACGCGTTGACTTTGTTGGACGGATGCCTTCAAGAATCGATGGACCCTACCCACGGGGAACTGTGCGGAGAAGACGAACGAATGAGTGAGAATTGGAACTTTCGAGTACAACATGAGATGTGTCCACGTGCGGATAAACTCACCTGCAGACCAGCCTTCGATGATCGCGACTGAGGGGCCTTCTTGATCGTGGGCGCCTTGCCTCCCTTTCCTCCCTTACCGCCGCCTTTGCCTCCTTTGCCAGACTGTAAAGTAAAAATGACGAGAGTGGTGAAAGGAGGTGAGATCAGGTGTACTTTTTATAGGTCAAGCTCAATTATAAAGATATTGTATTTATCATCATCCGCATCTTTAACTTTCCCCACCCCGCAACACAAGCGAGCGGGCGCAGCGCACTGACGATCGTGAGATCATCCATGGCAACTCCACCGCAGCTCAACGTACCATCGTGATCGTTTATATTTGCTTTGACAAAAAGAAAGCGAAAAATGATGAGACGCGCCCATTTTTAGAGGTCACTCGCCGTTGGCCGATGCTTACTACTACATAAATACTATGATACAATCCCTCAATGTTACATACTAAATATTACTTTACTGAGAAGTTGAATAAGAAGTTGTCATGCTATTGAGAGAACAACATAGCATAGCATATAATTCTTTCATCCAAACATCTTCTGTGCCATTGCCTTCTCCGTCTTCTTTTGCTTTACAATATCTGCCTTCTCTTTTTGCTTTTGCTTTATAATCTCCTGATCGACCAGGTATCTTAGTTTTATAATAGACTTGTCCTCAGGTGCTAGCCTTCCCGCGACCTCTAAATCCCTCTCTGCATCGTCAAACTTGCGCTTCTTATACAGAACTGTCGCTCTCCGGTAGAGTGCCTTGACATTTGCTGGGTCAAGATTCAGCGCATCGTCACAATATTGCATGGCGGTGTCCAGCTGGTGGAGTTTTATATGAACTAATGCCAAGTTCATAAACAACGATAGCCGGATCTCTCTTGCTATCTCCTCCTTCGCTGGAGGCAGGTCAAATAGAAATGCACAGTCTTCGAGAGCCTTAGCATAATGAATCACAGCGTGTTGGTAGTTCCCCTCTGTAAATAGTTCGTTAGCCTTGTTTTTTTTGCTCAAGGCGGTCTCAATTGTGGGGTAACACGTATCATAATCGTTCTCATCATCGAACCTATTCTGACCAGGTTTGGTATCTTCCCAATCAAACTCGGATGGTACTGCTCCCATTTTTAACATCAATTGAGTCAATCGCTCGTGGCAATCATACCAACGATCATCGGGTTCCATCATGTTGGGTGTTCCACACAAATTAATCATTTCATATGGATCTTTACTTAAATCATACATTTCATATTCCACAATTTGTCCATCAAGAGTAAAGTAAACAGCGTACTTTACAGTACGCCCTCGTATACACCGAAGAAATCCTGGTATGCCCGGTGGAGCCAAGGGCTCATCAAACGTGAATAAGATTTCATCGTCCGTGCTATCAGCAGTGTCAGAATGTTGATGATCATCTCTTAAACATGGAACGAGAGATTTGCCTCGATAATGATAAGCCGAGCATTCGATTCCAGCCATCTCTGCTATTGTGGGGAGAACATCAATTGATGAAACTAGAGTGGTGGACACAAGTTTGGAGCTTGTCCTCCTTGCATCGACGTCTGCAGTGCTGTCCTGACCTGCATTGAACCAACCGGTGGGATAGTTGATAACAAGAGGGATACAAATTGTCTCTTCGTAACATTGCATGCGTTTCTCTCGTAGTCCATGACTCAATGCCTGCTCTCCATGATCCGCCATTCGTACGATAATGGTGCTGTCCATTTGCCCCGTTGCATCTAATGCATCCAAAAGCGATCCAATTTCAGCATCTACCATCTTATGTAGGAATGCATAAAAGCGAATATACCTCAATGCATCACTACTTTGTTGCCGATCTTTTGATTGATCGATCTTGTCTGACAAATCCCCAAAGGCAAAATGATCATGCAATATACCATGTATTGATGGCTTGGTTGACAAATTATCTTTATAATTCGGAGGCAAATCAATCGGAAGTGATTCAAACTCTTTTGGATGATATCCCGTCTCCATGTAAAATTCATCATCGGTAAGATGTGAAAAGCAGGACGATGCCCACACATCATGAGGATTGACAAGTGATGCAATAAGGAAGAATGGTTGCGTATCCGACGATGTTTGATCCGGTTGAGAATTGTTGGTTGGATCAAGTGTATGCTTTGCAAGAAAATCAAATATGCACTCCTCTTCCTCTTCATTACTATCATCATCGGCATCTTCTTCGTACTTTGGATTGCGGTGGTGGTATGGATCGACTAACTTCTTTACAGATTCGAACGCAACACCATTATCATCATAACTATTGTTATTGTTTGTTGTGTTCTCGAATCTCTTTTTCAGACCTCGTAAGAATCGTCCATCATGGTTGTATTTTCTCCCACCCCCAAGTGTGGCCGAGTGCGAGAGTGAATGTCCAGCATCTGGTGGATTCCAGTTAGAGGTTGCACCATAATATTTTAGGATTGATGATTCACCCATGCTCCCCGAAGAGAAGTGGTGTGATAAATGCCATTTGCCTTTCCACCCAACATCGTATCCTCGTAGTTCTGAGAGTAGTCTCAAGAGATTCGGACGCACGCGCTTCGTTACGTCGGCAGATTCTTTCGTGTCACCTTCGTCATCGGGCAGAACATCCAATCCCAAGTCCCATCGCGGGTCTAAAGATCCCGGTGTTGTTTTCACTCCATGTTCCGTAGGATATGATGAAGTCAAGAGCGATGCACGACTTGGACAACACTCGGTCGTGGCCGTAAAGGCATTGGGAAAGGATACCGACGATCGATCCTCTCGTCCAACGCAGCCAATGAGACGATCATAAAAAGTTGGAAGGTTCTTCTCAGCCCAGCCAGTGGGCCAATGCTTGTGTGACCGCTCTTGATCGGTTATTATCAGTACGATATTAGGTCTTCGCGTCATCGCAACACCACGAGCAATCCCCCCTCCATCGCTGGTGGGTCCTTAGAAAAATCTGGCGGGTAGGGTTACGCTTCTCTCCTATCTCTACCGGTGAGGTAGGTCTTTCTCTCTTCTTAGCCATGCACCATGCATGGTGGTAAACAAAAGTTGATTGCTATTATTTTTTCCGTCCTCAGTCTCCTCCATCCATCTACTCCCTTCTTGGCAGTAATGAGTGCTATGCCTGCTGCTACGACTAAACTTGACAAATTTCAATTACGCAGCGAATCAATTAGGGGTCCAACCTACCTGTCCCCCATTGTCCAAGGAGATAGTGACTACCGTTCGTACCGCCCGATCCTACTTGAGAATGGTATTACTATTCTATTGGCACATGATCCACAAGCGAAGCACTTCGCTGCATCAGTGAGTGTACACGCTGGTGCCTCCTCAGACCCGCGATTCCTACCCGGTCTTGCTCATTTTTGTGAACACATGTGCTTCCTTGGGTCAAAGGCATACCCCCGAGAGAATGAATACAAACAATATTTGGCGAAGCATGGAGGAAAGTCAAATGCATCAACAAGCGGATCGCATACTACGTATCAATTTGATGTACTTGCTGAACATGGTGAACAAGCTTTGGACATATTCGGCAACTTTTTCATCTGTCCACTATTTTCGAAGAGTGGAACACAACGAGAGATAAATGCCGTGGACAGTGAGAATAGTAAGAATTTAGTCGACGATGGAAGGAGGAGATGGCAGGTATTGAAGAGCTTTGCTGACCCTCATCATCATTTCTCCAAGTTTAGTACTGGTAATCGAATTACCTTGCCTGCATCATCTGAAGTTTCTGCTGGTGTTAGTGCTGGCCATCCTTTGAACGAAATACTCGATGATATTAATGATGGGAATCAACGTGATGAAAATGATGCTTCTGAATTTGTTAGGGCTGCCCTCCTGGCATTCCATGAGCGACATTATACACCCAACAAAATGACTGCCGTGTTGGTCGGTCCTCAATCGCTGGATGAGCTTGAGTCTTGGGCAGTCCCACGTTTTGGTCAAGTTCCTGATCGTTGGAATGGTGGTGATGCTGATAATGAAGTCGAAGAAGGAAAGTGGCAAAAAATGCAGCTTTTCGCAAAGAAAATGATTGATGATGCTGCAAATGACGCACCACCTGTGTCTATAGCTGAATCTGTCGAGTATCGCTCAGCCTTTCGACCAGATTTGCATGGCGGTAAATGGCCTGTCGTTATGACTACCAAACCCATAAAAGACATACGCAAACTGCTACTGTATTTTCCACTTCCATCTACATGGCGGAATCCCGATCGATCTCCCACGCAAGCACTGTCGCACTTATTCGGTCATGAAGGTAAAGGAAGTGCTTTTGCCTTACTTCAAGATATGGGATGGATTACTTCCTTAAGTACTGGTAATCGTGTACATGAGCCAGATCAAGATTTGTTCAAAATTGAGATGACACTAACTCCAGACGGAGAGGAACACTGGGCAGAGGCAACGCAAGTAATTTTTGACTATGCAACGATGGTTAGACGTGCGGCAGAAGAATCACTTTCGTCAAATGAAGGAGATGGTGACAATGAACTTAGGCGTATTTATGATGAGGTGGCATCTCTATCCAAAATGCGATTTCATCAAACTAGTCCTGGTGCCGTCTACAGTTTTGCATCGAATGTTGCGAAAAGCATATCTGTCAATGGTACAGAAACGTGCCTTTCGGCTGGAAGTATGTTGAACGAGGATGGTGAAACACTTCCACTGAATGATATGCTAGATTTTGTGAGACAGATTCAACCTCGGAACTTCTTCATCGAACGATGCAGCCATAAGGCGTGGGAGGATGTAGTAGCGTCATATGAAGAAAAGTCATGTGACGTGGCAAAGGAGGATGCATTTAAATTCGGGCTTCAAACTGAGCAATGGTATGGTGTTGACTACTACGTCTCTCCTGTAGACGAACAACTTATTGTACGATGGGAATCAAGCAGCATTGGTGGGGCGGTTCTACATTTGCCCAAGCCAAACCGGTACATACCACGGCATTTGGGCCTATCTGAAGATCTACCTGAGGAGGCCAAGGTTCAACGAATCGATAAACCTATAGATCCTCCTGCTCTCATTATAAACAATCCGACTGGGCGGCTATGGCATCGCCTTGATGACCGCTATGCCCTACCAAAAGCATGCGTTACAATCCTCTTACGGACTGCCACGGCTGAGAATAAATTACTCCCTTCAGCAGCAGACCAGTCTGCCTCTCCTTCCTGGGAATATGATACTGGCTCATCGATGAAATCAACCTTCATCACTAAAATCTTTTCTGAGGCGTTGGCACAAGAAACAGTAAGTTTGAGTTATAGCAGTAATTGCTTCAGTGGAACGGCACCCAAGCTTGTATCTTTCGTAGATCTAAATTAAATCCTTGACCCTCTCTTGACTTTACAGTATGATGCCTCATTGGCTGGATTGGGTTGGTCACTTTCAAAGTCATCATCAGGATTTACCCTTTCGTGCAGTGGGTATTCAGATCGACTATCAGAGCTTGCCATGAAGCTATTGACTGATTTTTGTCATTTAGGCGACGGTGATGATTCCTTTCTGAAAGAATCCCATTTCATCACGTCCAAGGACAAGACTGTGAGAAGTCTCAAAAGTTACTTACAGTCGTCTCGTGCAGACTCAGTGGCCCTTTATTACAGAAATTTGATGCTTTCTTCTCAAGGCAAAGGTGTGGAAGCGAACTTGGAAGTTGCAGAATCAATGAAATTCGAGGATGTTGTCAATCAGCACCGTGAAATTTGGGCTGACTCAGGCATGGTGTTGGAAGTCTTTTACACAGGTAATGTTTCAAAGAAGGAGGCTGAGGCTTTCTTTAGTAAAGCCACAGATGTAATTGAGAAGACTCAAGCAAAAATTCAACAGCAACGCACGAAAGATTCCTCACCTTCATCTGCTTTGGCATTAGTGCCTGGACCATTCGAACGACGTCTTAAAGCCGGAGAGGATTTGGAGTTGCATTTTGCAAGCAAGAATCCGCAGGATGAGAACGGAGCAGTCGTGCTCACCTACCAGAGTCAACACACCGGCTTTAAAGGAAAATCATTGTCGACAGAAGAATGCTTGCAACAGAGTGCGGCGATTCGCTTATTATGCAAGATGATAAGAGAGCCGGCTTTCAACGAGTTGCGTACGAAGCAACAGCTGGGATATATCGTCGGTAGTTACTACGACATGAATTACTCGTCACGTCAACCAGACTTTAGTCAATCAACACCTCTCACTACATCAGTTGATTCACTTGTGATTTACGTGGTCAGCCGCAAAGAGAATCCTATTGAAGTAGCTGATCGCATTGATGACTTTGTCTTGAATTTTAGAACCCGCTTGGAAGATATGTCGCCTTCGGAGATAGAAGAGTATTCGGATTCGCTTGCAAAGGCTCTCACCGAACCAATACGCAAACTAGGAGACGAGGCGAGCAATCATTTTGGAAAGATTAAGAGGTATGCACCAGAGACTCTTTTTGATGGCAGTGGATACTCGGCGAATGATATTCCTTGGGACAATGCTGAGGTATTGGCAGGTGCTGTCAGAAAGCTTGATAGAGATGCCATTCTTCGAGTTTACGATTCCTTGGTGATGAAGAAGGAGTCTCGGTCAAAACTTACTGCCTTTGTTTATGGAAACACATTTTCTGTCGCTGTGGATCTAAAGAATGGGAGGTCTCTGCCAGGCAAATACATTGCAACTTCGATTGAAGATGTCTTGTCAAAACGTAAGACGTTGATTGGTTATGATTCACTTGGATCTAAGGATCACATGGGTAGCTTGTTCAGCATATTGAGATCGAACAAATCTGTGAGGTATGCTGTTGTTGCATCCGCAATGGTTGGTGTTGTTGGACTATTAGGTACAGTAACTCTTCAAGGCAAAGCTGACAAAAATAAGCAGAGATAAAAATTTGTAACACGGCGATTATTGGAATTGCTCTTCAGAATGAACTCTACAAAAGTCCGGTTCAACATCATCTACTCATCGTCATAATATGCTCAAAAGCCGCACCCAAGCTCAGTCAATTTCTTGAATGCTTCGCCAAATTCTTTATTCAACAGCGCCTCGTCCTCGGCGTATAATTCCAAATACCTCCGAAACGACGGATCCCATTTCAGTATCATGTCCGACAACAACATCATCTGATTCGCATCATCACCACCAACCCTGCCAGGCACTTTGTTCACAAATTGTCTCTTACCTTTTGCTGGAATTAGCTCTTCGGCCCCCATCCCAATGAGCCATTTGTCACCATGTGACACAAGTGTCCATTCATCCTCGATCATATCAGCCGCATATTCGTTAGAGAACTGTGTCGGATTTTCGACCCATTTTCCAGCATATCCCGAGGCATTGGGGTGACACCTTCCATACACATGCCCGCCACACAACAGCGCAACAATCTCACGGTCATTAAACCCCATACGATAGAAAACTTCGTTACGGACATGTGTGCATAGCCCTTCCCATCCTTTCACGGTACCAGTTGCCGGGTCAATACTCGATCCAACATTCGAATCATCAAGGTGTGGACAAAGGTATTTTTCTGCAGCTGGCAAACGTCCGTAGCTCATTTCATTCCGTGCCCAGTAGGATTCATCGGTATGATCCACACGGCCAGAAGTAAAAGGTATTACAGGTCCACTTGTATGTTCCAATCCTACATAACTTGCCAATATCCACAAATCGCTGTACGAAATGTATGGATATTTCTTTTTGATTGGTTCCAGGAATGCCCTGGCTGCATTCAACCCTGCATTCTCTGGATCATGTGCCTCATCGGCATTAAATCTCATACCGGCTCCGTTAGACCCCCCGGTGTTTGTGGCGGCATCATATGTCCCCGAGGAATGCCAGGCGAGACGAAGGAATATTGGTGCGAGTGATCCATCATCCCATGATGGATTGTCCATTAGCTGTTTAAGATCGGCTCGGACATCATCGTAATTTGTAGATGACGAGGAGGAGTGTGATGTCGTTGATGATGAAGACGATGACGACGACCCAGGGATAACTCGCCCAGTAGAAGGGGGGGAGTTTGGAGACCATTTCGTCTTGATGTAGCTGCTCGCGCTGGAGGAGGAGGATGAAGAGCTAGGAGACCATTTCGTCTTGGCGTAGCTGCTCGCGCTGAGCGCCGTGGAAGATGTAAGCCCTGACAATGACGGTGTCGTAGTGTAGAAGAATGCATTGATATCGGTCAGAGCCATGGCCAGGGCCAGGAGGCATAGCTGAAGATTATTCATGGTCTGATGGCTATGATGGTGTCTGTGATGTGTGTTTCGGATCATCCCAGATTTCCCGCTATCCCGACCGAGTGGCCCTCCCTTCCTTCACCACAAACGATACCACAATGTTGTACGCCCTCGCCACACAGCGCCTCTTTCCATTGTGCGGTCAATTGACCAGGATGGTTATGTCATCATCATCCCGAGTAATAAGGCCCGCATCTTCAACGACGGCATTATCAAAAAATACGAGGATGAGAGATAATTTTGATAATGAAAGGACCAAAGTTCCTAACGTTGCATTCTCTACTTGGAGATATTACTCGCCCATCAACAATTTTTTGACAATCACGATGCCGATGGCATCATTGTCTCGGTCGCCACGTTTCGTGACATTGGTAGGCGATACTAAAAATAAGCTCTCACAGCGTGGATTTGCAACCAAAAAAGTAAGAAGTGATGTCGTCGGGGATTTGGATACAACATATGAGCGGCGAGAGGCTCTGATGATGAATTAAGCAATGATGATATCTTACCACATTTTAGTTTCAATATCTTCTCACACTGACCATTATCTCAACCACACTCCTTTAAATTAAGCACAAACGCGTCATTAAACAATCAAAGGGATTTCGGGGTAGGGCCAAAAATTGTTTCCGAATAGCCATTCGACGTCTTGAGAAGTCATGGCAGTATGCCTACCGTGACCGGAAGGTGAAGAAACGTGAATTTCGTAAACTATGGATCCAACGAATGAATGCGGGCGTACGGCAGTATGGCATATCTTACTCACGATACATTCAGATGCAGGCAAAGAGTGGTGTTGTATTGGATAGGAAGATACTTAGTGGGTTAGCCATGTATGAGCCATTCAGTTTCAAGGCCGTTGTGGATGTGGTGAAAAAATTCTCAATTGCGGGTGGTGATGCAAAGTGATGAGATAGGTTGAAACTTAAACTAACGACCTAAATATATTAACCTATCTACGAGGATATCCTCCATCAATCGAATAAACAAATTCTGATTGCTGAATAGAGGTATTAGGTTGGTGTATAGGGGATGGGTTGACGACAGGACAAAACAGTACCATATATTTCCTCAAAATTTAGTCTAACTTCTTCGTGCTCGTTTTGTGGTTGGTTCATCCACACGTACTGCTGAAGCGGGGATATTTCCCCCCTCGGATGAAGGAGTGGCATTATCAGTGGCAGGACACTTTTGATCATCCTGTACATCAGCGGCTTGCTCGGATTCCGCAACAAGGGCCTTGCCCTCCTTGGATCTCTTATTCAATGCATTTTCCTGCACGAGGGAATATAGTGTGGCGACAGGGACAGAGAGACCGTGGGAGGAAGTAGTGACTGGATGTGCAGAATCGAAAGACCTTTTCTTTTCTTTTCGACCTTCTACGTCTGGTGCCCCCTCTGCTTCAGCAGAATCTAATACCTGATCGTTGAGTCGGTGGATCATGTTGATGAAGAGACGCTCATCTTCATATAGCCCTGACTTGCCCGCTTGTATGAGAGACTGAGATATTTCGTCGTACAAAACTTCACATCGAGTGATCATGGCCGATAATTTTGGGTAATTGGTAAAATTGGCCTTGTTCACGACATTCTTCATGAACTGTGTCCTTGTCGTATGTTTGGTCACCTTGTCATGCTTCTTGAGGATCTTGGAGAAAGAGCAATATGTCATGATGGCATAGAGTTCCAATAACAGCATATCCTTGTATAATTTATACAGACTCCTTTCCATCAAAGTCCATTTCTCTTCCACCATTAGCCGATTTGCTTGCCTCATAATATCGATCCCCTCCCTAACACGAGCTTCACGAATCTCGAACTCCAATTGAGCATTGTCGAAGAAATTGATGGCCTTCTTTAGTTCTAGATTCAATAGCTTGAAAAAGGCTATTTCACCAGGACTTCTTTTCATCTCGGCTGCCGATGATGCTACATCAGCGACAACGACGCGCGGAGTGTCAGTGGTTGTTTCTCCCTTCTTTTCCTCAATATTCATCTCTTGT
>Ga0247843_1006535_pt1 | contig 15145 bp, 17 predicted proteins | sample LaCruzMarch2017__FD_192420 | JGI IMG/M metagenome (GOLD analysis project Ga0247843, IMG submission 192420) | Freshwater microbial communities from meromictic Lake La Cruz, Castile-La Mancha, Spain - LaCruzMarch2017_8m | ecosystem: Environmental > Aquatic > Freshwater > Lake | place: Spain... | reverse complement strand
CATCGCAAGGTGCCTTCCACGAGAAAAGCGCCAAAAACAGCAAGGTAAATTTGGGTGGATCTTACAAACGCACCATCAAACTGAAATTCAAAAAGCCGTTGACGCGAGGAGCCAAGAAGAAGTAGAGCACTAGTTGCCTATCAATTTACCACCACTTTTTTGGTAATGCGTTGGTTGCGCTCCAATACCGAAATGGCATAAACGCCCCTCTCAGCTAGATTGAGTTGAGTAGATGCATTAACGCTCTTTTGGGTAAGAACTTTCTGCCCTAAAGCATTCGTCACGGTTATCATCCGCTCAGACGCATCTCCAAATTGCAGCGCAATCATACCCGTGGTTGGATTGGGATAAACACCAAATGTTTTCGCTTCAGTAGCTTCGGATATTCCAGTAAACATGTCCAGTTTGTACTTCCGGAAAAATTTCCAAATGGCCTGCGAAGCGCTAAAGTCTTGGTTGGTGCCTACAACTTGAAAAATGGAGCCCGGCCAAGTGTGCAAACCTCCTGTTATCTTGTAATGTTCTACCGTAGCGCCATCATCTCCGTTTTCAAACACTTGCAATTCGGCCGTACAACTATCCGTCAAGTTGGTGTTGGGCACTTGGGTAACGATAGGGTTTGGATCACAATTGTTAAACGCTACCCATTCGTTCACCAATGTTTCAATGGGCATAAAGGTTTGTGCAGGCAAGCCCAAGTACGGCACTGTTGGGTCAGCTGTTCCGTGTATTTGCATTACGGGAGTAGGATGAGTGGCATTGCAATTATCAAATCGGGATTGAACCATACTGCCCGTCACCGAAGCGATGGCAGCAATACGATAGCTCAGTTGACAAGCCAATTCGTAGCTCATAAACCCACCATTGCTCATTCCTGTGCTGTAAATACAGTTGTTGTCAATGGAGTATTCAGACTGAATTTTGTCTATCAAAGCCGATAAGAACCCAACATCATCAATGGAGCTAACGCCAAATGAACTCCAGAATTGGCTGCCTCCTGGGTCTTCGGTACCGTTCGGGTGAACAATAATAAAGTTGGCTGTATCAGCAATGGCGCGGAAATCACCATAAAACTCTTGTTGCAAGTTGTTTGAACCGTACCCGTGCAAATTGAGTACCAACGGCACGGGTGTAGCAGCATTGTACACTGCTGGAATGTATAAGCGATACGTGCGCTCAAGGCCATCGTGGGTAAGCGATGCATCTATAGTATTTTGAGCGCTTGCACTTGCAACTCCTGCAATCATTGCGCATCCTGTTAGTAAAACTCTAAATTTCATTGTGAATTCCTTTGGTTTGTTTAGAAGCAAAAGTAGTGCGGTATTCCTAGTTCGCGGTTGCATTGCTATTTCTTCCATCAACCGTTGTTTGATTCGTTTTACAAAGTTTTACGCTGAAATAAATCTCCCGAAACATTATCCACCGAAAATATTTTAGCGCTAAATTCGTCCGAAGCAACCACTCGTTCGTTAAGCCATGAATCCAAACTACATTCTGCTCGCCATTCCATTTTTTCTTTTCACCGTAATTGGGGAATGGTTGCACAATTACATCAAGCATCGAGGCAAGGATTTCGACTTTGCCGACAGCATCACTAACCTAAATCTTGGTATTGGAAGCCAAGCCATTGGTTCGCTAACTAAGGCGGGCTTGCTTATGGGCTACGATTACCTCTCGAAAAACTATGCGTTTTGGCATTTAGAATTCACGTGGTACAACTTCATTCTGTGCATCCTTCTGTTCGACTACATCTATTATTGGGCCCATCGCTGGGGGCATGAGTGGAATGTGTTTTGGGGTGCGCACATTGTGCATCATCAAAGTGAGGAATACAATTTAACCGTTGCTCTGCGTCAAAGTTGGTTTCACAATTTCTTGGCGTTCCCGTTGTTTTTACCGATTCCGTTTCTCGGTTTCGATACATTGACGTTTGCCGGTGCAGCGGGATTGGTCACTATTTATCAATATTGGATACATACCAAATTGATTCGCAACATGGGCTGGTTCGAATACATCTTCAATTCTCCAAGTCATCACCGTGTGCATCATGCCACCAATCCACATTATTTGGATAAAAACTATGCGGCTACATTCATCCTTTGGGATCGCTTGCATGGCACGTTTATGAAAGAAGAAGTGGAACCTACTTATGGAATCACTACTCCTTTAAAAAGCTGGAATCCTGTTTGGGCCAACGTTCATTTTTATGTGGAGATGTGGGAAGGAAGCAAGCGCTTGCATTCCATCAAAGAGAAAGTGACCCTCATTTTTAAAGGTCCTGAGTATTTGGGAAGGCTTTTAGGTCAGGTGAAAAGTGAAACGGAAACGAGTGTAGTCCAATCAAAATTTCGCACATCAACCCCCAAACATTTAATGATTTACGTGATTTTGCAGTTCTTCTTGCTCACCTATTTCTTGGTGGCATACATGAGCCAGCTCGAAAATCTCTCTCTCTTTTATCAGCTAACTTTTTTCTTCCTTATCTGTTTGAGCACCCTTTCTGTTGGCGCCATATTGGAAAACAAACCGTGGTTCTATATTGTGGAGATAGCGCGGTTCATGATGTTCGTAGTTATCTACAATATGTGTTACTACACTTACTTTCAAGACTGGTTCACGTATAGCTTTCCGTTTTCAATAGCAATCTCAGTCCTTTTTTCAGGATGGATGTTAGCTGATTTGTACGTCAGAAGAATTCGGCCTCAGTTAGCTAATCACTGACCTAGAAGAAAGATACACGGTCTTTTTTGAAGGTCAATCTTCACGGCCTTCCATTCGTCCACACGAAGCGTTCGAATGCTTTCGGTGCTTTGCGTTACATCTACAGCAATGCATAGTAGGGTAGAAGGGGAGCATGCCCGCAGTATCTCACCCAGCATGGCTTGGTTGCGGTAAGGGGTTTCGATAAAAATGTGGGTCTGTTTCGTTTTCTGCACTGAAGCATCCAGGTTTCGCAGTGCTTTGGCCCGTTCAGTTTTATCTATAGGAAGATAACCATTAAAGCAAAAATGCTGTCCATTCAATCCCGAGGCCATCATGGCAAGCAGAATGGAAGATGGGCCTATCAATGGTTTTACCTTGATGTTATAGCGATGTGCTTCTGCAACCAATATCTGCCCTGGATCGGCTACACCCGGGCAACCTGCTTCGGACATGAGTCCAACATCTGTTCCTGCTAATAGTAGTTGCACAGCCTCAGATAGTTGGTCGCGTTTGGTATGCTTATCAAGAAGAATGAGGTTCAGATGTTCGAAGTTGCGCTTGTTACCCACAGAGCGAATAAATCTTCGGGCCGATTTTTCGTTTTCGACCACAATGTGATTCAGCTGATCCAACAATTCCAAATTGAAGGACGGGAAGAGCAGCGCATTATTGGCTTCGCCCAAATCAACGGGAATAAGAAAAAGCGTGCCCATTTCTAGTTCAGCGTTAAAAGAAATTCATCGCAGGCCTTGTTTACCAACTCAAACACACGGCTATACGTGTGATCATAGTACGGGTCTGGAACGGAAAGATTTTGTTGCGGATTGCAGTAGTTCAGAATCAATTCTACTTTCTGGCGGTCGTTCTCATTTCTAGCCAAGTTTAGCACATCATCTCTGTTCGATTTGTCCATAACCAAAATGTGGTCGAACAAATCAAAATCGTTCACCGAAAATGGCCTCGAACGTTGATGGGAAATATCAATACCATGCAGTTGCATTTCTGCTACTGCACGAAAATGCGGGCCTTCTCCTTCATGATTGTCAGAAGTACCAGCGCTATCAACAACTAGTTTAATTCCAAGGTTTTTAGCCTTGTGCTTAAGAATTCCTTCTGCCATGGGGCTACGGCAGATATTACCTAAGCACACCATAAGGATTCTAGGAATCTTCTGGCTCAATGATGCCGAATCTTTTTGTCCAAATCGGAGATGTAGCCTCTAAACTGTTTGTCAGTTTCGATAAGGTTATTCACCGTACGATAGGCATGCAAAACGGTGGCGTGGTCTTTACCGCCACAATGAGATCCAATAGATGCCAACGATGCTTTTGTATGATTTTTGGCGTAATACATGGCAATTTGACGTGCCTGAACTACTTCGCGCTTACGTGTTTTTGATTTCAACAACTCAATAGGCATATCGAAATAATCGCTCACCACTTTTTGGATGTAGTCTATAGAAATTTCGCGTGCTGTGTTCTTAACAAACTTGTCAATCATCTGCTTGGCCAAGTCCAAGTTGATGGATTTTTTATTCATCGAAGCTTGCGCCAACAAGGAAATTAAAGCTCCTTCAAGTTCGCGAACGTTGGTGCTAATGCTGTAGGCAAGATATTCAATCACATCTTCAGGTAGTTCTACACCATCCAAATAGCTTTTTTTGCGAAGAATGGCGATACGCGTTTCCAATTCTGGCACAGAAAGATCAGCTGCTAATCCCCACTTAAATCGGGAAAGCAAACGTTGCTCCATGCCTTGCATTTCAACAGGCGCTTTGTCGCTAGTTAGCACCAATTGCTTTCCACTTTGGTGCAAGTGATTGAAGATATGAAAGAACACATCTTGGGTTTTTTCTTTACCCGCCAAAAATTGCACATCATCCATAATGAGCACATCTATCATCTGATAGAAATGCACAAAATCGTTGGTTGAGTTGTTTTTTACTGCATCAATAAATTGAAGAGTAAACCGCTCTGAAGCCACATAAAGTACAGTTTTGTTGGGCTGTTTTTCCTTTATTTCAATACCAATGGCATGTGCCAAGTGGGTTTTTCCCACACCAGCAGCTCCATACAACAGCAATGGATTGAATGCAGTGCCACCAGGTTTATTTGCTACTGCATACCCAGCAGAACGCGCCAATCGGTTGCAATCGCCCTCTATAAAGTTGTCGAAGTTCCATGTAGCGTTGAGCTGCGACTCGACCTTCAATTTTTTTAACCCAGGAATTATGAAAGGATTCCGAATAGCATCTGAGCGATTCAAATCCAAAGGCATCGTCACAGGTTGATTTCGTGTGGTTGCCGAACTAGTGGGCATACGCACAGAATAGGGTTTTGCATGGCTGTGAGAGTTTTCCATGATAATTTGGTACTCCAACCTGCCTTCATTGCCAATTTCCTTTTTAATGGTCTTTTTTAGAAGATTGATGTAGTGCTCTTCCAACCATTCGTAGAAGAATTGACTTGGTACCTGGATAGTCAGGACACTGTCTTCAAGTTTAACTGCAACAATCGGTTCGAACCATGTGCGGAAACTTTGATAAGGAACGTTATCCTTAATCACCGACAGGCAATTTTCCCATACTTCTTTGCAGTCTTTCTTCATTGTTGTGTATGCAATTAACTTGTTACTAATGCGTTAAGATTTGGTCTTAACGGGGGGCGTGCTAGCGAAGAATATATCCTCTTTCAGCAGGGCAAAAATTGAACTAAAAAAGGGTAAAAAAAAATCGTTTGGCTATTGATTTTCTAGAACTTTTAGTGCAATATACGCGGGACGGAAAGTCTTTGAAATACGGTCAATATACAAGTCAATACGGCCTAAATTGATTCCTGCCCAACCTGTCTGACATATCATAACAGGTTTGTTTTCAAGGTTGTATTTAACGTCAGGTAAATCAAGAAATGTATGTGTGTGACCACCCAGTATGAAATCAACAAAATGACTGCTCTCCGCAAGCACAATATCAGAAACTTTTGAAGTGGAGTATTGATAACCTAGGTGCGATAAGCAGATGATAATATCGCACTTCAAATCCTGTTTTAGTAGACGCGAAGTTTCATTCGCTTGACTAATAGGATCTTGATACGTGACATTGGTAGTTAACTTCGGATTTACAAGTCCATCGAGTTCAATTCCAATTCCAAAAACACCAATTCGAATTCCATCTTGTTCAAAAACTTGGTATGGTTTTAAACGTCCTTCCAGTGCCGAATCGGTCACATCATAATTAGAAGAAATAAAGGGAAAAGCCGCATGAGGCAATTGGCGCACTAATCCTTCTACGCCATTGTCAAAATCGTGATTGCCCAAGGTTGCGGCATCATAGCCCATTTCACTCATCAACTTAAACTCCAATTCACCTCCATAGTAATTGAAATATGGCGTGCCTTGAAAAATATCGCCACTATCAAACAGAAGCACGTTCTGCTCCTCTTGCCGAATCTTTTTAATCATTGAAGCCCTACGTGCAAATCCGCCCATGTTGGCATATTTGGGGTCAGTTGCAGGAAATGGGTCAATTCGGCTATGCACATCATTGGTGTGCAGTATGGTTATTTTGGCTGTACCATGCTCTTTCAGCCACCATGCCCCACCAGCCCCAATTGCGGCAATAGAGGTGCCTGCAATGGCCGAATTCCGAATGAAATTTCTACGGTTCATGGCGTTATAGTAATGCGTTTGGTCAATATCGGAACTATGGCATTTCCTTTTTGGCCCCGATGCTCAAAATTTTGAGTAATCGCATCTCGAATTTTGAGGTCGAGGTTTATGCGTTCCTCCTGTTTCTCAAAGAAATCCATCTTGTCGCCTCCATCGGCCAAGTAGTCTGAAGTAGCCACCCAATAACTCCGATTTTCCAACGGTTTACCATTAATAGTAATCGTTTGAACGGCACTATCTTTTATAAATAGTTCAATGCCTGATGTGGGTTGGCCGCCAACTTTAATTAAATAGTTGAGCATCTTTTTAATTCCTTCGGAAGAAAGCTTCACCACACAAATGCTATTTTCGAACGGCATCAACTCGAAAATGCGATTCACATCCACATTTCCCTTAGGCAAATCAACCCGAAGCCCACCTACATTAAGCAGACAAAATTCTGGCTGAGTCGCACCGATAGGAAGCGCTTTTCTAGCTTCTTCTAAAACTACATCTGCAATCAAACTACCCAACGGACTATCAGGTTTTCCTCTAAGGATTGGCTCGGTTGATTGCACAAGCACCTTGCTCATAAGCAACGATAAGCTATCGCGATAGGGTGCAACTTCAACTTCCATAGCCGAATCAGCCACTATGGTGGTATCCATTGCGATGTAGGCGTATTTCACACTGCTTTCGGTGCAAGCAGTAAACAGACAAAGGACAATGGGTAGCCAACGAATCATGGTCGCAAGTTAATAAGATAGCCGTGTGGATTGCGTAAGTCGTTCGTAGGTTTGACCACTATTTAAGGCAATAAAACGGATGTTTGAGCATCGAACAAAATTGAGGGTTCGCTATTCTGAAGTAGATCGCATGGGCTATGTCTACCACGGCAACTATGCGCAGTATTATGAGATTGGTAGGGTAGAAGCTATGCGGGCTTTTGGATTGAGCTACGCAGAAATGGAGGCTCAAGGAATAATGATGCCTGTGGTGAAAATGGAGTCTAATTTTCGCAAACCAGCATACTACGATCAAGAACTAACTGTAATTACTCGAATTCATGCTTTGCCACGTGCGAGAGTTGATTTTCATTATGAAATTCAGGATAGCAATGGCGAACTGCTTAATGCTGGAATGACGCAATTGGTATTTGTAGATAGCCAAACTATGCGCCCCATGCGTGCGCCCACTTTTTTTGTGGATGCTTTGAGGCCATTTATCTCGAATCCTTAAAGCAAGGAAATTATTTCCCGAAGTGATTTAACATGGATGTGATTTCCATCCTTGTTACCCATTGGCTCGAAGTAAATTGATTTCCACGCCACATTTGATGCACCTTCTATATCGGCTTCAAAATGATCGCCAATCATCAGGCAATGCTCTGGTTTAGCGTTTGTTAAATTCTCGGCAAAATTGAAAATTTCAGGATTTGGCTTTTTAACTCCAGCGCGCTCGGATGTAATAATCTCCTTGAAAAATGGAGTTATGCCGGAAGCATGCATTTTAATGTGCTGCACTTCTTCAAATCCATTGGTGATGATGTGCAAATGGTAGCGCGAGTTAAGATGGTTTAGCAAATCCAACGCGCCATCAATTAAGGCTGTTTTGTGCGGACTTCTTGCCACGTAAGCCTCGCCAATTGCTTGCGAAAGTTCATTATTAACAAGGCCAAAATGGGCAAATGTTTCGCTAAATCGTCCCGAACGAAGCTGAGATTGCGTTAGTTTTTCAAGTCTGTAATCTTCCCAGTACCGCTCGTTTATGGGTAAGTAAACTTGAATGAATTCCTCTGCTGTGGCTCCAGTTTGTTCGCCAATCTGCAATTCGTTGAAGAGTTCTGTAAGCGTTTCGTTTGAATTTCGGTCAAAATCCCAAAGCGTGCGGTCTAGGTCGAAAAATATATGTTCGATAGAACGCAGCATTCTGTTGGATTAGAAAACGAGAACAACGGACGAAATAATGACCGACCACACCAAAACCGATGCAAAGAGGTACAGCAATACTTTCTTTTTGTTCTCGAAGAAACGAGCGGCAAGAAAGGTTCCAAGGGGAATAGACAGAAAAATAGGAGTAAGGGCAGCTAAACCAACAAGGCCAAAATCGCGCTTCACCCGAATGATTAATTTGTTTTTCCACGTGAAAACGCGCTTTTTGCTTTTCGTTTTTTCAAACGAAGTTTTAGGACTAATTTTCCCCATTACATAGACCAGAAACCCGCTTAAGTGATAGAAAAACAACACACCTAAAATTCCACCAACGGTAGTTATAGTAAGGGTTTGAAGAAAACTAAACCCAATATTTAGGGCGGTTATGGGTGCAGTGAGAAATTTGGTGCCGCTCAGAATTATCACAAGCAAAACTTGTAGCGCTTTCTCCATCAGCAGAAACCCGTAATTTCTTCTTTTTCCCCCACCAATTTATTCATTATTCCTTGGTGCCATAGGCCAAGTCTCCTGCATCGCCCAAACCTGGAACAATGTAGCTATGAGCTGTTAACTCTTCATCCAAAGCAGCAATCCAAATAGTGCAATTGCTTGGAAGATGCGATTTTAGATATTCCAATCCTTGTGCGCTTGCAATGGCAGTTACGATATGCAAATGCTTAGGAGTTCCTTTTCGAAGCAATGCTTTATAAGCCAAAACCATAGACAAGCCGGTGGCCAACATGGGATCTGAAAGTATAACCACACGTCCTTCTACCAAAGGGCTCGATAAGTACTCTACTCGCACATCAAAACTGCCGTTGTCTTTGTGGTTCATACGATAGGCAGAGATAAACGCATTGTCTGCCGCGTCAAAATAGTTGAGCAAGCCTTGATGTAGCGGAAGTCCTGCTCTCAATATGGTAGCTAAAACGGGTTGACTATCCAGTTTTAACACATTGGCATCGCCCAATGGCGTGGTTACCACATCCTCTTGCCACGCTAATTTCTTGCTCAACTCGTAGCCGATGACTTCGCCAATGCGCTCTAGGTTTCTTCTAAAGCGCATACGGTCCTGCTGAACATTCACATCGCGCAACTCAGCAATAAATCTATCTATTAGTGAGCCCTTTCCGGCAAGTATGTGGGTCTTTTCCATAAAAATGTAGGGTTGATTGAAGTGGTTTCGGCAGCGGTAAAGTTAAATGGTTCAGGTCAGTGCTTTTTTGTCGATTTAGCAACTTTAAGCGTATGTTCAAACACCTGCCTCCAATCGCGCCATTCGCCTGAATTTCGCACGGATTCATTGTGCCAAATAGCGATGAAATGCCCGTCAACTTTACGAACGCCCTCCACCAACCGCTCTAATTCTAGCATCGATTCTTGGGGAGTTTGCTTCAAATAGTGTTTAAACGTTCCGTCCATACAGGCAAAGGGGAAAATGCGCAAAGCGGTGCATTCTTCGCTGGACAGATCATAATGCAAATAAGGAATGGCTGTACTTGCCCGAAAACCCAAATGTGTGGCGTAGCCCATCGAGTAGTCTTCTTTAATCCCGCATTTGACCAAATTTTGGCAGGTACTAGGCAAAGAAAGCATTATGAAATGCTGTCGGCTTCTAGTGATTGGTGCGCTTACAATTTCTTCTAAACGTAATTTTTCTACAGCAATCAAAGCAGTATCGTGATTGGATTGAAAGCTTGGATGTATGCCGACTTGCGCGCTTTTACCTAGTTGTTCAATCAACTTGCGCAATGCAGTGTTGGTGTGCGCCACATTCTTGTCGTACGTGCCGCGATTGCCAAGTAGAAAGAAATAAATAGCCGTAGCGTTTGCATTTTGGTGAGCTTGCTGCAAATACGTGTAGGTGTCGTAGGGGTCAGGAATCGCTCCAATCAACGTTCTAATTCTTGCCGTAATATCATTCCAATTTCGGGCAATTATGCTTTTTCCTAAACCACCTATGCTGCGCCAAATGCCCTTGTTGCTGTAGGCAAACGCGTTATCCACGTCAATAGTAGATGTAAACGAGTATTCCGATTTCTTGAATTTAAGTTCAGGAAAGCGCGTTTGAAGGATATCTTTAATAAGAAGCGTCCATTGATCTACTACTGGCTCACTTAGAAATCCATTACGGAAAGCAATGCTTTGCGTGGCGTCAAACCGACCAAATTCATCTGTTTTAGAAGGAAGATATTCCTCATACCGCGTTAGCAGAAAGAAAGCCGCTGCAAATGGGTCGAAACGCAATGCGCCACGTTGCTCAGAGAATTCAAACAAGTGAACAATTTCATTGGCTTTTGTGACAGTAGTTTCTACAGAACGAATGCCTGTTTCAAACAATAGCGGGTGGCAATCGAAATGCAGTTCGTCCGAAATGGCATTCTTCGCATAACTCAATTTCGCGGCTATCTGCTCTTCGAACTGCGCATTATTATCAGTGAAACTGGTTTTTATCCCAAGTCGATCTTCCAGCAGTAATGTGAAAATGTAACGCACTCGAGGCGTTATATTTTCAGCAAACACAAGGATGTTCGAATTCATATAAGCATCCCGTTATCTGCAAAACTGTAGAAATCCGCATTGCCAATAATAATGTGGTCGAGCACGGGTATTTCCAAACTTTTCCCTGCAATTCGCAATTTTCGGGTGAGATCAATATCGTCCTGACTTGGATTTACATTGCCCGAAGGGTGATTATGACATAAAATAACGCCCGAAGCCAAGTGCTGCAACGCAGGTCGAAAAATAAGACGCGCATCGGCCAAAGTGCCATCCACTCCGCCTTTGCTCACGTTTTCTACACCTAAAATTCGATTGCCTCTATCCACAAAAACAACCCAAAATTCTTCATGTTGTAAGTCGCTAACGTAGGGATACAACACTTCAAAAGCCATTCTACTCGAGGTTATCTTGGCCTTTTTCTGCGGTTCACTCTCTTTGCGTCTTCGTCCCAATTCCATTGCGGCAATAATGGAAATTGCCTTCGCCTCGCCAATTCCTTTGAACGTGGTTAAGTCCTTTACATTCATTTTTCCCAACGCATTCAAATCGTTGTTTATGGATGCTAAAATGCGTTTCGACAGTGCCACAGCGCTTTCTTCGTTGTTTCCTGATGCAATCAATATCGCAATTAGCTCTGCATCGCTCAGCACCGAACGCCCTTTTAAGAGAAGTTTTTCACGTGGACGGTCGTCTTCTGCCCACGACCGAATGCCCGACAACTGTTTGTATTCCATGGCCTGCAATTTCGGAAAGAACTGGCAATACTAAGTGCCTTGAAGCAATAGTTTATCTATGTCCTTTCAATGCATCTAAATCTTAATTGCCGCAACACCCCCAAATCAACTACCTTTGGCAACTTAAATCCATAATCATGAAGAGATTAGCCTTAGCAATTTTAGTATCTGTTTCAATTTTTGGTTGTGCCGAACCAGATAAAGAACTTCAATCTGAAGTAGAACGCCTCAAACAGCTTTCTGAGCAGAAAGATGCCGATATTGATGGTTTCATCACTTCGCTTACCAACATTCAAGGTAACTTGGATAGCATAAAAGCGCTTGAAGGCATTGTGACGGCCAAAACAGTGGGCGAAACAGGCACCAACGCCACAGCCGAAGAGGACATTTTGGGCGATATGCGCTCCATCTATGAGAAAATGCGCAGCAATAAAGAGCAAATTGCCGAGCTTGAACGCAAGTTGAAAAACAGTAGCATTGGTTCAGAAAAACTCAATAAACTTATTGCAAAACTGAAGCAGGACTTGGCCGATAAAGATGCCGAAATCGCTGTGCTGCGCGATAAATTGGCTCAGGCAGACATCTATATTGATGAATTAGTGGCCGACATTGACCAATTGGCAGTGGAAGGCGAACGCAAAGAAGAAGTGATACAGGAAAAAGACCGCGTTATTACTACAAAAGAGGGCGAGCTAATGACTGCATATTGGGTAAAAGGAACCAAGAAAGACCTGATGGAACGCAAAATCATTGACCGCGAAGGAGCGTTTCTTGGTATGGGCGGTGTGAAAAAAGTTTCTGGTAATGTTACCTACGAAGATTTGACCAAAATTAACATTAAGGAAACGCGTGAATTTGTCATTGGAGCTAAAAAAGCCGAAATCGTTTCTTCTCATCCAAAACAGAGCTACGAAATTGTTGGCGAAAAAACTGCCGATAAACTTGTGGTTTCGGACCCAGATGCATTTTGGAGAAATTCCAAAGTGTTGGTAATCGTGGTACCCTAATTCGTGGAATTACGACCGTTCATCCAAACGGTATTGCTAGACGAAGTGCGCATCATGCATCAAAACGGTGTGCGTATGCATACGTTGGCCGCTGTGGCGCATGGAATTGAAGTGTGCGGTGCATTGCTCGATTCCAAACCATTCAAGGCCAAAGACCTTGGTCGAAGCAGGTTTAACCTTGCCTTGCGGCTGCTCTTTCCAAAAGCATATGGTGAAGCAAATGGTAAAGTAGACTTGTATAGCCAACTGCGAAGCCACATGTCGCATAGCCTAATTCCCGGCAATTTGCTCCTTTTTGATGCGCTGCAATCACATCTAGAGCTTAGCGATGGCGTGCTTCATCTATCACAAAATGAATTGGTGAAGGATTACGAAAATGCCATTCAGCAGTTGCTTCAGCTATTGGATTCGGGCAAACTCGTTCCTAAAAAAATGGGCACCACCCTGAGTTTTTAGTATTCTGGCGAAACGGTCGTTTATAAAGCGAGTGCAAATGCGGCACTTTGTAGCCTATTGCGCCAATTCTACTTGGCAAACTGGCTACTTTCGCAACGATTACTTTTTCAAGCATGGCGCCCACCGTTTTCCTCCTTAATAAGAACGATAGCCATGCGCTACAACTCTTTCTATGGGAAAAAGGGCATTTAGATAAGGATAATTCTATTGTTGAGTTGGCTAGTGCTGGCGAGGGCAATATGAATTGCACTCTGCGGGTAACCACTCAAACGGGCAGTTTTGTTCTAAAACAGTCGCGGCCCTATGTGGAACGCTACCCCCAAATTGCTGCACCTATAAATCGCATCCATCAAGAAGCGGAGTTTTATAGCATAGTGCGGCAAAATAGCCTGTTCAAATCTTATACACCCGAGGTGTTATGGAGCGACAATGAAAACTATCTGCTTGCACTGGAAGACCTAGGTGCCAGCAGCGATTTTTCGTTTCTCTACAAAAAAGGAGTGGTTGTTTCAAGCAAAGACATTCTTAGCATTGCAAAAGTGCTGTCCGAGCTGCACTTTCGGTTCAATGAAAACACCATTACCGAGCGCATTTCGAACATGGAAATGCGCAAGCTTAACCACGAGCACATTTTCAAACTGCCTCTTCAAGAACATAATGGGATTGATTTAGATGCCCATTGCGCGGGTTTGCAAGCCGCCACAGTAAAATATCGACAAGATGACCGCCTCAAAGAAGTGGCAGATGAGTTGGGAAGCATCTACCTCGAGGCAAACGGCACTACCCTTATTCATGGCGATTATTACCCCGGAAGCTGGCTTAAAACCGCCAAAGGATTTCGTATCATCGACCCTGAATTCTGTTTCTTCGGACGGCCAGAGTTTGAGCTTGGCGTGGCCGTGGCCCATCTCAAAATGGCACAACAGCCCGATGCTCTCATTAAAGACCTTTTTATCTACTACCATTTTGATAAGCAATTCGATGGGTCGTTGTTCACCAAGTTTGCAGGTATTGAAATCATCCGCAGGCTTATTGGGGTGGCCCAATTACCGTTAGAACTCACTCTGCAAGAGCGTCTCGATTTGCTTGAAGAAGCTCGTGCGTTGGTAGTAAAAGGATGATATGAAAGGACTTATTATCCCAATCATTATACTCTGCTTTTGTTGCAGTAGTGCGCTTTTTGCACAACAACACCGCGTTTGGGTTGATACCGATATTGCTTCGGGAAAGCTACATGGCGATATGGATGATGCCATCACCTTGCTTATGCTGCTGCGTGATACCTCCATAGCTATAGAAGGTATAAGCCTTGTGCAAGATGTGAAGCACGCCCACGCCACCACTCAAAAGCTCATTAATTGGTATGGCAATGGCCGCCAAATACCGTTATATAAAGGCGCAACATCCTCCAAAAACCTAGGTCAACCCAATGCCGCCACTGCTGCCGTAATAGCCGCATTGGAGCAAGGCCCCATAATTATTCTCGCCCTTGGGCCCGCCACCAACGTTACCACCGCTTTGCAATTGCGCCCCGATTTGCAGCAAAACGTGCAAGCCCTCAGCTTTTGTGCAGGCCGCAGACCCGGCATGCTGTTTAGCCCTGCCAATAAAGCCCGATTTAGCGACTACAATTTCGATTTAGACTCCACCGCAGGCCGTTTGCTCGTAGGCATGAACATTCCTATAACCCTAGCTGGCTATGACTGTTCGGATAGCCTGTTTATTACCAAAGCCGAATATGGCTTCCTAAAGCAAAGCAACAACCCTGGCGACCGCTGGCTTTATCGCAATATGAAACGCTGGGAAGGTTTTTGGCGCACATTTATAGGCACTACCAAAGGCTTCATTCCCTTCGATTGCTCCACGTATGGCGTACTGTTTTACCCCAACGAGTTTGATGTAGAACTCTACATCCCAGCTTACGTAGCCGTTGCAGAAAACGATACCCAACATACCATAAAAGGCCCCACCAAAGCCTATTTGCTAGTGAATCGCGCGGCCAATACCAAAACCGTAGACTATTGCCAATACACCAAACCCGCGTTTAAACAGCGGTTGCTAAAGGCGTTGGGCAAAACTGCTAGTGATTAAGGTGTTGTTTTAATTGGAAGGGAAGACGCTACCGAATGGTTAGGTTTTGCTTTGGCGGGATGGGAAATGTTGCTCA
>Ga0247843_1006534_pt1 | contig 15149 bp, 11 predicted proteins | sample LaCruzMarch2017__FD_192420 | JGI IMG/M metagenome (GOLD analysis project Ga0247843, IMG submission 192420) | Freshwater microbial communities from meromictic Lake La Cruz, Castile-La Mancha, Spain - LaCruzMarch2017_8m | ecosystem: Environmental > Aquatic > Freshwater > Lake | place: Spain... | reverse complement strand
TAGCTCCTGTTAATCCAGTTGCGCCAGTCGGACCAGCAGGGCCTGTTAATCCTGTTGGACCAATAGGACCAGTTAATCCAGTTGCACCACTAGGACCCGCAGCGCCAGTTGCACCAACAGAACCAGCAAGGCCAGTTAATCCTGTAGCTCCTGCTGCACCTGCACAATCAAGAGAGTTCCAAGAACCATCTGTGTTAATATCTTCGGCTGGATCATTTACTCCATTCCCATTTAAATCCCAGCAATTAATACCATTGGTACCCGATGCTCCAGCAGCACCAGCGGGACCAGCTGCGCCTGCCGCTCCTGCTGCACCTGCACAATCAAGGGAGTTCCAAAAACCATCTGTGTTAATATCTTCGGCTGGATCATTTACACCATTCCCATTTAAATCCCAGCAATTAATACCATTGGTACCCGATGTTCCAGCAGCACCAGCGGGACCAGCCGCGCCTGCTGCTCCTGCACAATCAAGAGAGTTCCAAGAACCATCTGTGTTAATATCTTCGGCTGGATCATTTACTCCATTCCCATTTAAATCCCAGCAATGAAAACCATTGGTACCAGCTGCGCCTACAGGACCAGTTGCACCTGCCGCTCCTGCTGCACCTGCACAATCAAGGGAGTTCCAAAAACCATCTGTGTTAATATCTTCGGCTGGATCATTTACTCCATTCCCATTTAAATCCCAGCAATTAATACCATTGGTACCAGCTGCTCCAGCAGTACCAGCGGGACCAGCAGCGCCAGCTGCGCCTGCCGCTCCCGCTGCACCTGCACAATCAAGGGAGTTCCAAGAACCATCTGTGTTAATATCTTCGGCTGGATCATTTACTCCATTCCCATTTAAATCCCAGCAATTAATACCATTTATTCCATTAGTCCCATTTGTTCCATTAGTCCCTGCAGGGCCCATACTTTGAGCCCATTTAACTCCATCCCAATACCAAAAGCCTAAGCCTCCACCTATCATAGCTGGATTTGTGTTATATACTAATAAACTTGTTACCGGAGCTCCAACAATTGGAGCATAAACGGCAACATCCGTTAAACTAACTCGAGGTATTAACAAACCCTTATTATTTGCTGGAGACGCATCAATATCCAACAAAGCTGAAGGATTTGGTAAAGCTCCAGTTGGGTTAATCCCAATATTCTGAGCGAAAACAGATTGGCTTATACCAAGCCCAATGCAAAAAAGGTAGATGATTTTTTTCATGGTTTTAATTTTTTATACCAAATAAAAAAGTTTAGATGGTGTTACTTAATTAATAATAAAATTTACGAGAGTATGGCGAATATAAAATTTTAAACTTAAAAAGCAATTTTTTTGGGAGGAAAATCTCAAGGAAATGATTGAAATACACTTATGGCAATGTAAAAGATTAGTATTGTTGAGTAACTGGATTTATTAACTTAAATTTAATAACTAATAAAGCCATTAAGAAAGGATTTTATTCCTTAAACTTATATTTAATGCTTAGTTTTATTTTTTTGTAAATAATTTAGTGAAGCCCTCAAAAAAAATAATTTCGTTTAGCGCAAAGCTACTTATTGGTATTGCTAGCTTTTGGATTATCTACAATCGTCTTAACGAAATCCCGCAACTTAAAGAGCAATGTTTATTTTGGTTTACTGAACCTCGAATGTATTTTAATTTGATGTTGGTTTTCGGATTAATGACTATTAATTGGGGGACTGAGAGTTACAAGTGGAAATCTATTACCACTCAAATTGAACCTATTTCCTTTTCTAAGGCTATAAAATCAGTTTTTTCGGGAATATGCGTTGGCAATATTGCGCCAGGAAGAGCCATGGAATTTTTAGCGAAAATTATTTTTTTTAAATACGAAAACAGACCAAGTATTACCGTGCTTCATTTTATAAATGGGATGTTTCAAATGTTGATTACAGTTACCGTTGGCATCATATCCATCGCATTTAAGCTTAATCAAAATCATGATTCTTCCACTTTTATTTACCTAGTTTTAGCTGGCGGCCTATGCATGACTTTGTTTTTTTGCTGGGCAATTTTTAATGTATCGTTTATACAACAAAAATTAAAATTTATAAAGTGGTTCCAAAAAATGGGTAACACTCAAAACATTCAATTTTCAAAAACCTTAATTTTAAAATTAATTTCGCTATCAATAGTTCGTTACCTTGTTTTTACAACACAATTTTATTTAATTTATAATGCTCTAACTCCTCAAAACGAGATAATTCAAATTTTTATGAGCATTGCCGCTTATTTTATGCTCACCAGTTTGATTCCTATGATTAGTGTCATTGAGCCTGCTATAAGGGCTGCAATTGCCTTATTTGTATTTAATAATACAGGAGGCGATACCATTACTATTGTTTTAGCATCCACATTTGTGTGGATAATTAATGTTGTTATACCAAGCGCAATAGGATATGTGATTATTTTGAAAGAAAAAATAGATATCAGGTCGGCTAATGCTAATTGAGTTATACATATTTTCCTTTATTATCGTGGCCTATGGCACCTTTACTACTTTGGCTTTAATTGGCTTTGGCAGATTAAGAGAAAAAGTAAAAGAAAACTCAACAATAGATTCATATATATCCATTGTGATGTCTGCCAGGAATGAAGAATCGTGTATTGAAGAGTGCTTACAACAAATTATCAAACAAAAATTCCTTAAAGAAAATTTTGAATTAATCATAATCGATGATGCTTCGGAAGATAACACCTACCCAATTGCCCTTAAAACGTTACAAAAATCAGATATATCGTATCAATTAATCAAAAAAGAAACTCACCAAGGCAAAAAGCGAAATCTATCAGAAGCCATCCAAAAAGCAAAAGGAGCTATTATTATTACGTCCGACGCGGATGTGGTTTACAGAAATCCACACTGGCTTTTAACCATTGCTAACTATTTTAAAACATATTCTCCTAATATGCTCATTATGCCAATTGATTATGAAAGTCATAAAGGTTTTTTAGAGCAATTTCAACTTACAGAGAATCTAGCATTAACTGCCATTACAGCAGGATATTGCGGAATACAAAAACCATTTATGTGTAATGGTGCTAATTTAGCTTTTACAAAACATGCCTATCATATTGTCAATGGCTACCAATCCCATCTCCATATTTCGTCAGGTGAAGATGTTTTTTTAATGGAAGATTTCAAAAAAATGAATCCTAATTCGATTCATTATGGTTTAATAAGAGAACTCATTGCAAAAACTAGAGCATTAAATACAGTTGAAAGCCTTTTTAAACAGCGTGTACGCTGGGCATCTAAAACAAAATATAACTCTAACAACATCAACTTATTTGCAGGATTTATCATTTTAGCCGCAAACCTATTGTTTTTGGCTTTGTTTGTTGCAATCCTCAAAAAGTCAGTCATTACGCCCTATTTATCGATTTTTGTGCTCGCAAAGTTTGTTTTTGATTTTTTGTTGCTATTTTTAGCTTCCAATTTTTTAGGACGTACAAAACAAATTTGGTGGCTTATTCCATTTGAATGCATATATTGGCTGTATGCTTTAATTGTTGGAACTAGCTCGCTGTTTTTTAAACCTAATTGGAAAGGCAAAAAAATAAATTAATTGTTTAAGAAGAAAAAACATACAGATTATATTTCAGAATCACTTTCTGCGCAAACTTGGAAACGCTTTAAGCGAAACAGATTAGCCATGTTTGGCTTGTTCTTAATTGTCATTGCGTCTGGCATTTCTATATTAGGCTTTTTAATTACTCCAGATTCTTCGCCTTATGCAAATGATCAAAAACCTGAGTTGCATATTAAAAAACCTGGGTTTAAGGCACAAATGTTATTAGCTAAAAAAAATGAACTTTCACATCAATCGAATTGGTTTAATAAAATGATTTTTGGAGAAGTAAGTGATTTTTCATATATTCCATCTTATTCCTACACATTTAGAGGTTTTGATATTATTATCGAAGAATATACCGGTAATGAGCCAAACAATGGAAGCAAAGTTGCTTACAATATGGCCGATGTTGTGTATGACATTAATAATAATTATCCGATCATAAATGACAGTTCATCAAACAAAATTGAATTCTATCAATTGAGTACTGGCGAAAAATTAAAATTAAGCACTTCTGATTTAGAAAAAATAATTACAGAAAATCATATAGAAGACAGAAGTTATCTTTTAGGAACTGATTTAGCTGGACGAGATTTACTAAGTCGTTTAATGATTGGGACACGCATTTCGTTATCTGTTGGATTTATTTCTGTAATTATTTCCATTGTGATTGGCATTCTTTTAGGCGCCATTGCTGGATACTATAGAGGTTGGTTAGACGATGTGATTATGTGGCTAATTAATGTGGTTTGGTCAATCCCAACTTTACTATTAGTAATTGCGATTACTTTAGTTTTAGGTAAAGGAATTTTACAAGTATTTATAGCAGTAGGTTTAACCATGTGGGTTGATGTAGCTCGTTTAATTCGTGGACAAATTTTAAGTATTAGAGAAAAAGAATTCGTGGAAGCCGGAAGGGCATTAGGCTTTAAAAACATGCGCATTATTTTAGGTCATATTTTACCAAATGTCATGGGACCAGTTATTGTAATTGCTGCTTCAAACTTTGCCTCAGCTATTTTAACAGAAGCTGGTTTAAGCTTTTTAGGTATTGGAGCACAGCCTCCTACTCCATCTTGGGGTGAAATGATTAATGCACATAGAGGTTATGTATTAGTTGACGCTGCCTATTTAGCTTTTGTTCCAGGTTTAGCTATTATGGTATTAGTACTGGCTTTTATGTTGGTTGGTAATGGCTTGAGGGATGCTTTAGATTCAAAATCTTTAGATAGTAAACCATTAATGGGTCATTAGTGCTACTATTTGTTAAAAAACCAATTTGACACCTCATTTCCGATTAAATTATTATTTTTACCGTGTAATATTAGCGAATTAACCCTCTATTTTTCATGAAACAATTTATTACCCTTTTATTTATTTTTATAGTGTCTGTATCTTCAGCTCAAGTAAGTAAATATTTAAGAAAAGGAACAAAAGCTTTAGAAAAAAACAAATTAGAAAAATCAAAAGCAAATTATTTAAAAGCATATAACTTAGACAAAACGTCTTATGATGCTAATTTATACTTAGGGTACCTTCTGTCAGAGTTTATGAATAAACACGAAGAAGCTCTTCCTTATTTAGAAACTGCCCTGTCAAAAACACCAGTAGATACTGTTCCTGATTTACTTTATGCATTAGCCACATGCTATCAGCATATTGGCGAACACCGAAAAGCCTACGATTTATTTAATAATTTAATTGTAATAGCTTCTCAAGATCCTGAACAAGATAAAGCATACATCATTGATTTACAAAAACGCACAGAAGATTGTATATTTTCTACAAAAAATAAAGATTTAATATTTAATAAAAATATTTACGTTGGAAACTTAGGGACAAAAGTAAATACAGAAGCACCAGAATACGTTCCTGCTATTACTCCTGCCAGCGAACTACTTTTTACATCTCGTAGAAAAGATTTTGAAAAGGAAAAAACTAGTAAAATTGATGGCAAATATTTCGAAAATATTTACAGTAGTAAAATAGTTGACGGCAGACCTCAAGCCGCTAAAATATATTCTATTTCAAAAGATGTTTTAAAAACAAATCCTAAAAAAAGTCATTTATCCATCATTTCATCTTCTACTGATGGAAAAAGCATGTTTGTGTTTCAGAAAAACAAAATTTACGAGATAAAAACTGGCAGCAATTCAAAAGATGTGCAAGCTTTAGCTAAAAATGTAAATATCGATTTTTATCAAAACCATGCCACAATGAGCAAAGATGGAGAAACACTTTTATTTACAAGTGAAGATAACAGAGGAAACGGTGGATTAGACATTTACAAATCAAAAAAACAAAGCGACGGTAGTTGGGGTGTTCCTGAAAACTTAGGGAAAACCATTAATACCGAACACGATGAGGATTCTCCTTATTTATCAGATGATGGGAAAACATTATACTTCTCATCTAAAGGACATGAAAGTTTTGGAAATTACGATATTTACAAAAGTACAATGATTAATGGAGAATGGAGTCAACCAAAAAATTTAGAACAACCTATTAACTCTTCAGGAAATGATATTTTTATGGTTGACTCAGATAATTTAACGAGTGGTTATTTTTCTTCTTACAGAAAAGGTGGATATGGAGATATGGATATCTACAAAATAACCTATTTAGATAAATTTAATAAAGAGTGTAGAGAAAAAACTAATTCATTATTATCTATCAATTCAAAACTTATAGATAAAGAATCATTTGCAGTTAAGTTTGAAGCCTCAATCCCCAATAACTTAAATGTGATTGCTTATCAATGGACATTTAATCAAACTAAATTACCTATTGATGCATCGCAAATCACACAAACCATTTCATTAACGTCTCCTGGCGATTCGGTATTTGTAAAACTAATTGCAGGTTGCGACACTTGTATAGAACCCATTGTTATTTGTAATAACATGGTTTATAATGTACCAGCTGACATGATACCTGTTAAAACAGAAGATGAAGGACCAGGTAAAAATCCATACGATGATAAATTAATTTTGTCTTACTTAAATAAAAAACAAATTGATGCTTTAGGTTTTGATATGACACCTATCCATTTTAGTTTAAACAAATCAAATATCCGTGAAGATGCTGTTGCTATTTTAAAAAATAACATTGAAGTGTTAGCTCAACATCCTGAGATTTCCGTTTTAATTTATGGTTTTGCTGATAGCAGAGGAAAGGAAACTTATAACTTACCATTATCTAAAAAACGTGCTCAAGGTGTGAAATCGTATTTAGTTTCTAAAAAAATAAGTAAGAAACAAATTGAGCAAGTAAATGGATTAGGAGAAACGTTTATCCTAAACAAATGTACCGAAGGCGCAACTTGTGAAGATCCTGAACATGAGGTGAATCGTAGAGTGGAGTTTATTTTATTTGAAAAAAAATAAATAATTTATCTCCCGCAAATCGCGCAGATTAACGCCGAAAAATAATCTGCGAAGATTAGCGAAATCAGCGGGACTTTTACCTAAAACCTTCAAAAGCGCCTAATCCAAATAAAGAGAAATCGTATTTAATTGGGTCATTTTTATCAAAGGTTCTTAAAACAGAAGTGATTTCTTCAACCGCTTGCCAATCGTTTTGAGTACGATTTAATAAGCCTAATTTACGACTTACATTTCCTGTGTGTAAATCTAAGGGTAAACACAATTGTGATGACTTTATTGATTTCCAAATCCCAAAATCAACGCCGTGTTTATCTTTACGAACCATCCATCTCAAAAACATACACAACCTTTTAGTACTTGATTTGGCTGAAGGATTAGAGATATGCTTTTCGCTACGAGATTGATGTTCTGTATTTAAAAAAAGTGCTCTAAAATTTGTAATAGAATTTTTTACGTCAGTTTCTTTACTCGAAAAATCAGTTGAGAAAGCAGCTTCTAAACCGCCATGTTTTGTATAAATATGTTTTAATGAATTTAGAAAGAAAACACAATCTGTTGAATTAAAGGTACGATGAACAAATCCTTCAAACCTTGCAGCGTCTTTTTTTGAGAAATTTAAAATAAAGTCGTGAGGCTCATCATTCATTAATCGCATTAATTTGTTTCCGTTATTAATAATAGAAGTTCGTTGCCCCCAAGCAATCGTAGCAACTAACAAAGAGGCAATTTCAATATCTTCTTTTTTGGAGAATTGATGAGGAATAGAAATAGGATCTGTTTCAATAAAAGATTTATTATTAAACTGAAAGTATTTTTCATCTAATAATTCTTTTATTTCTGATAATTCGTTCACTAGCTAGCTTTTTGTTTTAAACCATAAAAGTCATAAAAGAAGATATAAGGTTTTATTAAATGAATATAATTCATAAATGACAAACTAGTAACTACCTACTATGTCTTTCTTTATGAACTTTTATTTCTTTTATGTTTCAAGATATTTTAGCCACTTCAAAATCACTCTAACTTCGTAATATCTAAATCTTTTAATTTGGGATTCAATTTATGTACACCTAACACTACTAATATTGTCATTACACCTCCAAAAGCAATAGATGGCACTAAACCCATTAATCGCGCGGCTACTCCCGATTCGAAAGCACCAATCTCGTTACTACTTCCAATAAAAATACTATTTACAGCGGCAACTCGCCCTCGCATTTCATCCGGAGTACTTAATTGTAAAATACTATGACGAACAACTACACTAATATTATCAAATGCTCCCGTAAATAACAACATGGAGAATGCTAACCAATAATTAGTACTAAAGGCAAAAAATATGGTGAATAAGCCAAAAGCCGCAACACCAAGCAATAAACTAATGCCAGCATTTTTAGCTGGAGGTTTCACGGTCATATAAAATGCCATTAACACCGCTCCCACCGCTGGCGCAGTTCGTAATAAACCATAAGCTTCTGGGCCTAAATGTAGAATTTTATCTGTAAAGGCTGGCACCAAGGCTACAGCTCCACCAAATAATACAGCAAATAAATCTAAAGACAACGCGCTTAAAACCAATTTATTTTTAAAGACGAATTTTACACCAACCGTCATGCTTTCCATAAACGTTTCATCTTTAGTTTTAGCAGGCATTGGTTTCGATTTGATTAATCCAAAACAGACTAAAGCACATACAAATAAAAAACATGTAATGCCATAGCACCAATTGGCATGAAATGAATGATTATATCCATACAACAAACCCGCTATAACAGGCCCTAAAATAGAGCCTATATGCCAAGCTGTGCTATTCCATGTTGCTGATTGAGTATATAATTCGCGAGGAATAATCTGACTCATAAAAGGATGTGTGCTAACAGCCAAAAATGAACGAATAATACCAAATACAAACACTACTGCAAACAAAGCGTACATTCCAAAGCTATGAACCCAAGTAAATAATGAATTGCTAAACCCAAATAAAAACAAAGAACCTAGTAATAATGCGGTACAGCCAATCAATAAAATTCTTCTTCTACTAATAATATCTGCAATGTGTCCCGAGAAAAAGGAAGTGGCAATAAAAGGCAAAGCCTCTGTTAAACCTATCATTCCTAAAATGATTTCTTCTTTAGAATACTCATAATAAATTTGCAAATTAATGGTACTCATTTGCATTTGTATGGCTAAGGTTAAGAAGAAACGAGCAAACACAAATAATCTAAATTCCTTGTGTTTTAATATTTGTAGAGAAGATGAAAGCGACATACAGTATAAAAGTATTGTTTAAATCATTAAGAAAAAAGCATTAATTTTAAACTCTATTGGAAGAATCTCAACATAAACATTTAACAATTAAATCTTGGGCCGAGGATGACCGCCCTCGAGAGAAATTGGTAACTAAAGGCAGGCAATCACTTTCGGATGCAGAGCTTTTGGCTATTCTTTTAGCCTCAGGTAACAGAAATGAAACAGCAGTTCAACTAGCACAGCGTATTTTAAAAGAAAATAAAAATTCGATTAACGAGCTAGCTAAATTGCAATTAAACGACCTAAAAAAATTTAAAGGCGTTGGAGAAGCAAAAGCGGTTACAATTGCAGCTGCATTAGAAATTGGCAGAAGGCGAACAGATGAATCCATTGAAGAAAAAATAAAAATAACTTCTTCAAAAAGTGCTTATAGTATTTTAAATTCTAAATTATCTGATTTACCTCACGAAGAATTTTGGGTATTATTTATGAGCAGAAGCAATAGTGTAATTAAAACAGAGTGCATTAGTAGAGGAGGAATCAGTGGCACTGTAGTTGATGTTCGGCTAATTTTAAAACCTGCTATTGAATGCTTAGCAAGTTCCATTATCTTAGCTCACAATCATCCCTCTGGTAATTTAAAACCAAGTCAGGAAGATATTTACTTAACTAAAAAAATAAAAGACGCTGCAAAACTCATTGATATAAGCTTACAGGACCATTTAATTATAGGCGACCAAGCGTATTTAAGTTTTGCGGACGAAGGAATACTCTGAGTTATAAATTATAAGAGATGAGTTATAAGATTTTTAAACACTAAAATAAATTATGATTAAAATAGTAACTATTATTGGTGCAAGACCTCAAATTATTAAAGCAGCTGCATTAAGCAGAGCCATTAAAAATAAATTTTCGAATGATATTACTGAAATTATAGTTCATACAGGTCAGCATTATGATGAGAATATGAGTCAAGTATTTTTTGATGAATTAGGAATACCTGCACCAAACTATAACTTGAATGTTGGTAGCGGCAGTCACGGAAAACAAACAGCCACCATGATTGCAGGTATTGAAGAAATTTTAGTGAACGAAAACCCAAATGCTATTGTGTTATACGGAGACACAAACTCAACACTAGCTGGCGCTATCGCTGCTAGTAAAATTCATGTTCCTGTAATACATATTGAAGCTGGTTTGCGCTCCTTTAACAAAGCAATGCCCGAAGAAGTCAATCGTATTATGTGCGACCATGTTTCAACTTTGTTATTTTCACCAACAAAAACTGGTTTTCAAAATTTATTAAACGAAGGCTTTAAAGCGAATAACGAAAAACCATATAATGCTAACAATCCAAAAATATATCATAGTGGAGATGTGATGTATGATAATAGTTTACACTTTAGTGAAGTGGCAGAACAAAAAACAACGATTATTTCAAAACATAGCTTGCAAAAAAATAATTTCATTTTAGCAACGATTCATCGTAATAACAATACAGATGAACCCATTAGATTAAACGCCTTATTTACTGCCTTATATAAAATAAGCGAAGAAAATAAATTAGATGTGTTATTGCCACTTCATCCTCGCACAGCAAAATTATTAGAGTTTAATTTAGACCAAGAGTTACATCAAAAAATTAAAGCCAGCGCACATTTCAAAATCATTGAGCCAGTTTCTTTTTTAGAAATGATTGCTTTAGAAAAAAATTGCAAAATAGTAATGACTGACAGCGGCGGTGTGCAAAAAGAAGCATTTTATTTTGAAAAGCCTTGCGTGATTTTACGTCCCGAAACTGAATGGGTAGAATTAGTAGAATGTGGTACAGCTATTATTACAGATGCAAACGAACAAAAAATAATAGAAGCTTTTAAAACCTTAACTTCTAAATCAGACATGCAATTTCCGAAATTATATGGAGATGGAAAAGCAGCTGAATTTATTTGTGGGGAGATAAAGGGAATTTAGGTTAACTCGCTTTAAAAAGACCGTATTTCAAAATGCAATAGATTGCTCTAAAGCCATCTTTCCAACCAATTTTTTTACCTTCCTCGTATGTTCTTCCATAGTAAGAAATACCTACTTCATAGATACGAATATCTTTTACGCGAGATATTTTGGCTGTTACTTCTGGCTCAAACCCAAAACGATTTTCCTTTAAAGAAAGTCCTTTTATGATATCTGCTCTAAACAACTTATAACATGTTTCCATGTCGGTTAAGTTTAGGTTGGTAAACATATTAGATAAAGTTGTTAGGACTTTATTTCCAATAGAATGCCAAAAAAATAAAATACGATGCGGTTTGCCACCAATAAAACGACTACCATAAACAACATCTGCATTTCCGTTTAATATGGGTTTCAGCAAAACATTATATTCTTCAGGGTCATATTCTAAATCTGCATCTTGAATGATAATGTAATCCCCTTTCGCTTCCTTAATTCCAGTATGTAATGCTGCACCCTTTCCTTTATTAACTTCGTGCTTATAGTATTGAATATTTAAATCACTATTTTCAGATTTATATTTAACGATTGCTTCTTCCGTATTATCCTTCGAGAAATCATTTACAATAATAATTTCCTTCTCTATATCTTGAGGTAACTTAACTTCCTTAACTTTATTAAGAATTAGATGAATAGTTCTGCCCTCATTATAAGCAGGTATAACAATAGATAATAACATTAAACAAACCTACATAAAATATTTGAAAAAAATTAACAATACCTCATATTTAGCTCTCAAAAAGACAGTATAATTATTTTTACTTGGAATGGTCTAACTGCCACATAGCCTCTAAAACTAAACTAGAATCAACAGATATATTCTTTTCTTTGGCACGCTTAGTTGCATCTATAAGCCATTTTTCATTTGATCTTATTAGTTGAATAAATTCATTTACTTTGTTATAATAAGTTGAGTCTTTTTTAATTTTTACTACTATTCCTTTATAATGATTTTCTGTTTTTTCAATAAAGCCCCATCCTATTTTAGGTAATGTAGCTTCCGTAGCAATAATAACTATTACATCATGTTTATTAATTTCCTCGCCAATATTCAAATTATCGGTTAGTAATTCATTAGTTGCTGATTCGGGAAACACTTGTTTATTGTAATACCAAAAGTGGTCGTTTTGAAAACAATTTGATATTCCCAAATTATATAGCCCCCAATAATAACTATCTGAAATAACTAAGGTTTTTGGTTTAGTGGTTTTATCAGAATGCTCAATATCTATTTTGGGATAAGCCATTTCAAAACTACTATTTTTTAAAATTAAATTCATTCCGTCTGCAATATCATAATCAGAATCAAATGGTTTATCCATTCTAATTTCCATAATTTTAATTTTAGGTAAAACTACATGTCTTAAATCTCCAATTTTTCTTGTAAGTGAGTCTGCAGCTAGCAGTGCTCCATAAACGCTCCAATGTATGCCATACTTTGGATAAAGTGGGTATTTAGATGTTGATTTATTATCAATAAACCATTTATTAAAATCAATCACATTTAATTGACTTTCTTTTGCTTTAACCGAAAAGGTTTTATAATTTGTTTTTTCACTTCTTGGTAAATAAGAATCGGGAATATATTCCGAAAAAAAAGACGCTTTTCCTGGTGCAAAAACAACAATAAGTTGTTTACCTAATTTGCTAAGCGTATCCGAAATAAATTTTAAACGCTCAATTGTATGGCTAATACTATCGTCTCCAAGATAATCTTTTCCATAATAGGCATTTATATAGCCTTCTTCATATAGATAATTTTCTTTTCCAACAATTACACCATTAGCTTTTGCTTTTTTAAAAAAATTAAAGGCAATTTGATTGTTTAATCTTACAAATAAACTTCTAAAGCCGAAACTTGTATTTAAATATTCTTCTTTTTTTTGCTGATATTCTGCCGATATCCACTCTTTTTTAGAAAATGTAATATCAGAAGGTAAAGTCACCGCGCCTTTTAAAGGAAAAAAATCTTCATCTGTAAAATATTGAATAGCAAAAGGAGTCCATAACACAATAAAAATTGTAATTAATAAAACATGTTTAACTATCTCTTTAAATTTCTCCAATTAAATAATACGCTATTTGTTATTTAAATCTACTTGATAAGTTGCATCTCTCAATATTACCGTATCAATAGGGATTTTATTTTCCCTCGCTCTTTTATCTACATCCTTCATCCATGCAGGGTTGTTTTTTATAAAACCTGACATTTCCTGTATTTTTTGCGCTCTAACTTTATTTTTCTCATCATTTGCAAGGTTAATCATATATATAGCGTTCTGCCTTACCAAAGTATCCAAATTTTTATTTTGCTCTCGAGCTTCTTTAGTTAACTTATCTATCCAAGGCTTATCATTTGTTATTTTTTTAGTCATTTCTAAAATTTTGTTCTCTTTGTCATCAAAAGTTCCATTGTCAAAGCCATCCAAAATATTAATCGCTTTTTCAATAAACCCACAACCATAATGAACAAAGTTTTGTTCAGTAAATAATAACATAATTACTTGATGATTATTAATCTCGTCTTTAATATTTAATTTACTAAAAGCATCCTTATCAGAACTATAAGGAATTAATTCTTTAAAATAATATAGTAATTTATAATCTGAAAAAACTTCATTTTGCATGTCAGTTTTTTGAATCCCAAAATTAAAACTATCTCCTATTACCAATAATGGCGGTTTGTTTTCTGTTACTTTTTTAAAACTATATTTTGGATAAGCTAATGACTCAGAAGAAAGTTGATCCACAAAGAGATTCATCCCAAGTCCTATGTCGTAATCAAAATCTCTTAACGAATCGCTTAGTACAATATTATCTTTATACAAAAGTTTATTCGTTGTTAAGTTGCAATTAAGATTCACGTAATTAATAATGCTATCTGCCGCTAATGTATGGCCATAAGTACTCCAATGGATTCCATATTTAGAAAACAAAGGGTATTTAGAAGTTGTTTTTTGAGAAAGAAAATAGCTTTCAAAATCAATATATTTAATTTTAAGTTTATCAAAACATAATTTAAAAGCTTCATAGTTTGTTAACTTCAACTTATATGTATTTCCAGGTAAATATTCTTTGTAAAAACTTGCTTTATTTGGAGCGATAACGGGTAAAAATACTTTCCCAATTTTTTCTAATTTTTCTTGTAATAATTTCACTGAAAAAGCTTTTTTAATAATTGCCTCATTTCCTATGTAGTTTTCTCCTCTTATAGATTCAACATAAGTTTTTGCAAATAAGTAATTATCTTTTCCAATAACGGTTTCTTTGTTAGACGTTTTTTTAAATAAAAGAAAATCTAACTGATTGTTTAATCTTATTAATGTGTTTCTAAATCCAAAATTTTCATTTAAAAAAAGCTCTTTCTTTTCTTGAAATTCGGAGGATGCCCAACCTTGTTTTGACAAACTAACCGCTTCTACTTTAATAAAAAATCCATCTAAATCTTTCACTAAAAATAAATGCAGGCTAGATTGCAATAGCGGTAAAAGCAAAACTGTAAACACAATTGCCAATAACACATTTTTAATTATAGAAATAGATGGATTCACTAAAATCTAAAATAAATAAATGGATTAAAGCCAGAAGATGTGATAGAACTTACTGATAGTATAAATAAGATGATACTAGTTGCACAAATAGCAATATGCCTTAAACTGGTATAATCTTTAAAGTATATAGCATCCTGAATTTTTTGCCCCCATTTATGTATTGCAAAAAATGAAAAGAAAATTGCAATACAGAAGTAGGTTGTAAATTCATTATCAAACTTAACGCTGATGTTATACCAAAGTGAATAAATAATTAGTCCAATATTTGCATATTGGCTTTTTTTGTATTACTTTTGGACTAAATATTAAATCATTATGTCGGCACCAAAATTAATACATGTAAAAGAGTCAGTTAGTG
>Ga0247843_1006531_pt1 | contig 15153 bp, 8 predicted proteins | sample LaCruzMarch2017__FD_192420 | JGI IMG/M metagenome (GOLD analysis project Ga0247843, IMG submission 192420) | Freshwater microbial communities from meromictic Lake La Cruz, Castile-La Mancha, Spain - LaCruzMarch2017_8m | ecosystem: Environmental > Aquatic > Freshwater > Lake | place: Spain... | reverse complement strand
AAACACCGATGCAGTCGTCATCGACTGGGGCCGGCACTGGACTCCCGGTATTCGCCTCTGTTTCAGTGTATTCGGTGTCTTCCGTGGGCCGCCAACTCCGAATTTAGGGTAAGGCTCAGTTCGGGCCTGGGACAGTCCCAACGTGCGATCGATTACCCTTATCCTGACGCCAATGGGCTGGAAGCCACCGCCACAATGCCCGGGAGATCCAGCCCAAGGCGCTGGACTTCGGAAAAGGTTGTCACGCCGCCCTCCATCTTCGCCGCCGCATCCGCCCACAATTCGGCGTGACCGATCCCGTGAAGATGACGCCGGAGGGCTTGTTCGTCGGCTCCGGCCAGGAGCATTTCGTAGTCGGCGCGATCGAGCCGCCAGACTTCGAACAACCCGGTCCGGCCGCGATAGCCGGTGCCGTCGCAAGCCGCACAGCTTCCCGGCTGCCAAACGCGTTCCGGAACGGCAATCCCCTGCGTCTCAAACCACCGCTTTTCCGCTTCAGGTAGGGCGGCTTCCTGACGGCACTCGCCGCACAGTTTGCGCACCAATCTCTGGTTCACCACGACGCCCAGGGCGCTGGCGATCTGATGATCCGCGAGCCCAAAATTCCGCAACGCGCTCACCGCGCTGACGGCATCCCGGGCATGCATCGTGGCTAGGATGACATGGCCCGCGACCGCCGCAGACGCCGCCGTTTGGACGGCATCGGGATCCCGCAACTCCCCAATCAACGCGTGGTCGGGATCCAGCCGCAGAATCGTCCGCAGACCTTCCGCGAAGTCGAGCCCGTGGCGCAGATCGACCTGGATTTGATTGATGCCCTCGATTTCATACTCCACCGGATCCTCGATGGTCACGATGTGCCGGTTCTCGGCCGCCAATTCATGGAGCAAGGCGTAAGCCGTGGTGGTCTTGCCGCTGGCCGTCGGCCCGGTCACCAGGAACATCCCGTTGAGGCGACGCAGCCAGAGTCCGAAGCGTTCCATCCCGGCTTCGCTCAATCCCAAGCCTTCGACCCGATGCCGCATCCGCTCCGGATCGAGCAGACGGATCGCCAGCTTCGGCCCGCTCAGGCAAGGCGCCAGGGTGATCCGGCAATCGAACGAACGGCCATCGACTTCAAATCTTTGCCGCGCCCCGAATGGGAGAAAGGCGGTTCCCGGCTCGAACCCCGCTCCGGTGCGGAACTGGTTCACCAAGCGCAGCCCGCCCGCGTGATCGAGCGATTCGAACGGCGTCAGCAAACCATCCACCCGGAAGCGGATTCGGTAGGCGCTCTCGGAGGGATCGATGTGGATATCCGTCGCGCGCCGCCGCAGCGCCGCAGCCACCAGACGCAAATGGGGATCGGCCTCACTCACGGTTCGGCGTCGGGTTCTCCGGGGAGATGGGAATTGATATAAAGCGCGATTTCCCGCGCCTCATCCAGCGAGGGGAAGCGCATGGCCATTGCGTGCATTTGAAGGGACTCGCCCTGAGCCGGGTCCGGTTTGCGCAGGCCGACCCGGAATCGCCGGATCTGCTCCACGATGTACCAATCCTGAAAGGCATGGAGGGGTGGGATTCGTTTGGCCAGATCGCCTTGGGCAGCATTGCCATGGCAACCGGCACAAAGCTCCTGGTAAGGCTGACTACCCGCCTCCGGATCCCCTGCCACAGTCCGTTTTGGGCGTTTCACCGGCAAGGAAGCGATGTGCATCGCCAACTGTTTGAAGAGCGGATCATCCAATTCGACCGCTTCCCGGTGCATCTCAGCGACAAAGCCGGACTCATTCCCGGGCTGCCGCAAGTTCTGCCGGTATTTGGTCACTTGTTCGAGCACATAGTAATCGGGCAACCCGGCGATGGCCGGAGCGCGAGCCTCCTCAATGCCTTCGCCCTGTTGGCCGTGGCAGGTGGCGCATTCGTTGCTCCAGAAGTGGACGATCTCGATGGCGACCTGCGGAGCTGGAGCCGGTTGCGGGGGTTTCTCCTGCGCAAACCCAGGCAGCGCCAGCGCGAGAAGGATGAAAGGAAAGGTGAAGCGCATGCGATGATGTTGCCAGTTCACCCGGAAGTTGACCAGCCATCCTTTGCTGCAGTCCGTGCGTCTATTGGCGAACGTTCCGTTTCGCCTCACGCCGATTCCCGTATTGGTGAACCGGATAACTTGAGATACCCTGGGTGTCCGCACGATGGACCCCGCCCTCCTCCGCCGCCTCCACGAATCGGATTGCTTCCCCGGCCATCCGGAGAACGTCGAGATCCGCCAAACGCATCTCTCCGTGGTCTGCCTAGCGGGCGAAGTTGTCTACAAACTGAAAAAGCCCGTCCGCTTTTCCTTTGTGGATTTCTCCACGCCCGAACTGCGACACCAATTCTGCGAGCACGAGGTCCGTCTCAACCGGCGGCTCTGCCCCGATGTCTATCTGGGCGTGGTCCCGCTCTACCAGGATCCCGCAGGGCAATGGTCGTTCGTCGATTCTCCCGGGGCCACCATCGTCGATCACGCGGTTCAGATGCGGCGTCTCCCGGAGGATCGCCTCCTCAGCCATCTCCTCGAAACCGGTGAAGTGACGCAGGACGACGTGATCCGCCTGGCGGAAATCGTGGAAGCGTTTCACCGGATCTCGATGCGGGACGAAGCCACCTTGCAGGTGGGCGGGCCGGATTCCAAGATCGCCGCGATCCTCGGGAACTTCGAAGCCACCGAAAGCCTCGCCGCCAGGGTTTTTCCCGGCCCCTTGTATCCCACCCTGGAACGCCGGGTCCGTCGCGATCTGGAAACCTTGCGGCCGATCCTGCAACGGCGCCTGGAGGAAGGCCGGGTTGTGGACGGTCACGGCGATCTCCACGCCCGGAACATCTTCCTCACGGACCCTCCCGCCATCTTCGATTGCATCGAGTTCCGGCCGCAATTCCGCTGCGGGGACGTCGCCTTCGAGAACGCCTTTCTCGTGATGGATCTCATTCATCGCGGCCGACCGGATTTGGCGCAGACGTATCTGACGACCTACATCGAACGAAGTGGCGATCGGGAGCAACCGGCTCTCATGCCCGCGCTGGTTTCCTACCGGGCCATGGTCCGCGCCAAAGTCGGGGCCCTCGCCGCCGCCAGTCCCGATCTCCCGGACGCCGACCGTCAAGCCGAAGCGGCGGAAGCCCGAAGATACCTTCAGTTGGCGGCCTCCTCTGCGGCGAGCGCCCCTCCCCTCCTCATGATCGCCTGCGGCCTGCCCGCAGCAGGAAAATCGTGGCTCCTGCAAACATTGGCGGAACGCACCGGCTGGACCTGCCTGGCCAGCGACCGGTTGCGCAAAGAACTGGCCGGGGTCGATCCGGAAGTCGTCCTCGGACCGGAATTCTACACGCCGGAGGCCAATGAACGAATCTACGGTGAACTCCTCCGCCGGGCCGGGGAAGCGCTCGCCCAGGGGTGTGTGCTCCTCGATGCCAACTTCCGCACCAAGGAATCCCGTGCCCGGGCCCGGGACTTGGCTGCCGCTTGCGGGGCGACCCCCATTCTCGTTTGGGTCCGCACCAATGAGGAGGTCACCCGAACCCGGCTCGCGGCCCGGGACGAAGGCCCCGAGTTGTCCGTGAGCGACGCCGGGACCGAAGTCTACGAGCAGCTCCGAGGCTTATTCGAAGCGCCGGATGCGGGGGATGGGATGACGGTGTTGGAGATCGATGGCGCGGGGGAGGTGGACGGGAATGTGGATGCGGTGTTGGTGGGGGTGATGTGAGGGGACATTCGGAACGGGAAGCCGTTCCGCCACGCAGCCTATCTTGGATGCGGGCCGAACGTGTAGATCCAGTCGCTGAGGTCCCCTGCGGGGATTTCGCGTAAAAGTTCTGGTCTCTGTGAACTCTGTGCTCTCTGTGGTTAAAATGGTAGCTCTTCACCACAGAGGACGCCGAGGGCACAGAGGGAATGCCCCAATCGCCAACTGATCGGTTTCTTCCACCTTCAATTTCGTGACGGTCCACCACTTTCATTCACACCCCCGGAGCGATGCCCGTGCGGCCATCCGCGATCGCCCCGACGCCGCATTCCGCTTTTGACATCGACGGGCGGGCGAACGACGAGTCCCGCGATGATGCACGACCCGAGTGTAACCTACGTAATTGGTCACAAAAACCCGGATACCGACGCGATTTGCTCGGCGATCGGCTATGCGGATTTGCTGCAGCGCACCCGGATGCCCAAGGCCGTGGCGGCGCGTTGCGGATCGATTACCGCCCGGACGGAATGGGTGTTGCGCAAGGCCGGCGTCACGCCTCCCGAGCTGGTCATGGATGTCCGTCTCACCGTCGGAGCGATCTGCCAGTCGGCAGTCAGCAGCGCCGCGCCGCACGAATCCTTCCTCGACGTTTACCAGCGGATGCTTTGGGGCGGATACCGGAGCATTCCCATTGTGGAAGGGGAGAATCAGCTCGTCGGAATGCTCTACCTTACGGAACTGCTCAAGCTGCTCCTCCCGGTTGGGGAAAGCCCGGAACGGATGCGCGTCGTGCGCACCAGCCTGGGGAGCATGGAGCGCGCCATGGACAGCCGGCTCTGGTTCGCCGACGACAAACGGGAAGATGAAGAGGACTTCATCCTCATGGTGGCCGCTTCCAGTCCGGAAGTGATGCGCGAACGGATCGCCCGCTTCCCGCACGAGAAGGTCGTCGTCGTCACCGGGGACCGCGAGAACATCCAGCACCTGGCGGTCGATGCCCAGGTCTGCTGCCTGGTGATCACCGGTGGATTTGAGATGTCCCCGGAAATCCGCGAAGCCGCCCGCGAGCGCGGGGTGGCCATCTTGACGACCCGGCACGATACCGCGAGCACGATCCAGTTCATCCGGGGCTCCCGACGCATCCGCGAAGCGGTTTCCACCGATTTCATCAAGTTCGAGTCGAATGTCTTGGTCAACTCGATCCAGCAGGAGCTCCGGGAAACCTCGCAAGCACTTTTCCCGGTGATCGACGACGAGACCGGCCAACTCACCGGGGTCTTCTCGCGGTCGGACCTGATCGATCTGCCCCGGCCTCAACTGATCTTTGTCGATCACAATGAGTTCTCTCAGGCGGTTTCGGGCGCCGAGGATGCCAACATCCTGGAAGTCATCGACCACCACCGCCTCAGCGGGAATCTGGTCTCCAAAGAACCGATCCGGTTCATCAACCTCCCGGTCGGTTCCACCTCGACGATCGTCGGTCGCCTCTTCTGGGACCAGGGACTCATCCCGTCCAAGTCAATCGCCACTTGCCTCTGCGCCGGCTTGATCGCGGATACGTTGAAGCTCACCTCCCCGACTTCGACCCCGGAAGACAAGAAGCTACTCGATTGGCTCTCCAAAATCGCCGAGCTCAACGTGGACCAGTTCGCCAAAGATTTCTTTGCGGCGGGCTCCGTGCTCAACAGTTCCACGCCCAGCGAAGCCGTCGCCAGCGATCGCAAGGAGTATGAGGAAGCCGGATACAAGGTCAGCATTTCCCAGATCGAGGAACTCGGCCTCCATCATTTCTGGCCGGCCGTCCCCTTGCTCCAGCAAGAACTTCGTTCACTGATCAGCCAACGCGGTCTGGACATCGCCTGCTGCATGGTCACCGACATCGGGAGCCACTTCAGCGTCCTCCTCATGGAAGGCCCGGAACCGGTCCTCAACCGGGTCGATTACCCGAAGCGCGATCACGGCATCTTCGAAATGGACGGCGTCGTCAGTCGCAAGAAGCAGCTCTTCCCCTGGTTGAGCCGTCTCCTCGCCGCCGTGCCCCGGAGCGCGTAAAGCTCCGGACTAATCCATCTTGGCGGCGATCCACCAGGTGACCCCGCCGGGATGATGAAAACCGCCCCGCAGGTCGTCATCCCCGTAACTCATTGGAGGGTTAGCATAGTGGTCGATCGGGAATCCTGTCAAGGCCCCTCACCCCACCGGGTCTCTCCCTCGCTCACGATCGTTGTCGTTGTCGTAATCGACGCGATCGACTTTTCGACAACGAAGAATGTCCCGTCGAAGGCGTGATCCCGCAAGAATCTGCCATCTGCGGTTCTCTCCCCGCCCCCGCTGCGTCTATCACATTCATTCTCACCCATTCACCCGCGGCTCTTTGACTTCCCTCGCCCCGCCCGGTAAGATGACGGGGCTTGCTCGACGATGGTTCTTCCTCCCCTCCATCTGGCCCTGGCCTGGGTCGTTTTGCTTACCGGAATGATTTCCTTCGTCCCGGCGCGCGCAGACGTGACCAAGCCATCCGGGGCACCCGTCAACACGGAGACTCGCCCCCGGGGTCGGGAACGGCGCGAACCTGAGCCCACCAGCCCCACTCCCGAAGACCGCCTTCCCGTGATCGAGCCCAAGCGGCTTAAACTGCTCAGGGGAGAAACGATCCCAATCACCTTGGACTCGGTGGAGGACTCGATTTCCCAGCGCGTTCGCTACTTCATCCGCGACGAGCCCAAAGCCGGCTTTCTCTCCGAACTCAAGGAACCGGCCGAAGATCTCTCCATCGCGACGCTGACCTACTCCTCGGATCCGGCCTCCACCGCCAAGACGGATCAATTCACCTTTGCCGCGCAATATCCCTTCGGTCGGGTCGCCACCCCCGTGCCGATTATTCTCGAAATCGTCGAGCCAACGCCAGTGATCCAGGCCGTCCCGGCTCTCGACTTCGGCCGTACCGTGCTCGGCGCGGAATCCGTGCGGACCATCGTCCTGACGAACAGCGGCACCGCAGCCTTCGAGCTGGACCCTGTGCTCGATCCACCCTGGGGTTGGGTCCTCGCGCCCGGGGAAAAATCGTTGCGGATCCCGCCCGGCCAAGCCGCGCCAGCCACGTTCGCCTTCCGACCGTCGAAGCTCGGCGGTTTCGTGTTCCGCCTGCCCTTGCCCACCGGCTTACCGGACAAACCGGGCGTTCTGTTCACCGGGGAAGGAGTGGTTCCGTTCACCGCTGAACCCGAGACGATCCTTCTCGACTTCGATGCGAAGACCCGTCGGCGCTCGGCACGGGTCGTCCTGACCAACCCCGGACCCGAAGGAGTCACCGTGCTGGTGGCCTCGGGGGATCGCTTGGAATCGCCGGCGGGAAATCGGATCTGGTTGGAGAAGGAAGCCCGCAAAGAATTGCTCTTCGCCCTGCCCGCCAAAGATGCTTCTGCCTTCCAAGGACAAATCCACTTCGAGTCCTCCGGTTACCAGCGGAGCGTTCAGGCCGGAGCCCCCGCCACTCCGGGCTTCCTCGCTCTGACCGGCGTGGACTCCAGTCTTTCGTTGGATCTCGGCAAGGTCTTTCCTGGGGAGAGCGCCGAAGCCGTGGTGAAGCTCCGCAATACCGGCGGACAAGCCGTTTCCGCCAACTTCCAGCCACCGAAACCTCCGTTCCACGCGCGTCGGCTCTCCGAAGCGTCCGGACCCCAGGAAATCGCTCCCGGCGCCGAAATCGCCTTCGCGATCGCCTTTCAACCGGAAGCCCCTCAAATGGTCCGCGATCAGCTGATCCTCTCCGCGCCCGGTCAGGAATTCGTAGTTACGCTCCGCGCCGAGTGCGTTGCCGTCCCTTCAAAAGTGGAGGTCACTGCGACGACGAACATGACTGGAGGAGGGATGGCCAGCGGTCCGGGCGGCACGATTTCTCACGACACGGTCCCCGCCGTAGTCGGTCCGGTCGGTTCCCAGCCTTCCGGAAGTGGCGATTACAGCAGCATGTTCGGAGCCACCGCCGTTGCCCCAGCGGGGGTCGGGACAGCTGCGGGTCGGCAAATCTTGCAGGCGGAAATCCCCAAGGCCGTCACGGGACGCAACGGAGAATTGGCACTCCCCCCCATGATCTCTTCAGACGGCCTGCTCGCCTTCAGTCCGCACAAGTTGAAGACGGATGTGAAGCTTCCCACCGTCCCCCTCTTTCGCGTGCACCATTCCACGGAGCGCTCCGCCCTGCTGGTCTGGCCGCGCCCCCAGGACAAGCATTCCCTCTTTCAGGTGGAGGTTCGCGCCACCAGCTTCAACCGGGAGAAGCAACGCCCGGAATGCATCTGGATTCCCATCTCAAAGGTCAAGTTCACGGTGGCCGACACCTATGTGACCGCAGACGTGTTCGGGTTGCGGCCTGATTCTTACTACATGTTCCGCGTCTTCGCCATGGGACAGACCGGGACCAACAGCCTGCCGTCCAAGGAAGCCGGCGTCCGCACCCTGCGCTCCTCCGTGAGCCTATCCACCTTCGTCAACGTCGGCATGCTCGCCATGGTCATCGCCGCTGGAGGCGGGATCTACCTGCTGCTGCGGCGCAACAACCTCCTCTAAGCTGCGTCGCCCCCGATGAAACGGTCGAGCTTCGGCATCGCTCAATCGCTCTTCACCCGGGGACTCGCACTCGTTTACCTGATCGCCGTCGTCAGCTGGTGGGTCCAGGCGGACGCCCTGGTGGGAAGCCACGGGATCGCGCCCATGGCTTCGTGGCTGCCAGAGGCCGGGCAACAACTGGGTCCGTCCGCCTGCTTCAAGCTCCCCACCGTTTTCCTGGCCAACTCCAGCGACGCCGCGCTCCAGGCAGTCTGCGCGGTCGGCACCGTTGTGGCGATCCTCGTCTTCGCCGGAATCGCCCAGGGCCCCGGCCTGATCCTTCTCTGGATCGTCTACCTTTCGCTGGCGACCACTGGAAACGTCTTCATGAATTTCCAATGGGACGCCCTGCTGCTGGAGGCCGGGCTGATCGCGCCATTCCTCGCCCCGTGGCGATGGTGGACGGCCCCGCGCCACATCGATCCCCAGACGCCCCATCTTCCCGTTTTCCTGCTCTGGTTTCTCCTCGGCAAACTCATGTTTCTCTCCGGCTTGGTGAAACTGACCAGCGGTGATCCGGCTTGGCGGGACGGATCCGCACTGGCCTTTCACTTTGAAACGCAGCCGATTCCCCACGCGATCGGCTGGTATGCCCACAAGTTGCCCGGCTGGTTTCAATCCGCCTCCGTCTGGATCATGTTTGTCATCGAACTCGGCTTGCCCTGGCTCATCCTCTGCGGGCGACATGGGCGGCGGATCGCCTTGGCCGGCTTCACCGGACTGATGCTCCTCATCGCGGGGACAGGAAATTTCACCTACTTCAATCTCCTCACCGTGATCCTGTGCCTGCCGCTTCTGGACGACAGCGCGTATCCAGCCTCTTGGCTCAAGCCGGCACCGGACGCGGCTCCCCGGCGCCTCCCCACGATCTGGCGCGCCGCCGCACTGGGACCGCTCGCCATCCTCAGCCTGGCCAGTTGCCTTCCGCCAAACCTCACCGCATTTCTCCGCCCCCTGCAAACCGCCATCGCCCCCTTCCGTTCCGTCAACAGCTACGGCCTCTTCCGGGTGATGACCAAGGAACGGCCGGAAATCATCATCGAAGGCAGCACCGACGGCGTCACCTGGACCGCCTACGAACATCGTTACAAACCGGACCGCGTCACCGAGGCGCCCCGGCTCGTCGCACCCCATCAGCCCCGGCTCGACTGGCAAATGTGGTTTGCCGCGCTGGATGCCCCGTATCGGCGCTCCGGCTACAGCGTCTGGTTTGAGGGACTGCTCGTCCGCCTCATGGAAGGTGACCCGGGCGTCCTCCGTCTCTTTGCGGAGAATCCCTTTCCAGAAGGCCCGCCCCGCTATCTCCGGGCCCGGCTCTTCCGCTATTCGTTCACCACCAGCGAGGAAAAGCGCGCCACCGGGGATTGGTGGAAACGGGTCGAACTGGGCTTGTATTTCCCCGTGGTCGAAAGAAGATCGCCATGACCCCGGTGAGCGGGGACACCACCATGCGTTCCCTCTTGCTTCTTCTCCTCGTCTGCCTCGGCCGCACCGCCGCCGCCGATCTCGAACGCCTGCCCTTCCATAACCCCGGTCTCGCAGTGGATCTCGGGGTCGGGCTGTGGGCTTGGCCGATGCCCATGGACTACGATGGCGATGGCGATCTCGACCTCCTCGTCGCCTGCCCGGACAATCCCTCCAACGGGGTCTACTTCTTCGAGAACCCGAGTCAGGACATTCAGGTCAAGATGCCCGTCTTCAAACCAGGCGTGCGGCTCGGCCCTGCCAGCCAGAACATGCAAGTCAGCTATGTCAATGGAGTCCCGCGCATCCTCGCCCCAGGAGTCGAACACCGAGACTTCAAAACCAAGGCATTTGAAAAACCATCCAAGATTTATCCCCGAGGCAACATCCACGAGAACGCCGTCCGAGCCAATATGTGGCGTTATGTAGACTTCGATGGCGATGGCGATCACGATCTCTCCGTGGGCGTGGGCGATTGGAGTGACTACGGTTGGGACCAGGCGCACGATGCCAGCGGCCGGTGGCGCAACGGTCCGCTCCATGGTTATGTCTATTGGATCGCCAACCAAGGCACGGATGCCGCGCCGAGCTATGCAGACAAGCCGATAATGGTCCGGGCCGGAAGCGGAGTCATCGATGTCTACGGCTGGCCCTCGCCCAACTTCGCCGACTTCGACAGTGACGGCGACCTGGATCTCTTGTGTGGCGAGTTTCTCGATGGCTTCACCTACTTCGAGAACACCGGAACCCGAAAAGAACCCAATTACGCCTCCGGCCGCAAACTGACCACCGCCGCCGGCCGACCCCTCGTCATGGACCTGCAAATGATCACGCCCACCGCGTTTGACTGGGACCAGGACGGCGATCTCGACTTGATCACCGGGGATGAGGATGGTCGGGTTGCCCTGGTCGAAAACACGGGAACCTTGGTCAACGGCACACCCCTCTTCCGTGAACCGGCTTACTTTCAACAACAGGCCGATACCTTGAAGTTTGGCGCCTTGGCCACCCCGTTCGCCTTCGACTGGGATGCCGACGGAGATGAAGACATCCTTTGCGGGAACACCGCCGGCCATCTGGGCTGGTTCGAACACCTCGGACTCGCGGACAACGGTCTCCCCAAGTGGGGCGCGCCCCGCCTGCTCCAGGTCGAGGGCAAACCGTTCCGGATCATGGCCGGACCCACCGGATCCGTCCAGGGACCTTGCGAAGCGAAGTGGGGTTACACCTCCCTGACGGCGGCGGATTGGGATGGCGACAAGACCCCCGATCTGTTCGTGAACAACATCTGGGGCAAACTCCTCCACTTCGAATCCAAGGGCGGGGTCAACTTGACCACTGAGCCCTGGACCATCACCACCGGGGCGACGCCCAACTGGACCTGGTGGCAAGCTCACCCGGGCGAGCCGGTCACCCAGTGGCGCACCACGCCGGTGATCGTGGACTTCGACAAGGACGGCTCGCTCGATCTGGTCGCGCTGGATCGTGAAGGATATCTCGCGCTCCACGGCGTCACCGGGCCACCGCGGCGCACCTTCCTCAATGAAGATCTTGGGCCGCTGCGCATCAATGCAAAGAGCAGCGGAGGTTCCGGTCGGGCCAATCTCTCCGTGGTCGATTGGGACGGGGACGGTCGCCTCGATCTCATCACGAATTCCGAGAACGCCGCCTGGTATCGCAATTGCGCGGACCACGACGGCAAGGCGGTTTTCAAGAAGATCGGGAACCTCGCCAAACGCAATGTCTCCGGTCACAATTCCAGCCCGGCGGCCTGCGACTTTGACAAGGATGGCAAACCGGATCTGATCATCGGCGCGGAGGACGGGCGCATCTATCATATCAAGCATGCCGACACCATCCAATATAGCGGAGATCAACTCACCGCCCGCGCACCGGCGAAGCCGGAGACGCCCAGATTCCCGGGCTTCATCCGTGACGAATTCATCTTCACCAAGGCACCGTTCCCCCAATGCCACGCCTCCTCGATCTGCGAGACCAGCCGTGGCCTAGTCGCCACCTGGTTCGGTGGCACCAAGGAGAGTGATCCGGATGTCGGCATCTGGGTGAGCTATCATGACGGCGCTGGCTGGTCCACGCCCAAAGAATGGGCCAACGGCATCCAGCACTCAGGCAAACGGTATCCCTGCTGGAATCCGGTTCTCTTCCAACCTCCCGGGGATGCCCCCACCCTCCTCTTCTTCAAAGTCGGGCCGAGCCCGAGCAACTGGTGGGGAGAAGTGATGGTCAGCTACGATCGCGGTCGCACCTTCCGGGATCGCCGCCGACTCCCCGAAGGCATCGACGGTCCGGTCCGCTGCAAGCCCCTCCTCCTCTCCGATGGCGAAACCCTCCTCTCCGGCTCATCCACGGAATCCGACGGCTGGCACCTCCACTTCGAGAAGATCCGGCTCTTCGATGGCGCGCCCCATGGCACCTGGAAACGCATCGGCCCGATCAACGCCAAGGATGAGTTCAACGCGATCCAACCCACCCTGCTCCAACATCCCGACGGTCGCCTCCAAGCGCTTTGCCGGAGCAAGGAATCCGTGATCGTTTCCACCACCTCCACCGACAACGGGGAGACCTGGACCAAGCTCGAACCGATCGGTTTGCCCAACCCGAACTCCGGGATCGAAGCGGTGACGATGCGGGACGGTCGCCACCTCATGATCTACAACCACCTGGGCAGCGGGGAAACCGGTTGGGGACGCCGCGGCATGCTCAACCTCGCCGTGTCAGATGACGGCAGGCAATGGCACAAGGCGGGCGTCGTGGAACAAGAGGAGAAAGGCGAATTCAGCTACCCGGCCATCATCCAAAGCGCGGACGGGCTCATCCACCTGACCTACACCTGGAAGCGGACGCGGATCAAACATGTGGTGGTCGATCCCGCCCGGATCGTTGCCGGTGACATTGTCGGAATGGAGCCGTGGTGAGCGGACTGTCCGCTCGCGCATGCTGCCGCTCCGCCTTGTTCGCCTCTCTGTGGCTAGAATATGGCAGAATCCAACGATCTGCTCCGCATCGCAGCCAACGTAGACTGGGGCTCTCTCGTTGGAGCAAAGCTCCTTCCAAGCTACCTCTCGCTCATTGACACTCAAGGAAGCAAGCCAGGTGCTGGAACCATGCCGCGATCAAGTCGAACCGCTTAAATGCGAAGCACCAATGCCTCTACTTTGTGAATCGCCTCCTCTTGTGAGGCACCATAAGCCATAGCCCCTGGAATTTCCGGAACTCCCGCAATGAATCGGCCATCTTGTTCCTTCTCGATCTCGCCTTTCATTCATCGCTCGTGGAACACAGGTTCGTCAAAATGGCGATAAGCCTTGGTAGCATTGGTTCTTGAAAGCGAACTTCCCGCATCACCGGCGCCGTTCATGTGTCCGGTGGATGCGATTGTTCGGTCTTAGGTCTTTCTTTATTTCCGCCGAAGGCCGTAGCTTGGATGTCTTCTGTTGTGGCGAAGGATCAGAAACTTGATCTTGGTTGGACTTTCCTCATAGATTAGGTGATAGGGAAAGGACTTAAGGTTGGCCCGTCTGAATCCTGGGGCGATAAAATGGCAAGCGGTTGGCCTCAAGATAACCCGTCCAACCGTCCTCTCTACTTCATCAAACAATCGGTCACCCAGGATCTGCCCTCCTTCCCCGTCGTAGTAGCGAACCGCCGTATTGATGTCCTTCTGAAAGTGCCGGTGGTAGACGACGTTCACGGACTCTTCCGCAGAGTGTTCCGGATGTCATCCCAAGTGCAGGACGAGGCAGGGTCCGCGTCCAATTCTTTCGAACGGCGGATCGCCTCTTCGATTCCCTCGTCCTCTTCATCAAGGACGGCTGGAAGGGAGCTTAGAAGGCTAGCTGCCAATTGTGCCCGCTGGTCTTGGGGCAAATCCAACACACTGGCTTCAATCTCTTCGATACTCATTTGGAACTTCCTAATTAGATTGAGTCGGTTGAGTCTTGGGTTCGAAACCGAACCCCTCAAGTGTGGCACGCTGCGGAATCGGCGTCCAGATCGAACCGAAGCGATACCTGATTCTGCAGTGAGTCGTGCGCCCCGCCGCTCGCCTCCAAGCACCACATGCCCGTTCTCCGAACATTCCGTCGTCCAGCGGACGAAACTTCGACGTCGCCTTTTCGATAACTGCTTGAAGGGGTGGCGGCAAGCAATCGTGAGACGCCCTCAGGATCGAGATCGTCGCCGAATACCCGCAACGCGGCAATCGAACTAAATTTCATGGTCATGATCCCGGACCGAACGTTCAAAGTGAGCCGCGAGCATGGCTGGCGCGTTTTGTGCTGCTCGGAGCACAAAACGTGACAGCCATGCTCGTTGGCTCCACTGCCTTTATTGTTAGGCTCCGTATTCCTTTTTATTCCAATGGGTTCCGGAACCGCTGGATCGGATTCGAATTGGGTCTTCATGGATTGGATAATTTTCTTTTCGTGCTCCTGCGGCAAGCCGGAAATTCGAACTACTGTGGAGCTCCTTTTCTATTTCTGTAGTCTTCTATTTGTTTTTTGAATCTGCCGGCTGTTCCGAGTTGGGTGACGATTCCAGACTCCCTGCTTACTACGACAGGACCGTTACCGGCTATAGCGTATCGGATTTCGTTCGTTTCGTGGTAGCGCTTCGAAGTGTAGCAAAAGACCCAGCCGAAATCTTCCTCCTGCGCTTGGCCAACCAATATCGGCTCATCTTCCGTGATACTCCACGAATTGCAGATTGCGGACCATGCAAGTTGTTGTGCTTCGTTCTGAGTCATATTTTGCCTAACGTCAGCGGCCACCCGATGCGATCAGCATTCGGTGTGCGCCGCCTTGTGTGTGCCCAGCATGGGCACGTTGTAAATGGGGTTTAAGTCCCCTGTGGGAATTCCAGAAAACATGAAATGTTAAACCACTATCGGAAGCCAACTCGGGAAGGGTAACCGACTCGGGGAAGACCACCCAAGCGCGTCAGCGCGGTCTGTCAAGGCGGAGCCTGGCTCGGGGAGCCCGCAGGGATAAAGGCTAGGAGAAAGTCGCGAGCCGATGGACAAGAACCGCATAGAAGGCCGACAGGGGGCGTCGAGGTGGCACAACACACCGAAGGCTTCTGGTATGCCCCTGGAGGTAAATGCGGCGGTTGTGCGACGGAGCAACGTGTCATTACCTGGGGAGATCCCGCCGCCGCAAGGCTGCGGGAAGTCAGCAGAGGCCATAGTAGTCGGTGAAAACGAGCCGGGGGCTGAAAGATGCCCGTTGAAACTATGAAACCGGAGGACTCAACCCGATGAAGGGCCGAACCGATGAGGGGGGAATCGACCCCGCCACGGACAAGCAACCCGCTGACGCCAGCAGGCGCCGGGGGCTTGGGAGCCGGGGCGGCGGGCAGCACG